>Ga0182741_1002545_pt1 | contig 20922 bp, 16 predicted proteins | sample eDN5th37CBELigOP_FD_128874 | JGI IMG/M metagenome (GOLD analysis project Ga0182741, IMG submission 128874) | Enriched Organic Plus compost microbial communities from Emeryville, California, USA - eDNA 5th pass 37_C BE-Lig OP (version 2) (version 2) ... | reverse complement strand
CTCGAGACGCTGCGGCAGATGGTTGCCGCCGACGTGGGAATCACATTGCTGCCCGAGCTCGCGATCGAGCCGCCGTTTCCACCGTCGGACGACGTTCGGATCCTGCGGTTCGCCGAGCCGGTTCCTCGCCGCGAGATCGCGATGTACTGGCGTGATACGTCGGTCTACGCCGAGGTGCTCCCCAAGTTGGCCGACGTCTTTCGGGCCGTGGCCGTCCCGCTGGTGCACAGCACGTCGACCACTCTGGCCTGACCGCCGTTCGACGTATCCCGCGCGACGGGTCGGCTCGTCTCAACGAGCCAGCGATTGGCGGTATGCCACCCAACCACCGAAATGCGTGATGTCTTCGCCGCGGCGCGCCGCGTCGTACGCGCACCCGAAGCCCACAACGGAACGACCGTCAGCGAGTTCGACGGGAGTGAGGCTCATCGGTGCCGGCAACGACGCGAGCAGCCGACCGAGACCAGCCGGGCTGATACGCCACAACTCTCCGCGGATCGGTGAACCGAGTCCTTCCCCATGACGCACGAGTCCGGGCTTGGGCGGGTCGGTCGCGAGCGCAACGCGACGGTAGGCATCGGTCGTGGTGACGTCTTCGACGTATCGCGCGCCGAGTTCTCGTAGCTCGTGGTTGAGGGGCTGACCACGGAGGTGCGCGCCGAACACCGCAACGTCCAACGCGTTGTCGGGAACCAACGGTGGCGGCGCGCCACCACCGAGTCGCGCCGCGATGTCGAGTGCGACCTGCTCGTGGAATGCGGGTACGACCACGCTGACCCCGAATGGCTCGCCCTCGCTCGTGCGCGATCCGGGAAACGCAACCGCGCTGAGATCCAAGAGATTGCAGAAGTTGGTGAACGTGCCCAACCGCTTGTTGCGCTCGATGGGGTCGGCCGCGACCTCGGCAATGGTCGGGTGATCGGTTGAGGTGGGGAGCAACAACCCCGCGAACCGATCGAACCAACGGGCGACCTCGGCTTTGCCTTCGGCGATCCGGCGCAGTTCGTGCGCGTACTCGACCGTACTCCGGTCGCGAGACCCGCGGATGATCTCCGAGACCACCGGGTCGGCACCGTCGGGTTCGGTGTCGAGAAAGGCGCCCACCGCGTCGTAGCGCTGCGCGAGGAGGGCACCGCCGTACAGCAGTCGCGCCACCTTGAGCACGGTGGAGATGTCGACGGTCTCGGTCCCGAGGCCGGCCGCGTGCGCCGCGTCCACGGTGCGGTCGAACGCGTCTCGGAACTCTGGATCCAATGCCACGAGGTCCTCATCCCGGGGCACCCCGAGTACGAGCGACTCCGGAGCTGCCAATCTCACGTCGCTGGGCCACGAGCGCGATCTCACTCCGTCGGCGTCAGGACCCACGATGGTGGTCAAGACGATCGCAGCCGTGTCGATGTCGCCGGCGAACACGCTCACCACGTCGTACTCCGCGCTCGCGGGGACCACGCCGCGGATGGGGACCAGCCCCAACGTGGGTTTCACACCGATGATCTCGTTGAACGCGGCGGGGACGCGTCCTGATCCCGCCGTGTCGGTACCGAGTGCGGCATCGACGATCCCCAGTGCCACCGCCACGGCCGAGCCGGAACTCGATCCTCCCGAGATGTGCTCCGCACTCCACGCACTCCGTACCGCGCCATAAGGGCTGCGCCTTCCCACGAGCCCCGTCGCGAACTGGTCCATGTTCGTCTTCCCGAGAATGACCGCACCGGCATCGATGAGGCGCTGGGCCGCAGGCGCCGTGGTCTCGGGCACGTACGCGTACTCGGGACACGCCGCGGTGGTGGGAAGCCCAGCGACGTCGATGTTGTCCTTGATCGCGACGACGAGCCCGGCCAACGGAAGCTGCTCCCCCGCCGCGAGTCGACGTTCAACGGATTCGGCGTCTGTTCGAACTTGGGACTCGTCGCGCAGATGAATCCACACTTCGGGCCGATCGATCGCCTGCAATCGTTCGTAGGCCGCGGCGACTCGGGACGTTGGGCGCGATCGATCGACCATTACTGCGTTCTACCAAACCACTGACGCAAACGCCGTTTCCGAGTCGACAGGCCCTCGCGCCCAAGCGTGGTCCATCAGTGGGTGGGCACCGGCCAACCCGGCGAGTGATACCGGACATCGTCAGGGCCGCGCTCCACGACGAAACCTGGATCGTACGGACCGGCCCAGCGCGCCGCGTACTGGTTGCGCAGCCGGCGCGGTCGGCGAGCGCTCGGTTGCTCACCTGCCCGCAACACCCGATGGGTCACGATCACCTCGGCGAGCGCGAGCGACGCGGGTGGCCACATGGCCGAGACCACGTCGACGACCTCGAAACGACCGGTCGCAATCAGATCGCAGTGATGGAACGGGTAGTTGTACACAAGATGTACGTCGTGTCCGGCGTGATCCGCGTGATCCATCAGCCGATGGATGAAGCGCCGGAACACATCACCAACGAACGGGCAGTACATGTACACGACGGACACATCGGTCGGCAGCTCGTACCCCAGCGCATCGCTCGCGACGAAGACGAAGTCCTTGCACCGGAGCTGATCGCGATGCGTGGCGACGACCTGCTCCGCGACCGTGGCGAGCTCTGGCACCAACTCCAGCCCGATGATCCGACCGAACGTCAGCTGACCGGCGACCAGAAGTCCGCGGCCTTTCCCTGAACCGATGTCGATCAGCACATCGTTGGTCGTCGGGCGCACGCGGCGAAGCGCTCGCAGCGTTGCCGTCGGATCCGACGGGTCGTACCAGACCAGGTCTTGGGAGTCGATGCCGTGGTCGTCGAAGTACCAGTAGCCACCGGTCTCGGAGCCGAATCGCGCTTCGAATCGACGTATCGCGCGTTCGGCAATGCGTCGTCGGACAGATGTTCGGGCGCGGCGCACCACGTTCATCGACGCCTCCTCGGGGGAGGTCGACGCTAGTAGCGACGCAACGAGCGTGTGCGATCGGCCGCGCGCCGCGCCCGTTGGCGGCGAATCGTCAGCGTTGGTCAAAACGACCGAGACTCATCACCTTGTCCCACGCGGCCACGAAGTCCTTCACGAACTTCTCGTGACCATCGTCAGCTGCGTACACCTCGGCGAGCGACCGCAACACCGCGTTGGAACCGAACACGAGGTCGACCGATGTGGCTGTCCACCGCTGGGCATCGGTCGCGCGGTCGCGCCCCACGTACTCGCCCTCGGTGTCGACCGATGGCTTCCAGACCACACTCATATCGAGAAGGCTGCGGAAGAAATCGGTGGTGAGCGTCCCGGGACGGTCGGTGAGCACACCGTGCGCCGAGTGACCCGCATTGGTGTCGAGCACGCGCATTCCTCCGAGGAGCACCGTCATCTCCGGTGCGGTCAACGTGAGGAGATCAGCGCGCTCCACCAGCAGCGCCTCGGGCGGCAGCTTTTCGCCGATACGCCGGTAATTGCGGAACGCGTCGAACTTGGGTTCGAGGACCGCGAACGACTCGACATCGGTCTGCTCGAGCGTGGCGTCGGTGCGCCCCGGCCGGAACGGAACCGTGACGTCGACGCCGCCATCCTTCGCCGCCTGCTCGACCGCGGCCACACCGCCGAGCACGATGAGATCGGCGAGCGACACCTGCTTGCCGCGATCGGCGCGCGCGTTGAAGTCGGATCGGATGGCCTCCAGCTTGGAGAGGACGACCGCGAGTTCTGCGGGATTGTTGACTTCCCAGTCCTTCTGCGGCGCGAGACGGATGCGCGCGCCGTTGGTGCCACCTCGTTTGTCGGTGCCCCGATATGTCGCCGCCGAGGCCCACGCCGTGAACGCGAGCTCAGAGACCGTGAGGTCGGAGTCGAGGATCTGCTTCTTCAACGCCACGATGTCGGCGCCGTCGATGAGCGCGTGATCCACCGGGGGCACGCGGTCCTGCCAGATCAGTTCTTCACTCGGCACCATCGAACCGCGGTAGCGCTCGATCGGTCCCATGTCGCGGTGCGTCAACTTGAACCACGCGCGAGCAAAGGCGTCGGCGAACTCCTCGGGATGCTGGTGGAAGCGTCGGGAGATCGGCTCGTAGATGGGATCGAAGCGCAACGCCAAGTCGGTCGTGAGCATCATCGGCGGGTTGCGCTTGTTCGGGTCGTGCGCGTCGGGAACGAGTTCCTGCGCGGCGGGGTCGGTGGGCCTCCACTGTTGTGCCCCTGCGGGACTCCGCGTGAGCTCCCACTCGTACCCGAACAGGATGTCGAAGAACCCGTTGTCCCACGTCGTGGGCGTGGCCGTCCACGCGCCTTCGAGCCCGCTCGTCATCGCATCGATGCCCATGCCGGTACCGAACGTGCTGGCCCACCCGAGGCCCATGGCTTCCACCGATCCGGCTTCGGGCTCGACCCCGACGCTGCTCGGATCAGCCGCGCCGTGCGCCTTGCCGAAGGTGTGCCCTCCCGCGATGAGCGCCACGGTCTCTTCGTCATTCATGGCCATGCGTGCGAACGTCTCGCGGATGTCTCGGGCCGCGGCCAACGGGTCGGGATTGCCATTGGGACCCTCCGGGTTCACGTAGATCAGGCCCATCTGGACCGCGCCCAGCGGGTTCATCAGCTCACGGTCGCCGCTGTAGCGCTCGTCACCCAACCATTCGGCTTCGGGCCCCCAGTCGGTGGTGTCGGGACCCCACAGATCTTCGCGGCCACCGGCGAACCCGAACGGTGGGAGCCCCATCTGCTCGATCGCACACGTGCCCGCGAAGATCATGAGGTCGGCCCACGAGAGCTTGCGGCCGTACTTCTGCTTCACCGGCCACAACAATCGGCGAGCCTTGTCGAGGCTGACGTTGTCGGGCCAACTGTTCAGGGGCGCGAAGCGCTGGGCGCCGCCGTCGCCCCCTCCGCGGCCGTCGGAGGTGCGATACGTCCCTGCGCTGTGCCACGCCATTCGGATGAAGAGCGGCCCGTAGTTACCCCAGTCGGCCGGCCACCACGGCTGCGACGTGGTCATGACCGCGAAGACGTCCTTCTTCACCTCGTCGAGGTCGAGCGTTTCGAACTCGGCGCCGTAGTCGAAGTCGGGGTCCATGGGGTTGTTGCGCCCATGCTGGTCGAGCACTTCGAGGGTGAGTTGGTTCGGCCACCAATCCCGATTGGTGCGACGCCCGGGAACCACCGGACACGACCCTTGCGACTCACTCTCGGACATGATGCACGCTCCCCTGTCCTCACCAACGCTCATCATGCATCAATTTCGCCGCCGATGCAGTCATCTCGCGATCGATTCGATCAACCACTGCGAGAGATCAGGTCGTGCGCGCTCGGCTGAGATCAGCGTTCAGGCTTTCACGAGCCATGGGTCGGCGATGTCGAGATAGCGCTCCACCTTCATGACTCGATCCCACTCGGCCATGGACGCCATCATCTCGTCGGAGAGCGCTTGCCGCTCGGCTTGGCGTGCCTCGGCTTCTGATCTGAAGTACGCCACCGACGCGAATTCTCGGTCATCGAAGTACGCCGTGATCGTGCCCAACAGATCAGGACGAATCGTCGCGAGCAATGGGTCTGCTTCTCGTTCGAGCTCCATGGCGCGAGCCCGGTCGGTGACGTGCCCTTCCATCACCTGAACGAACTGCGCGTCGTTCATGGGTCGATGCATCATCACGTCGACATCTGATGTGTCGTGGAACGTGACGGGTCCGCTGAAGCACTTCTCGGTCTCAGCCCACCACGCTCCCTGCTCGGGACGCTCGCTGTTCTTCCGAGCGGCAGCCGCCGTCTCGAATCGAGCAACCAGGATGCAGTCACCATCGCTCGTGCATCCCCCCGTCGACCCGAGATATCCGATGGCTCCGGGCATGAGATCTCGCTGCCAGATCTCGAGTTGGCGGTGTAGCGCTTCGGGGTCGTTCGTTCTTCCTTCGATCACCTGCACGAACATCTCGCACCTCCGCGAGTCGATTCCTCCTCCACGCTTCACCTGCGACGGGCTCAGGTCAAGAGGACGCGCGGGCTCACTCGGGGCGGCGTCTGCTGCGATCCGTCAATCCTGACGACGACAGTCATGAATCCAGGACCGGGTGAATCGGGAGACACCTCACGTCATCGCGAGGCTGAGCGGCGGGCCGGACCCTGGGCCGAATCCTCCGGCCTATGCCCGGCTGATCTCGCTGATCTCCGCGATCGCGGTTTCCGGGAACAGGAGGTCGATGAAGCGCTGCGCAGTGGGTTGCGGTTCGTGATTCGCGAGGCCCGGTTGTTCGTTGGCCTCGATGATCACGTGGTCGGGCGCGCTCAGGTCAGGGATCATCAGGTCGATGCCGACAACGGGGATATCGATGGCCGCGGCGGCTGCGCGCGCGGCGTGCGCGTGTGCGGGATGCAGCACATCTGTGATGTCGTCGATGGTTCCTCCGGTGTGCACGTTGGCGGTTCGTCGGACCTGGAGCGAGACGCCTTTCGGCAGGACCGCGTCGAAGGTGTAGCCCGCGGCGTGCACCACCCGCTGGGTGGTCGCATCGAGTGGGATGCTCGCGGCGCCCGCTGTCTCCGCGGCCCGGCGCGCGTGGAGCGTCGCGATGAGTTCCCCCACTGTCGACCGACCATCACCAACGACCGTCGCCGGACGACGAACCGCGGCGGCGACCACCTCACCGCCGATGACCACGACCCGGACGTCATCGCCTGGGCAACGGGCCTCGAGCACGACCTGGTCGCAGAATCGCCGCGCCGCCTCGCGAGCCACCGCGAGTTCTTCCACCGTCTGGACACCCACGGTGATCCCCCACCCCTGTTCACCTCGAGCGGGCTTCACCACCAGGTCGGCGTGCGCGGCCAAGAACCGCTCATCTGCGTCGTCGAACGTCGCGACGCGTCCGGGAGCGATGCGCAGACCGGCCTGCTCGAGTATCGATCTCGTGACCACCTTGTCGTCGCAGCACGCCACCGCCGCGTCGCTGGTGAGCTCGGAACGTGATTCGACCGTGACCAACCGTCGGCCGTCGAGCTGCAATGCGAGTTCGCCGATGCTGGCATCGAGCACGTCCACCGTGATGCCCCGGCGGTGAGCCTCGTCGGCGATGATGCCGGCGTACGCGTTCAGACCGTCAGAACGATTCATCGTGTGATCACCTCACGTCGGATTGGCACGACGCGCCCCTCACGTGGAGACGATGCGCGCTTCCTCGCTGGCCGAGAGTCGAGCAACCGCGTCGCGCCGGGCTTCGTCGACGAGCCACGAGAAGAGTGCGGCGTGACGAACCAGTCGAGCGAGGAGTTCGGGATGCCACTGCACCCCGAGGGCGCGGTGGCCGTCGGTCGCTTCCACTGCTTCCACCAAGCCGTCGTCGTCGGCGCGAGCAACGACCCGAAGCCCGCGCCCCACCTCGTCGATCGCCTGATGGTGCAGCGTGTTGACACCCAGCGGCTCGGCACCGGTGATGTGCGCGAGTAATGAGTCGGGCTCGATCGACACCTGATGGACCGCGTCGTCGAAACGATCTTGTTCGCGGTGTGGATGCTCGGACACCGATGGGATGTCCTGGATCAGCGTGCCGCCCGCGGCCACGTTGAGCACCTGCGTGCCGCGACAGATGGCAAGGATCGGAATGTCGCGCGCGTAGGCCGCGTCGACCAACGCCAGCTCCCACTCGTCGCGCAGGTCGTCGACTCCGTCCACCTCGGGAACCGGTTCCTGCCCATATCGGCGGGGGTCGATGTCGCCACCTCCGCTGAGCAACAGCCCGTCGATCGCGTCGAGCGCGGTCTCCACGAGCTCGGGCCGCATCACGGGGATGATCAGCGGGAGTCCCCCACCCGCTTCGACGCACTCGGTGTACGACGTGGTGAGCGATTGCACCCGTAGGCCGTCGCGATCGGTCGGAGATGCGGTGATGCCGATCCGCGGTTGGACCAACCCCACGTATGGCGACTCGGGCTCCATCGCGTTCCTTCACCCTGGGTTCGCGCCCGAAGTGCTCAGGCGATGTCATGGGATTGGAGCCAAAGTTCCAGCAGACCCAACTCCCAGAGTTGGTTATACCGCAGGGTGGTGAGCTCGTTGGGATGCTCGAGCAGGTGGTCCATCATTTCGGGGCGAAACAGCCCGCGAGAACGGGCCGCGTCCGAGTGCAGGGCCTGTCGCATCAGGTCGACGTACGGCCCTTCCAGATAGGTGAGGGGCGGCACGGGGAAATAGCCCTTCGGTCGGTCGATCACCTCGCTGGGGACGACGCGACGGGCCACCTCCTTGAGCACCCCCTTGCCGCCCTGCGCGAGTTTCAGATCGGTGGGGCAACTGAACGCGAGTTCCACGAGCTCGTGATCGAGAAACGGGACGCGTGCTTCCAATCCGTGAGCCATGGTCGTGCTGTCGACCCGCTTCACGGGGTCGTCCACCAACATCACGTGCGTGTCGAGGTGCATCGCCTGTTCCGCCGCCGACGCGCCGTTCAACTCGGCGAAGTGGCGCGCAACGAAGTCGCGACTCACATCACTCGGTGCGAGATGTTCATCGGCAACCACCGCCGCCACCTCCGCGCGCGTCCGATCGAAGAACACCTGCGCGTACGCCTCCGCACTGTCCGCGCCAGGATCGGTAGCGTGAAGTGTTTGGTACCAGTGATATCCACCGAACACTTCGTCGGCTCCCTGCCCGCTCTGCACCACCTTGTGGGACCGGGCGACCTGCTCTGAGAGCATGTAGAAGGCCACGAGGTCGTGACTCACCATCGGTTCGTTCATGGCGTGGATGGCGTCGGGCAGCACCTCGAGCACTCGCTCGTTCGACACTCGAATCTGGTGGTGATCGGTTCCGAAATGTCGGGCGACGAGATCGGAGTAACGGAACTCGTCACCCGCCTCGTCGCCGATGCTCTCGAAGCCGATGCTGAACGTCGAAAGACCGTGCTGACCGGCTTCGCTCATCATTCCGACGATCACGCTGGAGTCGACGCCGCCCGAAAGCAGGACCCCGACCGGCACGTCAGCAACGAGCCGACGTTCGACGGCGAGTCGAAGTGCCGCCTCTACGGCATCGACCCAATCGATCGGATCGGCCACCACCCGGGTGTCGGAGGGGAACCGAGGCGGATTCCAGTAGGAGTAGTCCTTGCGAGTGCCGTCGGGCTCGAGCATGACCATGGTGCCGGGCTCGACCTTGCGCACTCCCCGCAACATCGTGAGCGGCGCGGGCACCACGGCGTGGAACGTGAGGTAGTGGTGCAACGCCTCGGGGTCGACACTCGTATCGAGACCAGGAACCCGCAGCAAGGCCGGAAGGCTGGAGGCGAAGTGAAGCGCCCCGGGTTGCTCGGCCACGTACAGCGGCTTGATTCCCAGTCGGTCTCGCACGAGGACGGCCCGACCGCTGTCTCGCTCCACGATGCAGGCCGCAAACATTCCGATGAGATGGTCGGCGAAGTCCTGGCGCCAGTAGTGGTACGCCTTGAGCAGCACTTCGGTGTCGCAAGAAGAGAAGAAGCGGTAACCCGCCCGTTCGAGCTCTCGGCGAAGATCACGGTGGTTGTAGATGCATCCGTTGAACACCACGGTGAGGCCGAGTTCGGCATCGACCATGGGCTGATCTCCGTGGTGGGACAGATCGATGATCGACAGTCGTCGATGCCCGAGGGCGATCGGACCCTGTGACCACACGCCCGCGCCGTCCGGACCGCGCTCCGCCATCTCACTCGTGATGTCGGTGATGAGGCCTACGTCTGCCCGTCGACCATCGAAGCGGATTTGTCCCGCGATTCCACACATGAAAACACCCTTCGCGCGCTCGCTGCCTCGGTGCGATACCCACATCGCCGCGTTTCCACACGTGCGCCGCCATGCCACGCGTCGATTCCCAGGATTAGGACCACGATCGTTTGGGCACTGTGGGGGTCGGGAGGGGCGACCGCCCGGTCGGGGCCTCCGGAGGAAACACGAGCATGCGAACCATGACCCTCGGTGTCGAGGAAGAGTTCTTGCTGGTCGACGCCCACACTGGCGCGTTGGTGCCCCGCTCCCCACTGCTCCTTGAGCGAGCGGTACCGCATCTGGGGGCACGGGTGCAGCCCGAGCTGAACGAGTGTCAGATCGAAGTCGCGTCCGAAATCGCGACCGACCTCGCGGATCTCGAATCCGACTTGGCGCACCTGCGTCACACGTTGTCTGCCGTCAGCGCGGACATGGGCACCGCGATCGCACCCTTGGGAACACACCCGTTCTCGTCGTGGCGAGACCAGCGGATCAACAGCAAGTTGGCGCGTTACCGCGAGATGGAAGACGCCTACCAAGTCGTGGCGCGCCAACAGGTCATCTGCGGCTGCCATGTCCACGTCGGCATCGACGATCCCGATCTCGTGGTCGCGGTCATGAATCGGAGCCGCACGTGGCTCCCCGTCCTCCTCGCACTGTCGGCCAACTCACCATTCTGGAGTGGGTCTGATTCCGGGTTCGCGAGTTACCGCACCCAGGTGTGGCAACGCTGGCCAACGTCGGGCATGCCTCCCACCTTGGCCGGGCGCGCGGAATACGACGCGGTCGTCCAAGAACTCGCGTCGATCGATGCCATCGAGGACGCCACGTTCATGTACTGGTACGTCCGCCCGTCGGACCGCTACCCCACGCTCGAATTCCGTCCGTGCGACGTGTGTCTCGATGTGGAAGACGCCGTCACGATCGCCGGGCTCGTGCGCGCCCTGGCGTGGACGTCCGCTCGTGAGGAGGAGGTGGGCGTGGCTCCGCCGTTGCGCAGCCGCGAAGCCCTCGATGCCGCGATGTGGCACGCCGCCCGGTACGGCACGACCTCCACACTCATCGATCCCGAACTCCCGATGACCCGCCCCGCGGAAGAAGTCGTTGACGTCTTCGTACGACACGTCGCCGAAGGGCTCGACGTCCACGGCGATCGAGCCCGGGTGGAGTCAGGGGTCCGACGGATTCTCGCTCGGGGTAATGGCGCGGTGCGCCAGCGGGCCGCGGCCGCGACCGGAAGTCCATGGGCGGTCGTCGAGGAGCTCTTCGCCCGGCGCGATCGCGTGAGCTGAGGCCGCGGTCAATCGCCAATCGACACGCACCGGCGTGGACCGATACGGCGAACGGTGAGGTCTTCACCTCTCAGTGACGACGCCCTCTGACCCGGTTCGGCCCCGCTGAACCGATTCCGATGGTCCGGGACGTCCTGGACAGAGACCGACAGACTCCTGCAATGGTCGGTTCGGCCCTCAAGCCCGGGTGATCACCATCCGAACATTCTGCGCGTCGGCAAATACCGGCGCACAGACCCAGGAGATCATCCGTGCGTGTCCCCGCTCTACGGGCCGAGTTCCGGTCGGTCCCGCGGCTGAGTCGCAAGACCATCGCGTGGGTTGTCGCGGCCATCTTCCTCACGGTGCTGAATACACCTGATCGAGCGGAAGCACTGCCGGACGCTCCCGACCGTGTCGGAGCGCTTGAACTGTCGACCACCGGTTCTCCGCTCTCGCTCACGGTCGACCCGGCGGGCGAATATGGCTACCTCAGCCCGACCGCCTCACCGGGCAAGATCGTGAAGATCCGACTCTCAGACTTGTCCGAGGTCTCGACCCTCACGCTCAACAACGGAGAGGCATCACCGCGGCCGCTCCTTATCGACTCGACGGGCTCTTACCTCTACGCGGCCGCGGATCACAGTGCGGATCCCTCTCAGATCGTGAAGATTGATCTGAGCACGTTCACAGCCGTTGATGACATCACCCTGGAAAGCGGCGAGCGAGCCATCGCCTCCGGAGCGATCGACCCGAACGATGGCTACGCGTACTTCGCGACGTCGCTGGGCGTCGCCTCGCAGATCGTCAAGATCGATCTCACCACGTTCACGCGGGTCGGCGCGATCACCCTTGAGAACGACGAAACCAATGTTGTCGCGACCGTGATCGATCCCACGGGTTCCTTCGCTTACTTCGGTACCCAAACCATCCCGGGGATTGTCGTGAAGGTGGACCTCGCGACGTTCACGCGGGTTGGGGCGCTGAGTTATGCCAATGGCGAATGGTTCGTCGGCGGAGGTGCCATCGCCCCTGATGGCAAGTACGGGTACTTCACCACCGGGAACAATCCGGGGAAGGCCATCAAGATCGACCTGTCGACGTTTACCCGAGTCGACACCCTCGAGCTTGGTATCGGTTCGATTGCCTACAGCGTCGCGATCGATGCGCAGGGCACCTTTGCCTACTTCGCTACGACGTCTTACCCGGGAACGATCATCAAGGTCGCGCTCTCGACCTTCAGCCCGACAGGAACACTCACGCTTGAGCACGAAGAGGACTCACTGCGGGGATTCAGAATTGCCGCTCCGGGCGTGTACGCATACGTGTTCACCTACACCCTCCCGACGTCCCTCGTGAAGATCCGACTTGCGGCCAATCCCAGTGCCGCAACTTCGGTCAGTGCCGCCGCGCAAGACGGGGCGGCGACGGTGACGTGGATCGCGCCGACCGACGACGGCGGTGTTCCAATCACCGGGTACAAGGTCACCGCGTCGCCCGGCGGCGCGACATGTTCCGCCGGAGCAGCCGACACGAGTTGCGCCGTCTCAGGGCTCACCAACGGCACGTCGTACACATTCACGGTCGTTGCGATCAACGCCGCGATGCTTACCAGCGCCTCGGCCGCATCCGCGCCTGTATCGCCGCAAGGCCCTGCCGTCATGACGTTGCCTCCGCCTGCGGGAGGAATCGGCAACATCACCGTTCGTGACGGGCAGGTCATACAGTTCCCGGTCTACGAAACGGGCTCAGCCGTGTCGATCGCCGCCACGCCCAGCGGCGCAGGATCGTGGACCGCGACGGCCGATGGCGCCGTGTTCACCGCGGGCGACGCGCCGTTCTACGGCTCACTCAGCGGCGTTCCCCTCAACGCTCCGATCGTTGGCATCACTCCAACCGCGAGCGGACGTGGGTACTACCTCGTAGCTACTGATGGAGCGGTTTTCACTTTCGGTGATGCCGCGTTCCGCGGCTCAATGGGCGGGATCCCGCTGAATCAGCCCGCACAGTCGCTGGTCTCGACCTGTGATGGTGCGGGTTACTACCTGATCGCATCAGACGGGGGCATCTTCTCGTTCGGTACGGCCGAGTTCTACGGCTCGATGGGCGGCACTCCGCTGAACAAGCAGATGATCGGCATGTTCCCGTACTGCAACGGCGGTGGATACTGGACCTACGCAGCCGACGGTGGTGTCTTCACGTTCGGCAATGCGCAGTTCCACGGATCGCTCGGGGCAGCTCCTCCGGCCAGCGGCATCGCCCGATTCATCTCGAGCTCGACGCAGGCCGGCTATTGGCTCATCGACGGTATGGGGACGGCGACAGGATTCGGCTCGACTCAGTGACCTGCGCGCGACGCGCGTACACCTATCACCTGGGACTCAACACGCGTTGTCTTCGTCGGATCGCATCTCACTGGCCGCACAGGCAATGCACGTCTCCACACCGGGCAACGCGACAAGTCGTTCGTCACAGATCTGGGTACCACACACCACACAGACCCCGTACGTCCCCGCATCCATCGCCGCCAGCGCGCGCTGGATCGCGTCGCGCTGTTCGATCGCCCGATCTCGTAGCGAGAGCACTCGAGCGCGCTCGAACGCGATGGTCGCGCCTTCGGGATCGTGTTCATCGTCGATGTTGTCGGACTCCACCGACTCGACAATCCCGTCGAACTCCGTATCGCGTGCTGCGATCCGCTCCTCCGCTGCGCGCAGCGCAGCGAGCAACTCCTCGCGGGAGGTGGCGGCTGCGTCGGCGGACATCTCCTGATGCTACGTACGACGGCGATCGATGCCGCGACGGAATCGCTCTCGCCGCATCATCGTGTGCCCCCACCAGGCCCATCGCCGACGCGTTTGGCTCCGAAGACCACCATCACGACGAACATGACGACCGCGTTGTGGTCAGCCAGGAACTCCTCGAGAGTGGCGAGGTACTTCCAGCGATCCCGCTCAGGAGTCACCTCAGCCTGACGTTCGGCCAGCGGAATACCAAGGCCTCCCCAATGGGCAGCTTCTTCCAGCGAGGCGCGACCTCGTCGAGGAGCGCGAGCACCCGGGCGATGACCTGCGACTCTTCGGGCGGTAGTTGCGCACCCTCAGCCCATGTCGGTGTCTCGGCCCCGGCGCGTCGACGCCACGCCAGGTCGCACAACCCGACGATGTACTCGGATCGTGCCATGTCTCCTTCGTCTTCTCGGCTGAGCGCTGCCTCACGCTTCTTCTGTCGACGGCGAGCGCGTGCGTGCTGACGTGCGCTCCCTGCACTCGAGGTACTCACGAAGGCGCCGCCCCCCGCAGCCGCGCGGCCGTAGACACCGTGCGACAAGCCAAGCTCGGCTTCGACCAGGTAGTGCACGAGATCGTGAGGAATCTCGTCGTCGTAACCCGGCGCCGGGTCGGTTCTACGGGGAGGCTCTCCAGCGAGCATGACCACCGTGGCGTAGCTCCGTTCACCCGTCCGCTCGAACGCCACCCGCATAGCGCCAGCGTAGGAAGTCGAACGTTTCAGCGGATGGGCCTTTTCTGCCGATGGCCAGTACCGGGCGACCGTTCGCCGCAACCCGCAGAAACACGAAAGCCGCAGGCACGAGGCCTACGGCTTCTCGGTGTCGGAGGGGGGACTTGAACCCCCACGCCCTAACGGGCACTAGCCCCTCAAGCTAGCGCGTCTGCCTATTCCGCCACTCCGACTCATTGACCCGTCTCGAGGGCGGTGGCAAACGCTCGCCACTTCCGATCGAGTCTCGGGACCGAAGGACTGTAGTACATCGCCTCGAAGATGGTGCGAGCCGCCCGGCGCCCGAATCGCAGGGCATCCACCCCGCGTCCCTGCTGGATTCTTCCATTCACATCGATGAGTTGAACGTTCACACCGCGCAGCAACTCGACGTGCGAGGGCTCGCCGATTACCAGGAGATGAGCCATACGCCCATGCCCATGGTGTTGACGCCTTGTGACACGAATCCGACGCCGACGTGACCCGCCGACTCAGGAGGCGCGGTGGAGCTTGGTGGGGTCGAGGGCTCCGAGTGGGCCGACCGAAACGCCATCCACGTCACGGGCGACCCAGCGCGAATCCAGCGTGGCAATCGGGCGCATGCACCACGCCGCGAGTGCCTCTCGCAGCGCGACTCCGAAGGCCGTGGCCCGCGCAGTTTCGCTCCCCGCCAACGCGGCATCGTCCAGCGCCGCGTCGACAGCGTCTGACCGCAACCCGAAGACGTTGGCCACGCCGTTCGAACGCAGTAACGGATCGAGCAGTGCACCGGCGCCGGCGTGCTCTGCGATCCAGCCGAAGCGGAACACCTCCGCCTGACCCGACCCGAGGAACTGCGGGTAGGTACCGGGGTCGTGCGCGCGCAGGGTGGCGGGAATGCCTACGGCCACCAGCTGTTCCACCACCGACTCCGCGATCGCAGCACCCACGTCACCCTCGTCGTAGTCGACGGCGATGGGCGGCACGCCCCCCGTGGGATACATGTCCCGCACGAGGTCCCGGGCGAACGCCTGATCGCGTTCACACGCGGCGTCGCACACGTCGTCGGGGGCCGCGATCATCACCGCCGGTATGAATCGTTCCTCGCTCCGAGCGATTGCGCCGTACGCGTCTTGCACCACGGTCTCGGCATCGATGGCGCGAACCACCGCTTCCCGCATGCGTGGGTCGGCCAGGGTAGGTGCGTTCTGGTTGAGGCCGAGAAAGGAGATCGCGCCATACGGAGCGAACCCGTCCGGCCCGTACGCTGATCGAAGGTCGGCGTCGATGTTCGCCGGTGCGTAGACCAGATCCACCTCGCCGTCGCGGAAGCCGGCAAAGGCGGCGTCGGCGTCGCGGTACGTGACGAGTTCGATCGTCTCGTCGTCACGCTCGAGGATCGCGCCGCCGCGCAGATGCTCGACCACGGTGAACGGGCCGGTCCCCCGGCGCGCGTCGCCCAAGCCGAAGCCGGGATGGCTCAAGATCACCGGTAGCTCACTCATCGGTCGTGTCGTCGTCATGACCACGGTGCGGTCGTCGGGTGTCTCGATCTGCCCTACATCGGCGATCAGTCCGCCCAGCGAAGAGGCGGGCATGGTGCGAACCCGTTCGATCATCGCGACCACGTCCGCAGCCACCACCGCCTCGCCGTCGTTCCAGCGCGCGTTGGCGTCGATCGTGAAGATGAATCGTTGTTGCGCCGGATCGGCCTCGACCCCCGACGCAATACCCGGCACCGGCGCCGTGTCGCCGGGCAGCACCTGGAGCAGCGGCATCGCCACCATTCGAGCGAGGGTCAGCTCCATCGGTGTGGATGCGATCGCCGGGTCGAGTGTGAGCGGCGCGACCACTCCGATGCGCAGATTGACTACCTCATCGCCGTCCGACGAGCAGCCAGCCGTGATCAGTGCAATCGCGACAACGGCGACCGCCAGACGACGAACGATCAACCGTCAGTGGTCGGAACGTCTTCGCCGCCCACCGTGGTCTCGGTGGCCGGCGCCGTCGTGGTGCTCTCGGGCAGTGGCGCGGTGATCGACGTGTCGACTCCAGGGTCGACAACGGGCTCCGTCGCTTCCGACGGACCAACGTCGAGGTTGAGCCCGAGCAGGATGACGGTGAGCACCCAGATGACCGACGCCACCACGGTGATGCGGTCGAGGTTGCGCTCGACCACCGTGCTCCCAGCCATCGCACCACCCATGCCGCCGCCGCCGAACATGTCGGAAAGACCGCCACCGCGGCCCGCGTGCAACAGGATGAACAAGATGAGGGCCAACGACGTAGCGACGTTGAGCACGATCAGGACGGCGGTCACGCATTCCTCCGGAACCGGATGGGCCGGAAGACACTACCGGACAGATCGCCCTGATCGCTGACCACGGCGGCGAGGGCGCCGCGCCGAGCTACTCGGTCCATTTCACGATGCGGGCGAAATCGTCGGGATCGAGGGCCGCGCCGCCCACCAGGGCCCCGTCGATCTGCGGCATCGCCATCAGCGCCGCCGCGTTCCCGGGCTTCACGCTGCCCCCATACAGGATCCGAATTCCGCCCGCGACCGTGGGGCCGTACTTCGACTCGAGCGCCCCGCGGATGGTCCCGATCGTCTCGTCGGCCTGCTCCGCCGAGGCCGAGCGGCCCGTGCCGATCGCCCAGATCGGCTCGTAGGCCATCACGGTGGCGAGCGCGTCGGCGTCCTTGACCCCGTCGTAGGCGGCGAGGGTCTGAGCGGTCACGAACTCGCCCCAGATCCCCGCTTCGCGCACCTCGAGGCTCTCCCCCACGCACACGATCGGCGTGAGCCCCGCCTTGAGCGCGGCCTTGAGCTTCTTGTTCACGGTCTCGTCGGTCTCGGCGAAGTACTCCCGCCGTTCCGAGTGACCGACGATCACCCACTTCACGTTCAGCTTGGCGAGCATTGTGGGGCTGATCTCACCGGTGTAGGCACCGGAGGTCTCCCACATGCAGTCCTGTGCGCCGAGTTGGATTGCGATGCGGTCGCTCTCGAGCGTGGTCTGCACCGAACGCAGCGCCGTGAACGGCGGGCAGACCACCACGTCGGCGCGCTCGTAGTCCTTGTCGCGCAATTGGTAACTGAGCTTCTGCACCACCTGAATTGCTTCGAGGTGCGTGTAGTGCATCTTCCAGTTCCCGGCGATCACCGGCTTGCGGTCAGTCATCGGTCCTCAATGTGTCGCTCGACGCAACGTTGCGCCGATTCTCATGCCTGCTTCGACTCGCGCAGTGCACGCAGGCCGGGCAGGTCGCCGTACTCCAGGAGTTCGAGAGACGCACCTCCGCCGGTGCTCACCCAGTCGACACGATCGGCGAGGTCCATCTCGCGAATCGCGGCGGCACTGTCGCCCCCGCCGACCACGGTGAAGCCCGCACAGTCGGCGACCGCTTCAGCCACCGTGCGCGTACCCGCGGCAAACGGCGCGAGTTCGAACACGCCCATCGGGCCGTTCCACAACACGGTTGCCGCGTCGGCGAGTGCATCGGCGTAGATGGCAGCGGTCTCCGGACCGACGTCGAGGCCCATCCAGTCGTCGGGGATGGAACCGGCGGGCACCGTGCGCACGTCGGCGTCGGCACTCATCTCGGTGGCCGCGATGATGTCGACGGGAATCGTGACGCGCCCCGATTCGAGGAGTTTGCGGCACGCGTCGACCTGATCTTCCTCGACCAGTGACGATCCGACTGATCCACCCTCGGCCACGAGGAACGTGAACGCCATCGCGCCGCCAACGAGGATGCGGTCGCACTTGGTGAGCAACGACTCGATCACGCCGAGCTTGTCACTCACCTTCGCGCCGCCGAGGATCGCGATGAACGGCCGTTTCGGCGCTTCGAGCAACCCGCCGAGCACGTCCACCTCACGTTCGAGGAGTCGCCCGCCCGCGCTCGGACGTACTGCCGGAGGACCCACGATCGACGCGTGCGGGCGATGCGAGTCGCCGAACGCTTCGTTCACGTAGAGATCGGCGAGCTCGCTGAGGTTCGCCGCGAACGCAGGGTCGTTCTTGGTTTCACCCGGCTCAAAGCGCACGTTCTCGATCATCATGATCTCGCCCGGGCCGAGGCTGTCGGCCATGGCCTGCGCTTCGAACCCGACGACCTGCGGTGCCACCGGCACCGGCATGCCCAGCAGTTCGCTGACGCGTGCCGCGATCGGCTTCACGGAGAGCTCGGGAACCACCGTGCCCTTGGGCCGTCCGACGTGACAGCACAACACCACCGCCGCGCCCCGATCGAGCAGCTCGCGCAAGGTGGGAATCGCGGAGGTGATGCGCAGGTCGTCGGTGATGACGCCGTCGCGCATCGGCACGTTGAGGTTGGCTCGTACCAGTACCCGCTGACCCCGGGTGAGCGGCAGGGTGTCGAGCGACGGAACACGAAGGTCGCTCATGGGCCTCAGCCGACGAACGAGACGAGATCGATGAGGCGGTTCGAGTAACCCCACTCGTTGTCGTACCAGCCGAGCACCTTCACCATGTTGCCCGAGGCAATCGTGTCGACCGCCGAGTAGATGCAGCTCGCGGGGTTGCCAATGATGTCGGACGACACCAGCGGCTCGTCGCTGTAGTCGAGCACGGTGCCGAGCTTGGCGTCGCTTGCACCTTCGTTGAAGGCGGCGTTGATCTCATCGACCGACGCGCTCTTCTCGAGGGTGACCGTGAGGTCGGTGATCGAACCGGTGGGCGTGGGCACACGCATCGAGCCACCGTTGAGCTTGCCATTGAGTTCGGGCAGCACGAGACCGATCGCCTTGGCGGCACCGGTGCTCGACGGGATGATGCTCAGCGCGGCAGCGCGCATACGCCGCAGGTCGGGCTTGCCCGAACGCGTGGGAGCCGCTTGGTCCTGGAGCTGCTGGTCGCTCGTGTACGCGTGGATCGTCATCATGAAGCCCTGGATGATGCCGAACCGATCGTTGAGCACCTTGGCCATCGGCGCGAGGCAGTTGGTGGTGCACGACGCGTTGGAGATGACCTGGTGCTGCGCGGCGTCGAAGACATCCTCGTTGACGCCCATGCAGATCGTGGCGTCGGCGTCGCCACTCGGGGCGGAGATGATCACGCGCTTCGCACCGCCGGCGAGGTGGCCCGCCGCCTTCTCGCGCGCGGTGAACACACCGGTGGACTCGATCACGACGTCGACACCCTGGTCACCCCACGGGATCTCGGCCGGGTCCTTGACCTCGAGCTTCTTGATCTCCTTGCCGTCGATCGAGAACCCATCGGCCGTGGCCTTGATCTCGTTGGAAAGGGTGCGGCCAACCGAGTCGTGCTTGAGGAGGAATGCCATGACCTCGGCGTCGCCGAACGGGTCGTTGACGGCGACGAGTTCAACGTCGGAGCCGCCGCGCTCGAGCAGCGCCCGGGTGAAGGAACGTCCGATACGTCCGAAGCCGTTGATTCCCACCCGAACCGTCATCGATCGCTCCTCCACGCGCTACGAACCCCGGCCACTCCGGGACGCGTGCGACCCTACTGCGAGCAGGCCGTGCGGAGACGGGTCAACGCCAGGGTTTCAGACGAGCGGCGCCAGGGCCGCGGCCAGCAATGCCGGGTCGTGGCGGTGCGGCCGACCCCGAGCCACCAGCGTGGCCCCGACCGGACTCGCCCCGAGCGCTCGCACCTGTGCGTCGTCGACCGTCAGCGTTCCGTCGGTCGCATAGAGGAAGGTGTCGACCCGGCCGCCGTGATCCAGCACGGCGCGGAGGTGGTCGATGCCGGCAAGGCCCTCGACCTCGGGTGTCGGTGCCACGAGATTCGAGACCTGCACCACGCGGCCGCGGGCTTCGTCGATCGCCTCCCGCAGCGCGGGCACGCAGATGGAAGGCACCACACTCGTGAACAACGAGCCGGGCGCGATCACGATCTGGTCGGCGTTGGCGATCGCCGCCACTGCTTGGGGATACGTCTCGGGGTCGGGCGGGACGAGCTCCACCCGCGAGATCCCCCGCGTGCGCTCGATCTCCACCTGACCTTCGACCCACTGCGCGCCTTCGGTGCTCGCTTTGAGCGCAACGGCATCGATCGTCGCGGGATACACCTTGCCCACGGTGTTGAGCAGCCGCCCACATTCGGCGACGGCCGCGGCGAAGCTGCCGGTGGTGTCGGCGAGACCGACGAGCATCAGGTTGCCAAGGGCGTGGCCGTCGAGGTCGCCACCTTGGAAGCGGTGTTCGAACGCGTTGGCCCACACGTTGTCGTCGCCGGCGAGCGCGACGAGGCTCTTGCGCACGTCGCCGGGCGGCAGCACGTCGAGTTCGCGTCGTAACCGACCACTGCTTCCGCCGTCGTCGGCCACACTCACGATCGCGGTGATCGACCCTGCGTAGCGGCGGGTCGCGTGCAGCACTGCGGCCAAACCATGGCCACCGCCCAACGCCACCACATTGGGGGCGTCGAGTTCGGCGGGCGGTCGTCGTCGCTCCGTACGCGGATCCGGGATGCCAGGCCGATTGCCGGCGCCGG
>Ga0182741_1002542_pt1 | contig 20950 bp, 17 predicted proteins | sample eDN5th37CBELigOP_FD_128874 | JGI IMG/M metagenome (GOLD analysis project Ga0182741, IMG submission 128874) | Enriched Organic Plus compost microbial communities from Emeryville, California, USA - eDNA 5th pass 37_C BE-Lig OP (version 2) (version 2) ... | reverse complement strand
GTGGTGCATCCTGAAGGAGATCATAGAGATCGGTCCGCGCACTGCGGCGCAGTTCCAGGATGTCGCGAAAGCCCCGCGTGGTGACGAAGGCGGTGCGGGCGCCCTTGTTCTCGAGCAGCGCGTTGGTCACGATTGTGGTTGCGTGCGAGAGAAGCGTGACCTTGCCGGCGGCGACCCCGCAGCTCTGCACCCCATGGACGAGACCGTTGAGGACGCCCTCGGCAAAGTCCAATGGCGTAGTAGGAACCTTGGCGATCCCGATGCGGCCAGTGGATTCCTCCACCAGCGCCACGTCGGTGAAGGTGCCACCGATATCGATACCGATCCGCCAATTCATGCCACCGACTGTCCCCAGTGAAGGGCGCCTCGCAGCGCCGGCCAGAGCAACCAAGCAAGCACCATGCCAAGCAGCGCCCTGACCGGCAGGTGATCGCCGCGGATCAGGGCAAGTGCGTCGGGAAACTACAGGACCATCGGCTGCTTCCGGTCCACCTCCCGGCCGGCAGGCTACGTCACAACGGTGGTCGTGGCACACCCCGATTGTGAGAGCAGACTCGGCGAGAAGGATTTCCGGCCACTGTGCCACGATCACGCGCGGGAATACCGGACCTGCCTGCCGGTCGCGAATGCTGCATCTCGGACAATCGGATGATCCGTTACCCGATCCCGCCCCCCCACAGCCGCCATGTCTCTCAAGACTCCTCGGGAGGCGATCGCAGCGTAGCGGCAGCGGACCTATGCGACGCTCAAAGCCGGCCTTCCCTGTCGAGAGGCTCAGCTTGCCGCGGCAAGGCGCATCGGTGGAGTGGCCCCGGCATTCCGCGCGACAGCCACCCCTTGCGCCGACGCGTGGCGCTGGTGGCAGGCCGAGAGGTGGCGCTGTCGGCGGGTACATGTCCGCGCACCACGGCGCGTTCCAGCATGAGGGAAGGATGCTTCGCTCGGCCCACCGCTCTTCCGCCCGGCGCAGGCGGAACTGGCCTTGACGGGCCTGCGTCCGAACCGTCAGTCCAGCGTCTGCCGGAACCGCGCCACCGCCACCGCCATCGCGGCCAGCGTGAAGGCGCCGAGTGCCGCCGCCTCCCACCTCAGGTCGGCGAAATCCGCGCTCTTCAGCATCACGCCCCGCACGATCCGCAGGAAATGCGTGAGCGGAAGAACCTCGCCGATCATCCGCGCCCAGGCCGGCATGCCCTGAAAGGGAAACATGAAGCCGGAAAGCAGGATGTTCGGCAAGAAGAAGAAGAACGACATCTGCATCGCCTGCAACTGGCTGTTCGCGAGAGTCGAGAAGGTGAACCCGACCGCGAGATTGGCCAGGACGAACAGCAGGGTGAGCAGGACCAGGAGGCCGAGGCTGCCCACCACCGGCACGTCGAACAGCAGCCAGCCCATGCCCAGGATGAGCACCATCTGCACGCCGCCGATGACCAGATAGGGCGCGATCTTGCCCAGCATGATCTCCACCGGCCGGATCGGCATGGCCAGCAGGCTTTCCATCGTGCCCCGCTCGATCTCGCGCGTGACGGACAGTGCCGTGAAGATCAGCATGGTGAGCGTCAGGATGACGCCCAGCAGGCCGGGGACAATGTTGAGGCTCGTCTCGCCGGCCGGATTGTACCGCCGGTGCAACCGCACCTCGTAGGGCGGCGGTCCTTGTGCCAGATGGGCCAGCGGCCCAAGCAGATCCCGCGCGAAGGCGCGGGTCGCCATGCCGTTCAGCGCCGCCACCGCGCCCGCGGCCGCCGTCGGATCGGTCGCATCGGCGATCACGTTCAGATCCGGCCGCTCGCCACGCACCAGGCGCCGGCCGAAGCCGAGCGGCACATGCACGCCGAACATCACCTCGCCGCGGCGAACCATGGCGTCCAGTTCCGCCTCGCTGCGGGCGACATGCCGCATGTCGAAGTAGTCCGTCGCCTGCATGGCAGAGAGGAAGGACCGCGCGAAGACGCTGCCATCCTCGACCAGAACCGCGGTCGGCAGCCGGCGGGGATCGGTGTTGATGGCGTAGCCGAAGAGCAGAAGTTGCAGCAGCGGGATGCCGACCATCATCGCGAAGCTGATGCGGTCGCGCCGGAGCTGGATCGTCTCCTTCCAGAACATGGCACCGAGCCGCCCGAGCATCGCGCGCAATCCCCAGCGCGGCCTCCCCGATCGGTCCTGCACCTCGCTCATGGGAAGTTGTCCCTGCTGCCGCGCATCAGGTCGATGAACACATCCTCCAGGGTCGGCTGGTCGCGGCGCCAGCGCTGCGGGCCGGTCTCACGGAAGGCAGCGGTCGCGGCATCCAGCCTGGCGGGGTCGCGGCCGCTGACATGCAGCGCCGCTCCGAAGGGGGCGACCATATCCACGCCCTCTGTCGTGCGCAGTGCCTCGGCGAGTTCCGCCAGCCCGTTGCCCGTCACGGTCCAGGTGGCGAGGTGGGAGTCGGCGATCACCGCCTCGACCGTGCCCTGCGCCAGCAGCTCGCCATAGGCGATATAGGCGATTTCGTGGCAGCGCTCGGCCTCGTCCATGTAATGGGTCGAGACGAGCACGGTGAGGCCGTCATGGGTCAGCGCGTGGATCTCGTCCCAGAATTCGCGTCGCGCCTTCGGATCGACGCCCGCCGTCGGCTCGTCGAGCAGGAGGAGACGCGGGCTTGGCAGGATGGCGGCGCCGAGCGCCAGGCGCTGCTTCCATCCGCCCGACAGTTCGCCCGCCAGCTGGTTCGCGCGCCCCTCCAGGCCCAGACGCCGAAGCGCCGCGTGCGCCGCGCTGCGCGGATCGGGCAGGCCATGAACGCGCGCGACGAATTCCAGATTCTCGCGGATACTGAGATCGGCGTAGAGCGAGAAGCGCTGCGTCATGTAGCCGACCTGACGCTTGATCGCCTCGGCCTGCGTCCGGATGTCGAGGCCGAGACAAGTGCCTTCCCCGGCATCGGGCGTCAGCAGGCCGCAGAGCATGCGGATTGTCGTCGTCTTGCCGCTGCCGTTCGGCCCCAGGAAGCCCTGGATTATCCCTCGCCGCACCTGCATCGTCAGGTTCTTGACCACGGTCCGGCCGCCGAAAGACTTGGTAAGGCCCCGAACATCGATGGCAATGCCGTCCGGCGTCGCGCCGGGCGGGGACCGGCTCGTGCTCATGGGGAAGGTCCCGTCGACAGGTCGTGATCCTGCAGGCGCACCATCACCGGTAGGCCGAGTGGCAATTGGGTCGCCGGATCATCGAGCCGGGCCTCCGCCCGGAAGACCAGGCGCGCCCGCTCCTCCTGGCTGTAGATGACAGGCGGCGTGAATTCGACCTCGCGCGAGGTGAAGGAGACACGGCCCTGGATCCCCGCGCCGCAGCCATCGCATGTCACGCTGACGACGCGGCCGAGGGGAAAGGCGGCAACGGCCGGTTCCGGCAGGTAGAAGCGCACCTTGCGGTTGCCTGGCGGCAGCAGCGCGAGCACCGGCTGCCCGGCCGGCACCGCCTCACCGTCGCGGAAATAGACCTCCTGCACGATGCCGGCAGCGGGCGCAGCAATACGGCGCCGTGCGAGCTGCGCCTCGGCTTCGTGCAGCGCGGCGTCCGCCATGCGCAACGCCGCCTCGGCGGCCTGGATCTGGGCAGGGCGGGCAGCGAGCTCCGCCGCCTCGATCTGCCGGCGTGCCTCCGCGAGCGCGGCCTGGTCGCGCTCGAAGGCCGCCTGTGCCTCATCGAGTCGCGCGCGGGCCGCCACACCCCTCTCGGTCAGGACCCGCTGCCGTTCCAGCTCGGTGCGCGAGTAGTCGAAGGCGGCTTCTGCCCGCCGCTCGGCCGCACGCAGCACGGCGATCTGCTCGGGGCGCTGCTGGGCGGCCAGGAGGTCATCGAGCTGTGCCCGGGCCTGGTGCAGCCGGGCTTCCGCCTCCGCACGCTGCGCCTCCTGCAGGGCGGTGTCGAGGGCGAAGAGCGGCATGCCCTCGGCCACCTCGTCGCCCGGCCGCACGGCGAGATGTTCCAGACGGCCCGCCTCCTCCGGCCCGATGAACAGCAATTCGCCTTCGACATAGCCTTGATAGGCGGGGGGAGCGGTGGGTCCCGCCATGCCGCGCCACAGTGCCCAGCCCCCGGCCCCGGCACCCAGCAACATGACGAGCAGCAGCGCGCGGCGGATCACGGCGGTTCGTCCGGCTGCATCGCCCGCGTGAGGAGGGCGAGATAGGCGTCGAACAGCCCGTCCGTGTCGAGCGGTTCATGGCGGTCGAACAGGCTGGTCCAGAGCAGCGCGACAATGGCCGGGGCTGCGGCCAGGTGCGGGAAGCGCACCAGCTCCTCGGACCGCGCCGCGCCCGTCGCGGCCGTTCGCGACGCGATCTCGCGGATCAGGCCCAGGCCGCGGCTGATGACCTCGCGATGGTAGAAGGCGGCGATCTCCGGAAAGCGGGCGCCTTCGGCCAGGACCAGGTGCACGATCCGCCGATTTTTCGTGTCCAGGATCTCCGACCGGATCCACCGGTAGAATGCCTGCAGGACCTCCTCGATCGACAAGGCCGTTTCCGGGGCCAGGAGACGTCGTCCCAGCTTCTGCACCGGCTCCGAGATCGCCGTGCGGACGAGTTCCTCGAACAGGACGTGCTTGGACGGGAAATAGAGATAGACGGTGCCCTTCGCGACGCGTGCGCGTGCCGCAACGTCTTCCAGCCGCGCGGCGGCGAAGCCGCGTTCCGAGAATTCGTCCAGGGCGGCGTCGAGGATTGCTTGCCGACGCGCGGCACGATCCTCCTCGGTCCGGGCAGGGCGGGAGCGGGCCACTCGAAGCTCCACTGACTGACCAGACAGTCATATATCGGCCCGCCCCGACTGTCCACCGACGATCGGGCTGCCGCGATGCGGACGGCCGGCTGGAGAAATCTGTCCGAAGGCGGTCGGGCGAATACCGATCAGGTCGGGGTCGAGCTCACCGCGGCGTGGCCCTCAACCGGCCCCGGTCTTGCGCCACCTCCGGCAACTCGGGTGGCATGGCGCGTGCGCCCGGGCAGCAGCCTTCCGGCAAAATGCGACGGAGATCAGGATCGGGAACCTGGCGATGGGCGCCACTCCCGCCACCGTTCGGCCGGACCGGCTATGGCCCGGACGGCATCGCCGCGACCTCCCGCTGTTCAGGCGAAGCTCTGGCCTCCGCGGTGGATGCCGCCTCCGCGCGGGCATGCATGCTGGTCCATGCGGAGGCCGGGATGCATCGGACAGATGCATCTGAGCGAGCGGGGCCGGGACGAGGCTGGCCGGGATGGTGAGCAGCGCCGCGGTCGCGGCCGCTCGTCAGCGCCGCCGCTCCACCCCGACCGGCAGTTCCGCCAGGCGCGCCATCTCGCCCTGGGCGAACAGGTCCCTGTTCTCGAGATAGGCCTCCGCGAGCGGCATGGCGTCCACGCCCCAGAACAGCTCGCCATCGATCATCAGGGTCGGCACCCCGAACACTCCGGCCGCGGCGGCCTCCTCGGTGATTGTGCGGAGCGCCGCCTTGGCGCCGCGCGCCTCCACGAGCGCATCGTGGTCGTCCACGCCGAGACGGCCGCCGAGGGCGGCCAGCTCCGCGGGCTCGCTCGGGTCGCGCCCCTCGCCCCAGACGAAGTCGAAGGCGGCCCGGACGGCGCCGGGCTCGGCGCCGAGCGCGGTGATCAGGCGCAGCGCGGCGAGCGACCGGAACGGGTGCCGCGGCGGGAAGCGCATGGGCATGCCCGCGCGCTCGGCCATGAACTGGCACAGCCGGTAGGTGTGCAGGCGCTTGGGCGCGATCTCGGCGGGCCCGACGCCGCCCCAGTGCGCGAGGAGCGCGCCGAGCACCACCGGCCGGAACAGGACGGGCCGCCGGCGTGCCAGCGCCTCGACGCGGGGCAGGGCGAGATAGGAGAAGGGCGACACGACATCGAAGAACCAAAGGATCGACGGGGACTCGGCGCGATCGCTCGCTGTCATCGCTTTCTCCTTCTCCTTGGCGGCGCCTCGTGCCGTCTCAGCGGACGCTGCCACCTGCACTCTGTGCACGCCTGGTCTCGACATTCCACCGGACGCCCAACTTGCCATGGGTCGCCGTTCCGCGGCGCCGCATGATGTCGCCTCCGGGCCATCGCGCATGGTCGACAATGTCTCTGGTGGATCCCAGGAGACCAGTCCCGCCCTCGTCCGACCCCCAAGACGCGGGCATCCTCGGATCGCACGCATCCCGGCCGGAGGTGTGGCGCCGCCACAGGCTCATGCACGCTGATCGTCGCACCGGCATCCGAAGCGGGCCGACATCGTCGGCAGGGTCCTAGGAGGCACCGCCGTCAACCCAGGCGGGTCGCCGCGGCGAACACGCCGAGGCCGATGAGCGAGAGCAGGGCCAGGGCCGCCATCGCCGGGCCATAGCCTCCGCCCCACTCCCAGATCCAGGCCACGGCGAGGGGGCCGGCAGCCCGCGCGAAGGCGCCGGATGCGGCCAGGCCCCCGGCGACCGCACCGTAATGCGCGGCGCCGAACATCCGCGCGGGCAAGGCGCCTCTCACGATGGTCATGACGCCATTGGAGGCACCGTAGAGCGCGACGGCCGCCGCGAGCACCGCCGCCCCCTCCCCTGCCGCGAGCCCGACGAAGGCGGCCGGCAGCACAGCAAGCGCGGCGAGGCCGACCGCACGGAGCGACCAGCGGTCACCGCCGGCGAATTCCAGCACCCGGCCCGCCACCTGGGCCGCGCCGACGAGCGATGCGAGCGCTGTCGCCGCAGCGCCCGCACCGCGTTCGTGCAGCAAGGGGACCAGATGCACGGCGACCGCCGAACTGGTCACACCCAGGACGGCATAGACGAGGGCAAGGCCCCAGAACCGGATCTGCAGGCACGCCTCGCGCAACCGCAGCCCCGATGCGGTGCCCTGCCGGTCCTGGAAGCGCGGGACGGGAACGCTCTCGTGGTGCCTCGCGCGGGGCAGCAGGACCGCGTGAAGCACGGCGCAGAGAGCATTGGCGACCGCAAGGGCGCTGCAGGCCTCGCGCCAACCGACCTCCTGGACCAGGAGGCTGGTCAGGGGCCAGAACACGGTGCTGGAGAGCCCACCGGCGAAGACGACAAGCGCGATGCCACGCCGCGCCGCCACGACTCCGAAGGCCGCCGTGACCGCGGCGAAGGCCGCCTCGTAGAGGGTGGCTGCCATGACCACCCCCAGGCCGATCCACACGGCATAGAGCTGCCACAACGTCTGGACCTGGCCGGCCAGCCAGAGGCCAACCCCCGCGGCGACCGAGCCGGCGGCCATGACGGCCCGGGAGCCCAGCCGGTCGAGAACCATGCCCACCAGAACGACCGCGCCGGCCTCGGCGAGGAGCCCCGCCGAGAAGGCGCCGACCACAGCCTCCCTCGCCCACCCCGTCTCGACGGCTATCGCCGGCATCAGAACTGAGAAGGCATAGAAGAGCGAGCCCCAATGCACGACCTGGGTGACTGCCAGTGCCACAGCCACCCGCCAGGGCGGGCGCGGCGGTGTGGTGAGATCCTCAATGCTCACAGCCCGCCGGTGACCTTGAGGACCGCGCCGGTCGTGTAGGAGGCTGCCTCCGACAGCAGCCAGAGGATGGCTTCCGCGACTTCTTCGGGCGCGCCCACCCGCTGCATCGGGACGCGCGGCGCGATCCGCGCCGGCCGGTCCGGGTCGCCCGCAGCGGCGTGGATGCCGGTGTTCACCGTGCCGGGCGCGACGGCGTTGACACGAATGCCTTGCTCCGCGACCTCGCGCGCCAGCCCAAGCGTGAAGGTCTCCACCGCCGCCTTCGTCGCGGCGTAGTGCACATACTCGCCGGGGCTGCCGGTTGCGGCGGCGACAGAGGAGAGGTTGACGATCGAGCGTCCCGGTGGCGCGCCGGGATTCCGGGCGAAGCAGTGCAGCGCCTCCCGGGCGCAGAGCATGCAGCCGACGAGATTCACGTCCACGACGCGCCGCAACGTGGCGGCGTCACGCCCAGCGAAGTGCCCGAGCGGGCCGGTGATTCCAGCGTTGTTGACCAGCGCATGCAGGGGACCGAGGGCGTCCTCCGCTTCCTCGAACAGGCGGCGCACATCCTCCTCCGAAGCAGTATCGGCCCGGACCGCGACGGCAGCGCCGCCGGCGGCCTCGATGTCGCGGATGACTGCCGCCGCGGCCTCGGCGTCCTGGCGGTAGTTGACGCACACGGCATAGCCCACGCGCGCCAGGAGGCGTGCCGTCGCGGCGCCGATTCCCCGGCCGGCACCGGTCACGACCACAACGCGGCGCATCCGGCCGCTCACCGCCGCCACCACCACTTGCGCGTCTCCAGGTCCCGCTCGAACGGCGTGATCCCGATATCGCGCAGCATCCGGTGGTCCATCTCGGCGAGATGGCGCCGCTGCTCGGCGCGCGAGATGGCGGAGGCCACCTGGGCAGCCAGCGCGGCAAGGATCGAGAGAAATGGCCGGTGAATGGCCTCCTGCCGCCCACGCTGCTCCCGGGCAACAGGCGCGCCTACCCGACCGTCTGGCTGCGTGAGGCCTGGGAACGCGTCGGTATCGGGCGATGTGCAGATCCGCATGGATGGGCCTCGCTACCCTTGCGATGCGCCCGCGGCGCATCCTGCGGAACAGAGTGCGGCGGCACGCCTCCGGCCCCAAGGAAGTCTTTTCGATGCTGCGTATCAGGATAGGTTTTGGTTATGACCCACCCTACCCTGCGGCAGATGCGGACCTATCTCGCCATTCTTGAGACCGGCAGCGTCTCGGCCGCTGCCCGTTCCCTCGGCCTCACGCAGCCCGCCGCAAGCCAGCAACTGCACGAGCTGGAGCGCCAGCTCGGCCTCCGTCTGACCGACCGCGCCGCCGGCCGCGCCATGCCCACCGCGGCCGGTCAGGCGCTCGTCGCGCCGGCGCGGCGGGCGCTCGCGGCGGCGGACGAGATGGTCGCAGCAGCCATGGCACACCGGGCGGGAGATGCCGGCCGGGTCAGGCTCGGCGCCGGCGCGACGGCCTGCATCTACCTGCTGCCCCCCGCGCTCGCCGCGGTGAAGCGCCGCCTGCCAGGCATCGATCTGGCGGTTGCCACCGGCAATACGGCCGATATCGTGCGGCGGGTCGAGGACGGTGAGCTCGACCTTGCCCTGGTCACGCTCCCGGTGCTGCGGAGCCGGTCGCTACTCGTCACGCACCTGCTGACGGACCCGCTGGTCGCTCTCGTGCCGGATGGAATGCCCCTGGCGGGCGGCGCGGCTGCGCTGCGTCCGGCCGACCTCGTGCGGCTGCCGCTGATCCTCTACGAGGCCGGGGGCAACGTGCGGCGGCTGGTGGACGGCTGGTTCGGCCGCGCCGGCGTGACACCACGCCCGGCCATGGAGCTGGGCAATGTGGAGGCGATCAAGGGGCTTGTCGGCAGCGGGCTTGGCTGCTCGATCCTGCCATCGCTGGCGTTGCGCGATGGCGTGCCCGGCGCTGCCCTGGTCACGCTGCAACCTGCGCTGACACGCGATCTCGCCCTCGTCCTGCGCAAGGAGAAGGTGATCGACCGAGGCCTGCGCGCCATGCTCGACGAAATGGAGGCATTGGCGAAGGCCTTTCCCGAGCCGGGCCGCGGGCCGCCGCAACGGCCTCGCTCGTCGCCGAAGCGCAGGCCCTGACAAGATTGGCGGGCACAGCAACGCGATATGGCGACCGGGTCCGCGCCAACCGGTCCCGTGGTATAGCCCGCGCTCGATCAGCATCTGTCGATCCTCGCCGGCAACCCTGATGAACAGGCTGCCAGCGGCGGGTTCGCTGCCGGGCTCCACGGAGCCTGGGCAACTCGTCTCTCCCGAGAGGCCGCACCGGGCGGAAGGCCGCACTGCCCACGCCGCGTTGCAATGTCGGGACGGTCGCCACGGAGGGATCACCTGAATCGGTCCTGTTCATGCCCCGGACCTCGCAAGCCCAGCACGGGTGTGTTCCCATCGCGGGTGCCTGGCCCCCCAACCTGCACCGCACCGATACCGCCGAAGGTCCGTGCACAGTGCCTCAGGGCGACCGCAGAAGCTCACTGGTTCCGGGCCACGAAATAGACGTTCATCGGGTCGTGCGGCAGCCGGTGCTTTTCCACGGCAGCGAAGCCCGCCTCGCGCAGCATCCGTTCAGCGGTTTCCTCGCCCCACATGGTGCCGAGCCCCGGGCCGCCCTGGCCCAGCGAGACCGGCATGCAGTGCATCGTGGAGATCGCGTAGAGCAGCGTGCCGAAGGGATGGCCGAGATTGTCCTGCAGCCGGCTTGACCCGCCTATGTCCTGCATGAGGTAAACGCCGCCCGGGTTGAGCGACCGTGCGATGCCGCGTAGCAACCCTGCCGGGTCGCGCTGGTCATGCACCGCGTCGAAGGTGCAGACCAGGTCGAAGCGGCCCGGCTCCTCCCAGCCCGCCAGGTCACGCGCTTCGAAGCGTAGATTGGTCAGCCCCCTCTCCGCAGCCCGCGCACGACCCCAGGCCACAGCCTCCTCGCAGAGATCGTAGCCGGTGAAGCGGCTGTGTGGGAAACGCGCAGCCATCTCGAGCAGCGCACGGCCTCGGCCGCAGCCCGCATCCAGCACCTCAATCCCTGCCTCCAGCCGCCCCATGAGCCCCGGCACGAGCGGCAGGATGGAGTCGAACAACGCCGCGACCACCGTCTGGCCGCTGTCTTCGGCCATCACTTCGTGGAAGCAGGGATAGTCGGCATAGACAGTGCCGCCACCGGTGCGGAAGCGCTCCAGGATCAATGCCTGCATCGCGCCCATCTGCGGGATGAACTGCGCCGTCACGGCGAGGTTGTTGGGGCTCGCCGCGCGGGTCAGCCAGGCCGCGTGTTCCGGCGGCAGGCGCCAGGTGCCGCCGGCGGGATCGTACTCCAACACGCCTCCCGTGGTCATGGCAGCGAGCCACTCGCGCACATAACGCTCTGCAAGCCCGGCCTCTGCCGCGATCCCGATACTGGTGGCGGGGCGAGATATGCGGGCCATCGTGTCGAACAGGCCACTGCGATGACCGATCGAAGTCATGATCACCAGCGCGGCGTCGTTCAGCGCGCGCGCCATATGTTCCGCGAAGCGTTCGGCGCGAGCCGCGTCGAAGGCAGGCGCCTCAGTGATCATCGTCATCATGCCCTCTCCTGCATGGGTTGGTTGCTCTGGCAGTGTTCAGCCCCAATCGGGCAGTGCATCGGACGGGATGCCGAGGAGCGTCTTGCCGACGGGCTCCCGCGTTATGGCCGTGTCCGCCGGTGCGGCCGGCCGCATCGGCAAGCTCGAGCAGCCGTTCCGACCCGTGGCCCCGGAACATCGCAGGCCTGCGCCTCAGTGCCGCCACCAGCACGGAGCAGCAGACATGCAGCGCCTCGCAGACCAGCGCCATCGAGGCGACGGTTTTGCGACCCGAGAAGTGGTAGCCGCCCTCGATCCAGTCGACGCGGCAAAGGGGCTGGAAGGCCGAGACGTCGTTGCCCGGCTCGGGCCGCGCGAAGGCGCTTTCTTCGGTGCGATATCATAATGTTCCTCGCCATGCGGGCTTCTCCCGTTACGGGCGGCCCGCCACGATTCCGGCCGGACCGCATGGCGGGAAAGCTAGAAATCGGCCCACCAGGGCGTTAGCTCCGCATCGGACGGAACCGGTCCAGATCGGTCAGCAAGGCGGGGGGATGTGCGCATGCAGCGGAGCAAAGACGGCAGCGACCGGAAGCGTGCCCTGCTCACTGCCATCCTTGCCACGCCCGATGCGGCGGCAGCGGGGTTGTTCACGCTGTTCGACGTTCTCTCCTCGGTCGGACGCGACTGGGAAATGCTGCATGGCCGTCCGCCGCGGCCACCGCGCTTCCTGCCCCGCCTCGTCTCGGAGGATGGGCGCGGCTTCGATGGACCGAACGGCGTGCGCATCGAGCCGCACGCCTCCTTTGCCGAGGTTCCCGCGCCCGACCTCGTACTGGTCCCGGATCTGATCCTCGATCCCAACGCACCGCTCCCCCCCGCCTACAGCGCCACTGCGACCTGGGTGCGCGGCGCGCACGCAGCCGGGGCGATCGTTGCCTCGATCTGCTCGGGCGCACTGGTGCTTGCACGGGCGGGGCTGCTCGAGGGGGCAGAGGCGACGACGCACTGGGCCTACTGCGATGCACTGGCCCGACAGTTTCCTGGCGTGCGGGTACGGCGTGAGCGCATCCTCGTTCCTGCCGGAGAGGGGCACCGGGTCGTTACCGCCGGCGGCGCCTCCTCCTGGAACGACCTGCTGCTCTACTTGGTGGCGCGGCTCGCAGGACCGGAGGAGGCGCTGCGCATTGCCAAGCTCTACCTGCTGCAGTGGCACGGCGAGGGGCAGCTTCCATACGCCGCACTGACCGCGGGGCGGCAGCATGAGGACCGCGCGATTGCGGAGTGTCAGCGCTGGATCGCCGACAACTACGCGCGCGATAACCCGGTGGCGGCGATGGCCGCCATGGCCGGACTATCGGAACGCAGCTTCCACCGCCGCTTCAAGCGGGCCACCGGCCTCGCACCCTTGGCCTATGTGCAGGCCCTGAGGATCGAGGAGGCGAAGCACCTCCTCGAGACGACGGAGGCCGGCGTGGACGAGGTTGGCACCGAGGTCGGCTATGCCGAGCCGGCGAGCTTCCGTCGCCTGTTCCGCCGCGCTGTCGGCGTATCCCCTGCAGTGTATCGCCGCCGCTTCCGCCCGCTGTTCCGTCTGACCGGTGGAACCGCCGGCCCGGGCGCCGCCGCCACGCCTCGGACCTGAAATCCGCCAGAGTGCGATCGATTGGGCTGCGGCTCAGTCCCGCCGATCGCCGCATGATGCTGCCGGGCCCGCTCGCTTCGCCCGTGGCAGATATGGCCGCCTCGTCCAAGGCAGTCGTGATACAGCCCAATGACAGCGGTGCCGAAAAAGCCAGCCCGATTGGCGGGGTCATTCCCCGGAACCCGCGAAAGGCAACGCGCAATTTGCACCTGTGAGCGCCTCGGTGGCGTTTGAAAGACACGACAGTCCTGCGCCACTGTCAGCGGGCAAAAGCTCAGGCCCGGGCGGAGGCACGCCGAAGGAGCAGCGTGTTTCCACTATAGACAAGGGCAAGCAACCCGCCACCGACCAGGTCGGAGACCAGCCCCGGCGTGAGCATGCCAAACGCCCCCACTCCGAGCAGCAGGCGCGACGGCCAGGCAATGCGGCCGATGCCCATCAGCCAGCCTTCGAGCGCCGCTGCCAGCAGCCAGACCGCGACGCATGCGGTTCCCACATCGTGCAGGATATGCAGCGGTTCGCCGACCATGATCAGCGTCGGATTGAGCACGAAGAGGAACGGCACCACGAAGTTCACGAGGCCCAGCCGCATCGCCTGCATGCCGGTACGCCAGGCATCAGCCTTGGCGATGCTCGCCGCGGTGATGGCGGCCAGCGCGACCGGCGGGGTGATGAAGCTGATAAGCCCCCAGTAGAGGATGAACAGGTGCGAGGCGACCGGGTTGAGCCCTCCATCGATCAGCGCCGGCGCAAGGGTCACCGCAAGGAAGATGTAGCACGCGGATGCCGTCATCCCCATGCCGAGCACGAAGCTCGTCAGCGCCCCCAGCACCAGAAGCAGGTAGATATTGCCACCAGCGAACTGCAGCAGCTCGCGCGAGAAGGCACCGCCGACCCCAGTATAGGACAGTGACCCGACAATGAACCCTACCCCCGCCAGCACCGCCACGATGTTGACGATGTTGCGCGTCGTGTCGATGGCGAGATCACGCAGGCCTGCGAGGCCGAAGCGCTTCGAGCCGAACAGGATCGTGGTGCCGAGCAGCACGCAGGTGGCGATGTAGGGCGCCAGCGCCTCCCGCTTCAGCACCAGCAGCAGGTAGGTGAGCAGCGCCAGGCTGAACAGGAAGTGCCAGCCCCGCTTCATCACCGGCAGCAGTGCCGGGATCTCCTCCTGCGGCTGGCCCTTGAGGCCGTTGCGCGCGGCGTAGTGGTCGGTCTGCAGCAGCAGCGAGCCGTAGTAGAGCAATGCCGGCACGACGGCCGCAATGACCACGGTGCTGTAGGGCAGGTTGAGGAACTCCGCCATGATGAAGGCCACCGCACCCATCACCGGAGGCATCAGCGCGCCGCCGGTCGAGGCGCAGGCCTCGACAGCGCCGGCATAGTGCGGCGGATAGCCCACGCGCTTCATCGTCGGAATGGTCAACTGGCCGGTCGTGACGACGTTCGAGATCACGCTGCCCGAGAGCGAGCCGAAGAAGCCGCTTGCCAGCACCGACACCTTGGCCGGCCCGCCGCGCGTGCTGCCCAGCAGTGCCACCGCGAGCGACATGAAGAACTCGCCCCCGCCTGTGACCACCAGCGCCGAGCCGAAGATCAGGAAGCCCACCAGCAGCGAGGCTACGGTGCGCAACGGCACACCGATGATGCTTTCCACGCCCATTGCGTGCGCGCTCAGCGTCTCCGCCAGTCCACTGCCCGGCCCCCACAGGAAGCCGGGCATGGAGTCCGCGAACATCGGGTAGGCGGCAAACACCGCACAGATGCCGAACAGCACCAGGCCCCCCGCACGACGCACGGCCTCGAGCGCCAGCAGGCAGATGACACCGGCCACGGCCACCGCTTCCGGAGGCGCCGCGAGATCCCAGCCCTCGGCCACGATGCGGGAGCCATTCCAGGCGAGGTAGGCGGCGGCGCCGAGGCAGATGCCGAACAGGCTCCAATCGTACCATGGTATCGCCCGCCGTGCGCCCGGGTGCGCCGGATAGGCAAGGAAGGCGAGCGACAGGAACAGGCCCAGCAGCAGGTAATAGAATGAGGTGTCGATGATCGGGCCGCCAGACAGGTGCAGGTTGAAGGTCTGGTTGATGGTGAGCAGCACACCGCTGCTGCCCAGGGCAATGGCGAGCCAGTAGGCAAACCCACGCAGGCGGTCGCTACCGCCATCGGCGGGCGCAAGCTCCACCGTCACGGCCTCCGTACTGCCGTTCATCCTCGTTTGCCTCCCTTGTCGCGACTTTCCGCCGCTGGAAACCTCCTTCCTCCAAAATTGACGTGCACGCAAGTTCTTGTCGCGTGAGAATAGGTTCAAGACATAACAGGGAGGATTCGTGATGGTGACGAGACGCGAACTGCTTGCGGGGTCGTCTGCCGCCCTTCTCGCGGCCGGAGCAGCACGGGCCAAGCTGCCGACCACCTCGGTCTGGACCTCCTACGATCTGGGCTCGTCCGGCTATGCCGAGGCTTCCGGCATCGCCGACGCGATCATGAAGAAGCACCCGATGCGGGTGCGCATCGTGCCATCCGGAACCTCCATCGGGCGGCTGCTGCCGCTGAAGCAGGGCCGCGCTGCCTACGGCTTCCTCGCCAACGAGCTCTACTTTGCCACCGAGGCCACCTACGACTTCTCCGTGCCGTCCTGGGGACCGCAGAATGTGCGCGTCGCGCTGGCGCGTCCGGCCGGCGGTGCGCTGGCTGTGGCCGGCGACATCGGCGTCAAGGAACTCAAGGACATGCGGGGGAAACGCGTCGGCTACGTGAAGGGCAACCCGTCGGTCAACGTGAAGACCGATGCCTATCTCGCCTTTGGAGGCCTGACGCGGGATGACGTGGAGGTGGTCTGGTTCGGCAGCTACAATGTCATGAAGACCGCGATCATCAACAACCAGCTCGATGCGTTCGCCAGCGTCACCACCTCGGCCAATATGCGCGAGATCGAGGCAAGTCCGCGCGGCCTCACCTATCCGCCCTTTCCGCCCGAGGACACGGCCGGATGGGAACGCATCCGCCAGGTTGCGGACTTTTTCGAACCCTACAAGGAAACCGCAGGCGCGGGCATCTCGCCGGACAAGCCAGTGGATCTGATCGGCTTCCGCTATCCGATTCTCGCCACCTATGCGCACACCGACGCCGATGAGGTCTACGCACTCGTCAAGGCGGTCGATGATTCCATGGATCTGATCCGGAACATCACGGGCAGCGCCAGCAACTGGGCACCCGAGAAGTCGGGCAGGCCGCCGGCCGATGCACCCTGGCATGAGGGCGCCATCCGATACCTTCGGGAGAAGGGCATCTGGACCTCCGAGCACCAGGCCTGGAACGATCAGCGCCTGGCGCGGCTGCGACGAATCCAGGCCGGCTGGGCCGATGCGCAGAGGACGTTCAAGGGCGAGGGCGACGATGCCTGGGCGCAGCACTGGGAGAAGTACCGGGTCGAGAAGCTCGGACTGCTTCCCGCGACAGGGTAGGACACGGCGTCCTGACGTGACGCCCGTACCCATGGAGGAATCGTAGCCGCAAACATGTCGGCACGTGAAAGGCAGCACGGGCCCAGTGATTGCAGGCCCATCCCTGCCAGGGCCGGCGCCGAAGGCGACCTTGCTGGCAAGGCTGCAGTTGATCATGCGAGCGGTTGCGTGCCGGAGGCAGCACGAGGTCGAAGTGTAGTGGCAGTTGAGGACGGCATCGCCGCAGCGATTGGCAGCGTCTTCGATGCTCACCTGGCAGTTCGCAGCCCAGGCGATCTCGTGGCGCAATCCTGAGTGGCGTCGGTGTGCCGGGCGACAGCCGGCGCGCAGGCCTTCCACCTGCTGCGGCGCCCGTCTGCCGGCACGTCAAACCGGCATTGCGCGGCGCTGGTGCGCACGGCCGGTCCGGGCGGTGTCCTCCCGCCCGCCGGCGACCACGCGCACACCCTCGTCGATCCGGGCCACAACAGTCTCCGGCGTGCAGGCCTCGAGGAAGGCGACGTGGTTCGCGCGGCAGGCGGCGAAGACGCGGTCGCGGGCCTCCCGCATCTCCGGCGGGTAGGGCCACAACTGCAGCGCGACCTGGCCGAGGAGGGACAGGCCGAGGTCACCTGGCCCCATCTCGGCAAAGCCGATACCGGGGACCGCGAGGATCTCCTCGCACTGCGCCACGCCTTCCGGGCTCTCGATCTTCACCCCCAGCAGGAGCTCCCCATCCGGGTTCAACGGCCAGGGGTCGCAGCGGCGGAAGTACGCCTCCTCGGAGATGCCCCAGACCGGCGCGGCTGATCGCTCCGAGCCACGTCCGCGCCTGCCGGTGCCGAGCATGCCGCGCCCCGGCCTGCCGGCCCTCGCCCCCCGCATCCTCTCGACCGGGTGGGGCAGTGCCGGATCCACCCCCGCAGCGTGGTGGGGATAGCGGCAGGACTCCACGAAGGCCCGCACGGCGTCGGCCGACTCCGCCTGGCACAGCAGCACGCCATGCACGCCACGGCCGAGGATCTGGCGGAACTGCCATGCGTTGTAGAGCACGTTCGCCTCGTCGGTGCCGTTCACCGGCGCCTCCACGATCACCGCCGGCGTGCGGTGGCCAGACCGGGTCGGACCAGCCTCTGCCAGACCGCACATGTATTCCGCGAGGCCGGCGACATCGAAGGCGCCGTGCTCCATGCCGACGTTGATGTAATCTGCCCAGGTGCCGGCGTCCTCACGCCCCTGCGCGCGGGTCAGCACCTGGCCGGTGTGGTGGCCCGTGTAGTAGACGGCCTGATCCTGGCACAGCAGTTCGATCGCCCTGTTGATCCGGCTTGTCATGGACACCTCCTGGCACAATGGCCTCGGCATATCCTTCGCCGGATCGGGTCCCGCACCAAGCTTCGGGGCGGGGCCGGCGGGTCACGGCTTCGATGGCCCTCGCTGTGTTCGAGGAGGATGCAGGTCCGGCATCCGAGCATATCCCATTGCTGCTCAAGGCCGCCGCAGCATGAAGTCCCGCCCGACGAGCGCCATGCCGATGGCGACAAAGATCATGGTCAGTACCAGCAGGATGCCGCCATAGGCCGCTACCACCTCGAAATTGCCCTGCTCCGAGAGGTCATAAAGCAGCACTGCCATGGTTCGGGTGCGCGGCCCCACCAGAAACACCGCCGCCGAGAGCTCGCGCGAGGCGACGACGAAGACGATGAGCCAGGCGCCGAGCAGCGGTGTCTTCAGCAGTGGCGCCGTGATCCGGCGGATCGTCGTCAGGCGCGAGCCGCCGAGGATGCGCCCCGCCTCCTCCATTTCCGGATGGAGGGCACGGACAGCGGCGGAGGACTGCGCATAGGCAATCGGCATGAAACGTGCCGTGAAGGCCAGGATGATCAGCGCCGCCGTTCCGTAAAGGGCAAGCGGCGGCCCCGCATAGGCGGCGTAGAAGCCGATCGCCATGACGATCCCCGGGATGACAAAAGGCGCCATGGCGAGGAATCCCAGTGCTTCGCCAAACAGCACCAGCCGGCGGGTGACGATGTAGGCGACCAGCAATGCAATCAGCACGGCGGCCGTCGCCGCAGATGCGGAGAACCAGACCGTATTCCAGACCGCGGTCAGCGCCATCTCGTGCTCGAACAGCAGCAGCCGGTAGTTGCGCAGCGTCAGGTTCTCGAGCGACAGGCCCTGCCCCCAGGCCCGGGCGAAGGAAGCCTGCAGCAGCACCAGCAGCGGCAGCACCACCGAGAGCAGCCCGATGAGCCCGCACCAGCCCAGCAGCAGCCAGCGCCAGGGGCCAAGAGCGATCGGCCGCCGCTCACCGCCCTTACCGGTCTGCGAGACGAAGCCCTTGCGGTGCAGGAGTAACTTCTGGGCCGCAATCAGCCCGACGGTCACCAGTAGCAGCGGGATGGCGTAGGCGGCTGCCACCTCGACCCGCACGGGGTACTCGAAGAACTGCCAGAGCTGGGTGGTGACGACATTGATGCGTGCCGGGATGCCGATGATGGCCGGCGTTCCGAACAGCGCAATCGCCTCCAGGAAGACCAGGATGAAGCTGCCGAGGATGGCCGGCAGCACCAGCGGCAGGGTCACCTTGCGCATCGCCGTCCAGGTGCCGGCGCCAAGGATGTTTGCCGCGTCCTCCATCTCCGAGGAGACGAGGTCGAGCGCTGCCCTGACGAAGATGAACACCAGCGGGAAGGAGTGCAGCGCGATAACCAGCGACAGCCCTCCGAAGCTGTAGACGTCGACCAGCGGGTCCTCGGCTCCGGTCACCGCACGCCAGGCGATGTTCAGAACGCCGGAGTTCGGGCCCGCCAGCAGGATCCAGCCGATGGCGCCGAGATAGGGCGGCATGACGAAGGCAGCGAACACCAGCGCCCAGGCCAGGCCCTTGCCCGGCATGTCCGTGCGTGACACAGCCCAGGCCATCGGCACCGCGATGACAACGGAAAGGCCCGCGCTGGCGACGCCGAGCATGAGAGAGTTGATCAGTGCCTCGATGTAGCGGGCACGGCCATAAGCGGTGGCATAATTCGCCAGTGTGAAAGCGCCGCTGCCCCGCGCCTCCAGGCTGACGGCCACCAGCTTTGCCAGCGGGAAGGCGACGAGGAAGACCAGTGCGGCCGCCAGCAGCAGCCAAAGCAGCGACACTGGCTCGGCCCGGCGGAGGCGGCCGACCAGGCCGAGCCTGCGCGCCGGTGCCGGCGCGGCCGGCAGAGGAACAGCGCCCTCAGCCATGCCGGGTCAGATGCCGAACGTGTCGCGCCAGAGCTCGCGCACCTCTGGTACGTATTTCTCGGCTTCCTCCGGTGTCGGCGAGAGCAGGGTCACCTGGTCGAGCGGCCGGGCGCCCTCGGGTGGCGGCACGTCGGGGCGGATCGACTCCGCGTAATACTGCCGGATCACCTGCGAGAGGCCAGGACCGGTCTGGAACTCCATGAACAGCTTCGCCGTGTTCGGATGCGGTGCGTTTTGCGGGATCGCCGAAGGCGAGATGGTCGCCAGGACCCCCTCGGTCGGATAGATCAGCCGGAGTGGGTTGCCGCGCGAGATGGACAGCAGGGTGGAAGCCGATGGCACAGCCACACCGACCGAGCGCTCTCCCGCGTTCAGCAGGGTGATCGGGTCGATAGAGGAGCGGCCGATCTGCGGGCGGTTGCGCTCCAGCTTCTCGAAGTAGTCCCAGCCATACATTTTGCGCATCTGCACCGCCCAGATGCCGATCGCGCCGGAGAAGCCGGGATGCCCGACGGCGAGCTGATCGCGCCATTTCGGATCGAGCACGTCAGTCCAGCTCTTCGGCGCGTCTGCCTCCGCGACCTTCCGCGTGTTGTGCGCGAGCTGGTAGAGGCCGAGGAAGGTGGTGTGGTAGAAGTCGTCGGGATCGGCATTGCGCAGCGCCGGCAGCAGCCCTGCCGCATTCCGCGGCTGGTACTTCAGTAGCTTGCCCTCGCGCTTCAACAGGCTGTAGTGGCCGAAATCGGTGGAGCTGAACACGTCGCATTGCGCGACGCCGGCGTGCATGTCCTGCGACAGCCGCTGGAACGCCACCTGGGAGGTGCTGCGCACTACGTTGCAGCGCAGGCCCGGATAGCGCTCGTTGAAGGCGCGGCCGATCGCCTCCGATGTCTCAGCGCTGTACTGGCCGGAGTACCAGGTGATCTCGCCCTCGCGCTTGGCTGCCTCGTATAGCTCACGCTCATGCGCCGGGAGGTCCTGCGCTCTGCCCGGTGTCACCCATGCGTTGGCAGCGGCCGCGGCCAGGAGCAACTCGCGCCTCGATATCAGGAACATCCGTCGCTTCCTCCCGTCGTCGTTGCTCGCGGGAGCGGACGGCTTCGCAAGCCGAAGACGCGGCATGGCCAATGGGCCGCCCTCCTGGCGCTGTTTCGCTCCCTAGTGCGAATGTTGCCGACCGTTGGGCCAAGTGTAAATAATCCTTGTCCGCGGCACGCGGGGGGAGGAATGATTATGACTCTGCTGGATCGGATCGGGGTCGATGTCGGCCGCAAGCTCCGGCTGGAGGCGGCCGTGGAGTGGGCAGCCCGCAACGGCGTCCGCTACATCGATATCCAGCTCGATACCGGGGAGAATGCCTTCACCCGCTTCGACGAGGCGCGCTGCCGTGCTGTCCGCGCAGCCTGCGAGCGGCATGGCGTGCATCTCGGCCTGCACACCCTCTCGGCGGTAAACGTTGCGGAGTACTCGCCCATCCTGTCCGAAGCGGTGGACGAGTACCTCAAGGCCTATATCGACATCGCGCCGCGCCTTGGTGCCGAATGGATCGTGGT
>Ga0182741_1002536_pt1 | contig 20986 bp, 17 predicted proteins | sample eDN5th37CBELigOP_FD_128874 | JGI IMG/M metagenome (GOLD analysis project Ga0182741, IMG submission 128874) | Enriched Organic Plus compost microbial communities from Emeryville, California, USA - eDNA 5th pass 37_C BE-Lig OP (version 2) (version 2) ... | reverse complement strand
CGCAAGTCGCCCGAGCGCTGGGTGCCGATCGGCTGGGACAGCAGCGTGGTCGGCGACTACGACACCGCGCTGGTGGTGGAAGTGGAGAACGGCACCGGCGTGCTGGCGCAGCTGGCCGCCGCCATCGCCCAGAGCCAGTCCAACATCGAGCGCGTGGACTACCTGGACCGCGACTTCAACGCCGCGGTGCTGTGCTTCAACATCCAAGTGCGCGACCGCAACCATCTGGCCGAAGTGATGCGCCGGCTGCGACGCCTGAGCGTCGTGCAGTCGGTGCGGCGCCAGTGAGCGCGGCGAACGGGTAGCGCGGGGCTTGCCCGCCGCTCCTCTGCGCGCCGCGTTCAGCGCACCGGGCACGCCGCACGTCGGCGCACCACGGCGCGGTTCTCCACAGCCGGTGTGCAGCGCCATGCCGACAAGCTGTGGATAAGCCTCCGCAGGCATTGCGCGGCGGGCTTCAGCCGGCGGTGGTGAAAATCTGTCCAGCGCGTCCCGCGGCGGCGTCGCCCGCCAGCGCCTGCGGTCCGGCGCGGTGGAAGCGGACGTTACAATGGCCCGTCTTTTTCCAACCGGAGCTCCCCCATGTCCCGCCAGATCATCAACACCGCCAACGCGCCGGCCGCCATCGGCCCGTACTCGCAGGCCGTGCGCGCCGGCAATACCGTGTACTTCTCCGGCCAGATCCCGCTGGACCCGGCCACCGGCGAGATCGTCGCCGGTGACGTTGCCGCGCAGGCGCGCCGCGCCTTCGACAACCTCAAGGCGGTGGCCGAGGAAGCCGGCGGCTCGCTGGACCGGATGGTGCGCCTGGGCCTGTACCTGACCGACCTGGGCGAGTTCGCCAAGGTCAACGCGGTGATGCAGGAATACTTCCAGGCGCCGTTCCCGGCCCGTTCCACCATCGAGGTGTCCGGCCTGCCCAAGGGCGCGGCGTTCGAGGTCGATGCGGTGATGATCCTCGACTGATCCACCCGCATGGCGCGTACCCGGCCGGCCGCCCCCGCACTGGCGGCCAATGGCGAGACGCCGGTGACGGCGCTGCCGGGCGTCGGCCCGGCGGTGGCCGCCAAGCTGCAGGCGCGCGGCATCGGCAGCCTGCAGGATCTGTGGCTGCACCTGCCGCTGCGCTATGAGGACCGTACCCGGCTCAGCGCCATCGCCGCGCTGCAACCCGGCACCGCCGCGCAGGTCGAAGGCCGGGTGGTCGCGGTGGAACGCGGCTTCCGCTACCGGCCGATGCTGCGGGTGGCGGTGGAGGACGACTCGCGCGGCACCCTGGTGCTGCGTTTCTTCCATTTCCGCGCCGCGCAGGTGGGGCAGTTCGCGGTCGGCGCGCGCCTGCGCTGCTACGGCACGCCGCGCCCCGGCCAGCACGGCCTGGAGATCGTGCATCCCAGTTACCGCATGCTCGGCGATGGCGAGGACGCTGGCCTTGGCGACGCGCTGGACCCGGTCTACCCGGTCGTGGAAGGCATCGGCCCGGCGACCCTGCGCCGGCTGATCGGGCAGGCGCTGGAACGGCTGCCCGGCGAGGCCGCGCTGGAACTGTTGCCGGCGCACCTGCTGGCCGGCCTGGCCCTGCCGTCGCTGCGGCAGGCGCTGCTGACCATGCACCGCCCGCCCGCCGATGCCGATGTGGCCGCGCTCGCCGCCGGCACGCATCCGGCGCAGCGGCGGCTGGCGCTGGAAGAACTGCTCGCCCACCACCTGAGCCTGCGTCGCCAGCGCATCGCCCTGCAGCAGCATCATGCGCCGGCGCTCACGGGCGGCGACAGGCGCGTGCGGCAGTTGCGCCAGTCGCTGCCGTTCCGCCTCACCGGCGCGCAGCAGCGCGTGTTCGCGCAGATCCGCGCCGACCTCGCGCGCCCGCACCCGATGCTGCGGCTGGTGCAGGGCGACGTCGGTTCCGGCAAGACCGTGGTCGCGGCGCTGGCGGCGATGCTGGCGGTGGAGCAGGGCAGGCAGGTGGCGCTGGCGGCGCCCACCGAACTGCTGGCCGAGCAGCACCTGGCCAACCTGCGCGGCTGGCTCGAACCGCTGGGCGTGCGCGTGGCCTGGCTGGCCGGCAAGGTCACCGGCAAGGCGCGCGCCAGGGTGTTGGAGGAGATCGCCTCCGGGCAGGCGCAGGTGGTGGTCGGCACCCATGCGCTGATGCAGGACAACGTGGTCTTCCACGACCTGGCGCTGGCCATCGTCGACGAGCAGCACCGCTTCGGCGTGCACCAGCGGCTGGCGCTGCGCGACAAGGGCGCCGACGGCCGCAGCGTGCCACACCAGCTGGTGATGACCGCCACGCCGATCCCGCGCACGCTGGCGATGGCGGCGTATTCCGACCTGGACGTGTCGGCGATCGACGAACTGCCGCCCGGCCGCACGCCGGTGCGGACCATCGTCATCAGCGCCGAGCGCCGGCCCGAACTGGTCGAGCGCATCCGCCTGGCCTGCGCGCAGGGACGGCAGGCCTACTGGGTGTGCACGCTGATCGACGAGAGCGAGGACGAGGACGGAAAATCCGGGACGAACGCGGGGCGCATGGAAGCGGTGGCCGCGCAGGCCACCTTCGAGGCGCTCTCGGCGCAGCTGCCCGGCGTGCGCGTCGGGCTGGTGCACGGGCGCATGAAGGCCGCCGAGAAGCAGGCGGCGATGCGCGCGTTCAAGGCCGGCGAGACCGGCCTGCTGGTCGCCACCACGGTGATCGAGGTCGGCGTGGACGTGCCCAATGCCTCGCTGATGATCATCGAGAACGCCGAGCGCCTGGGCCTGGCGCAGCTGCACCAGCTGCGCGGGCGGGTGGGGCGCGGCGCGGCGGCGTCCAGCTGCGTGCTGATGTACCAGGGCCCACTGTCGGCGATGGCGCGGCAGCGCCTGGAAACCATGCGCCAGACCAGCGACGGTTTCGTGATCGCCGAAAAGGACCTGGAACTGCGCGGCCCCGGCGAACTGCTCGGCACCCGCCAGACCGGCCTGGCCGCGTTCCGCGTCGCCGACCTGGCCCGCGACGCGGCGCTGCTGCCGGGCGTGCACGCCCTGGCCGAACGCCTGCTGGCCGAAGCGCCGGCCATCGCCGACCGCGTGGTGGCGCGCTGGGTGGGCGGCGCGGCGCGCTACGCCTCGGCCTGAACGCGGGCTTCCCCTGTCATGGCCCAGGTGCCAGACTCCATGGCCGACCAGAAGACAAGCATGAGATGAGCAAGAAGATTCCGTTGCTGATTGATACCGACCCGGGCGTGGACGATGCGCTGGCGCTGTTGATGGCCTTTGCCGACGAGCGCCACGAGGTGGTCGGGTTGACGGTGGCGGCGGGCAACGTCGGCCTGGACTACACCGTGCGCAACGCGCTGAAGCTGTGCGAAGTGGCCGGTCGCGAGGACGTGCCGGTGTTCGCCGGCGCCCCCGACCCGCTGGTGCATCCGGCCGAGGACGCCGCCCACGTGCATGGCCGCGACGGCTTCGGCGACGTCGACCTGCCCGCGGCCGCGCGCGCGGTGGAGAGCGAGCACGCCGCGCTGGCGATCCTGCGCCTGTCGCACCAGTACGCCGGCGAGCTGCTGCTGGTGGCGCTGGGGCCGCTGACCAACATCGCGCTGGCGCTCAAGCTCGACCCGACCCTGCCGCAGCGCGTGAAGCGCTTCCTGGTGATGGGCGGGGCGATCACCGGCCACGGCAACATCACCCCGGTGGCCGAGTTCAACATCGCCTTCGACCCGGAGGCGGCGCACATCGTGTTCACCGCCTTCCCGCACGCCGACGTGGCCGACTGGGAAGCCACCGTGGCCCATGGTCTGCTGCACCGGAAGGTGGAGCAGTGGCTGGCCGCCGACACCGGCAAGGCGCGCTTCTACGAGCTGATCTCGCGCCAGACCCGGCTGTGGTCCGAGGACAGCCGCGGCGAGTACTGGTATGCGGCCGATGCGCTGGCGATGGCCTGGGCGCTGCAGCCGGAAGGGGCGACGAAGCTGGAACGGCGCCCGCTGGCGATCGAGATGGCTGGCGGCCGCACCCGCGGCGCCACCGTGGTGGACTGGAACCGCCAGACCGGCGCGCCGGACAACACCACCCTGCTGATCGGCTACGACCAGGAACGCTTCGAACGCCAGGTGCAGCGGGCGCTGGGGCTGGTTTCCTGACGTTGCGCATTCCCGGCTTGCCCCGACGGGCCGGCCGGGCCTATAATGCCGCTCTTGACCACCAGCCCACACGGTGTGAGCCCATGAAGGCCGACATTCATCCCGATTACCACAGCGTCGTGTTCCACGACGTCACCTCCGATTTCAAGTTCCTGACCCGTTCGACCATGTCCTCCAAGGAAACGGTCAAGTGGGAAGACGGCGAAGAGTACCCGCTGATCAAGGTCGAAATTTCCTCGGCCTCGCACCCGTTCTACACGGGCAAGCACAAGGTCATCGACACCAGCGGCCGCATCGACAAGTTCCAGAAGCGCTACGCGCGCTGATCGAATCCGTCGTTCCGCCCGAGCAACGGCCGCGCCCTGCGCGGCCGTTGTTTTGTCGTGCCCCGTCCATAGGCCGTAATGCCGGGCGGGCCAGCACGGCGATGCCGGCTGCGCCGTTGCGGGGAAGGGCGCTGTGCCGCTCCCTGCGTGGCGTGCGGCGCGCCTGAACCATTGCGCAATGCCGGCCGGCGCATGCGCGCGACGCAGTGTCGCGGACATGCGCCGTCCATAGGACTTTCGTCTGGCAACCGGCAAATGCTGCTGTGCGATAATGGCGCGAACCGCGGTGGAAAACCGCGGAATTTCCTTCACGCGTCTGCCCGTCAATCCTCGTCAGGACAGGCGCCTTCCACTTGAGGAGCGCACACTGTGTCCGATCTTGATCAGGTCACGCTCAACGCCGGCGACAAGTCGGTCGTTCTGCCTGTAGTCAAACCCGTCCTGGGCAACGACTGTGTCGATATCTCGAAGCTGACCAAGGAAACCGGTCTCTTCACCTACGACTCCGGTTACACCGCCACCGCCAGCTGCAAGTCCGCCATCACCTACATCGATGGCGACAAGGGCGTGCTGCTGTACCGCGGTTACCCGATCGAGCAGCTGGCCGAGAAGTCCAGCTTCGTCGAAGTCGCCTACATGCTGGTCAATGGCGAGCGCCCGGACGCCGCGCAGCTGAAGGCCTTCGAGGCCGAGCTGGCCGAGGAAGCCGGCGTCGACGCCTCGATCAACACCCTGATCGGCAGCTTTGCCAGGGACGCGCACCCGATGGCGATCCTGGCCGCCTCGATCGCGCAGCTCTCGGCCAAGTACCACGATTCGCTGGACCTGGCCGATGCCGAGCAGCGCCGCAAGGCCGCCGTGCGCCTGATCGCCAAGGTGCCGACGCTGTCGTCGCTGATCTACCGCCACGGCAAGGGCCTGCCGGCCAACGCCCCGGACACCTCGCTGGACTACGTCAGCCGCTTCCTGAAGCAGACCTTCGAGTCGGCCGACGGCAAGTACGATCTGAACCCGAACGTGGTGAAGGCGCTGGACCTGCTGTTCATCCTGCACGCCGACCACGAGCAGAACGCCTCGACGTCGACCGTGCGCCTGGTCGGCTCGACCGGCGCCAACCCGTATGCCTCGGTCGCCGCCGGCGTCACCGCGCTGTGGGGCCCGGCGCATGGCGGCGCCAACGAGGCCGTGCTGAAGATGCTGGAAGAGATCGGCAGCGCCGACAACGTCGAGTCCGCCGTGCTCAAGGCCAAGGACAAGACCTCCGGCTTCCGCCTGATGGGCTTCGGCCACCGCGTCTACAAGAACTTCGACCCGCGCGCCAAGGTCATCGGCGAGATGACCAAGCAGGTGCTGGGCCAGCTGGGCGTGACCGATCCGTTGCTCGATGTCGCCATCAAGCTGGAGCAGGCCGCGCTGCAGGACGACTACTTCGTCGCCCGCAAGCTGTACCCGAACGTGGATTTCTACAGCGGCATCATCTACAAGGCGCTGCAGATCCCGACCGAGATGTTCACCGTCATGTTCGCCCTCGGCCGCACCGCCGGCTGGGTGTCGCACTGGCTGGAACAGCAGGTCGATCCGGAAATGAAGATCGGCCGTCCGCGCCAGGTCTACACCGGCCACGACGTGCGCGACTACAAGTAAGCATGAGGGCGCAGCGATGCGCCGCATGACAACGAAAGCCCCGCTTCGGCGGGGCTTTTTCGTATCCGTCGTTCCGGGCAGGCGTCTTGCGCGGGAGAGAAGGCAGCGCGCATCGCACCCGGCGACCCGGCGACCCGGCATCCGGCGGGTACGGGCGTTGGCGGGGTTCGCGGGCAGCCGGCGCGCAGCACTTTTCCACAATGCCTGTGCGGCACTTCCGGCAGAAGGTGTGGATAACGCCGACGCCACCTTGCGGGGCGGGCCTTGGCGAGGCGTGGTGAAAAAACCGCCAGGGGCGGTTTTCGACAACGGCCTGTCGATGGCCCGAAGGGTCTCCACCCTGGAGCGCGCGAACAGAAAATAGCCGGGCGCATTTCGGGGCCGCCTGCCGATGGCGGGGAGCGCCTTGGACGGCGGGAACAACCTTGTCCGGCGAGCGGCGCGCCTGCCTGCAGGGGAGGCCGCGGCCACGCCGCCACGGTCCCTCCGTGGCGCCAGCTACGCCTGTCCGCCGGCCAGCAGTTGCCGCAGCTGCGTGAGCGTCGCCCTCGGCAACGGCTTGCCGTCGTCGCTGGAAACCGGCGGGTGGCGCAGCGCGTCCTCGGGCAGCACGACCAGCTCGAAGGCGATGCCGTCGGCGGCGAATTCCCAGGCCGGATGAGCTTGCCGCGAGGCATGCCCGGCCAGCTGCAGCTGCACGGTGCGCGCCTCGGCGGGAATGCGCTGCTCGTGCAGGAAACGCGGCACGGCGTCGGTGTCGTCGCAGTGCAGGTGCAGGACCACCGGCGTGGAGGCATCGGCGGTCCCGGCCAGCACGGCGCCGGCCAGGCGGGGCTGGAAGGCCTGCAGGAACTGCATGGCCTGCACGGCCGATTCGCGGCGCTGGCGCAACGCCGCCGGCTGCGCGTGCGCATCGAACAGGCGCTGCTGTTCGCGCAGTACTTCTTCCACCTGCGCCTGGCGCGGCCACAACGCTTCGTCGTGGATGCCGAGGCGGCTGGCCGCCTTGCGCCGCGCCTGCTCGAGGTCGTGGATGCCGCCCTCGCGCACCAGGCGGGCGGCCTCCTGGGCGATCAGCCGTCGCTCGCGGCTGCCGCGCTGCGCATTGGGTGCCGTGCGTGGCATCGCTCGTTCTCCGGTTGTCGCGGCCCGCCGGAACCCGGGCCGATGCGGGAAGGCGGCCGGGCCGCCTTCCCGGCGCAGGTCAGAAGATATCGAACGCGGCGTCGTCGGCCTGCGGGTCGTGCTGGTCGAAGTCGAATTCCTGCATCCGGTCCAGGTCCTCGACCTTGATCCATTCGGTGGCGCCGTTGATCGTGGCCTCGACCATGCCCGACGGCGGGTCGTTTTTGGCGATCGGCGCATCCTTCAGCGCCACGCGCATGTAGTCGATCCAGATCGGCAGCGCGGCGCGGCCGCCATACTCGCGGTAGCCCAGCGAGCGGAAGTCGTCGCGGCCGACCCAGACGGTGGTGGCGAGCGCGCCGCCGAAACCGGAGAACCAGGCGTCGCGGTGGTCGTTGGTCGAGCCGGTCTTGCCGCCCACGTCCTCGCGGCCCAGCACCTTGGCCGCGGTGCCGGTGCCGCGCTGGACCACGTCGCGCATCATCGACACCAGCTGGTAGGCGGTGCGCTCGTCGATCGCGCGCGGCGCGGTACGGGCATCGGGGTTCGGCGCTTCCGGTTCGGCCTTGGGCCCGATTTCACCGGCGACGGCATCGGGCTTGGCCGGCGCGGGCGCCGCTTCGGCGCCGAAATTGAAACCGTCCACGACCTGGCTGGCCGGCGCCGCGCCGGCCGCGCCGCCACCGCAGCCGCGGCAGGCCAGTGCCGGGTTCTGCTTGAACACCACGTTGCCGTCGCGGTCCTTGACCTCGTCGATGGCCCAGGTATCCACGCGCGAGCCGCCGTTGGCGAACACCGCGTAGCCGCGCGCCACCGACAGCGGGGTCAGCGAGGCGGTGCCCAGCGACATCGACAGGTTCGGCGGCAGCTCGGCTTCCTGGAAGCCGAACTCGCTGATGTACTTGCGGGCGAAATCCACGCCGATGCTGTCCAGCAGGCGCACCGACACCAGGTTGCGCGACTGCACCAGCGCTTCGCGCAGGCGCATCGGGCCGCGGAAGCCGCCGCCGTCGTTCTTGGGTTCCCAGGTCTTGCCGCGGCGGTCGCGGAACACCACCGGGGCGTCGAGCACGATCGAGGCCGGGTTGAAGCCCTTGTCGAACGCGGCCGCGTACAGGAACGGCTTGAAGCTGGAGCCCGGCTGGCGGCGCGCCTGGGTGGCGCGGTTGAACTTGTTGCCGGCGAAGCTGAAGCCGCCGACCAGGGCGCGCAGCGCGCCGTTGCCGGCATCGAGCGAAACCAGCGCGGCCTGGCCGACCGGCAGCTGCTCGATCAGCCATTCGCCTTCTTTCCCGCCGGCGCGCACGCGGATCATGTCGCCGCGCGCGACCAGCTTGGCGGGCGAGCGCGCGGTCCAGCGGCTGGCGGCCACCGGCAGGACCAGCTCGGTCCGGTCGGCCAGCACCACGCTGATGCCGCCATCGGCGTGGACCGCCGACACCACGGCCGGCAGCAGGCCCGACTGCGAGGGGATCGCGGCGATGTGGCGGGCGAGCGCGGCGGCGTCGGCATCGGCGGGCACGTCGAAATGCTGTTCCGGCCCGCGCCAGCCGTGGCGGTGGTCGTACAGCAGCAGGCCGTCGCGTACCGCGATGTTGGCCGCTTCCTGCATCTGGCTGTCGATGGTGGTGGTGACCCGGTAGCCCTTGTTGAGCACGTCGCCGCCGTGCAGGGCGATCATCTCCTGGCGGACCATCTCGGCCACGTAGGGCGCGTTGACCTCGATCGGCGGCTCGTGCGGCGTGGCGTGCATCGGCACCGCCTTGGCCGCGTCGGCCTCGGCCTGGGTGACGAAGCCCAGCTCGGCCATGCGCTGCAGCACGTAGTTGTCGCGGCGCTGGCGCGCGCGCTCCGGGTTGCTGATCGGGTTGCCGCTGGACGGGAACTTGGGAATGCCGGCCAGCGAGGCCATCTCGTCCAGGTCCAGCTCGCCGAGCTTCTTGCCGTAGTAGTACTCGGCCGCGGCGCCGATGCCGTAGGCGCGGTTGCCGAAGAAGCTCTTGTTCAGATAGAGCTCGAAGATCTCGTCCTTGCTCAGCTCGCTCTCGATCTTGCGCGCCAGCAGGATCTCGGCCAGCTTGCGGGTGTAGCTGTACTCGGAGCTGAGGAAGAACTGGCGCGCGACCTGCTGGGTGATGGTCGAGCCGCCCGGCACGCGCTTGTCGCTGGTGGTGGCCAGCAGCCACACCGCGCGGGCGATGCCCTTGTAGTCGACGCCGCCGTGTTCGTAGAAGCGGGCGTCCTCGGTGGCCAGGAAGGCCTGCTTCAGGCGTTCCGGCACGTCCTTCATCTCGATCGGGTAGCGCCGGGTCTCGCCGAACACGGCCATCAGCTTGCCGTCGCTGGCGTAGACGTACATCGGCTCCTGCAGTTCCACCTCGCGCAGGGCCTGCACGTCGGGCAGCTTCGAGGAGACGATGTAATAAAGGGCGCCCGCGGCGATGGCGCCAACCAGGGCGAGGGCGACGGACAGAGCCAGCAGCCAGCGCAGCCAGCGGCGGAAACGGGGCATCAAGCAGGATCCCGATTGCGGATTTCGTGGCCGCAGAGTATAGAGTACGCGGGGGAGCGGCTGGGGCCGCCCCCGGGGAGATGCGATAGGGGATGGCTCTGCTGGCGTGACGGATTTCTCGGCCTGCGCGCGGAGCGGTTGCCAATCGCCGCAAATTCATTATTAATGCGCGGGCGCAATAAATGCGTCCAAGTGCCCGTCGGCAGGGGAGAAACCGTGGGGCTTATCCCAAAGAGTCAACCACCGATCATCGGTGTTGACATCAGCTCGACTGCGGTAAAGCTGCTTCAGCTTGCCCGCAGCGGCAATCGTTTTCGCGTGGAACATTACGCTGTGGAACCACTTCCGCCGAATGCGGTGGTGGAAAAGAACATCGTCGAGGTCGAGGCGGTCGGCGAGGCGATCCGCCGTGCCGTGGCGCGCTCGGGGACCCGCGCCAAGGGGGCGGCGGCCGCGGTGGCCGGTTCGGCGGTGATCACCAAGGTGATCCCGATGCCGGCCGAGCTGGACGAGGCCGACATGGAGGCCCAGGTCGAGCTGGAGGCGGTGAACTACATCCCGTATCCGATCGAGGAAGTGAGCCTGGACTTCGAGGTGCTCGGGCCGGTGCCCAACAACCCGGAAATGGTCCAGGTGCTGCTGGCGGCCTCGCGCTCGGAGAACGTCGAGCTGCGCCAGTCGGCGCTGGAGCTGGGCGGGCTGGTGGCCAAGGTCATGGACGTGGAGGCGTTCGCGATCGAGAACGCCTTCGCGCTGGTGGCCAGCGAACTGCCGGTGCCCGGCGATGGCGTCGTGGCGCTGGTGGACATCGGCGCGACCATGACCACGCTCAACGTCCTGCGCGGCGGCCGCAGCCTGTACAGCCGCGAGCAGGTATTCGGCGGCAAGCAGCTCACCGACGAGGTCATGCGCCGCTACGGCCTGAGCTACGAGGAAGCCGGGCTGGCCAAGCGCCAGGGTGGCCTGCCGGAGAGCTACGAGGTCGAAGTGCTGGAGCCGTTCAAGGAGGCCACGGTCCAGCAGATCGGCCGCCTGCTGCAGTTCTTCTATGCCGGCAGTGAGTTCAACCGGGTGGATCACATCGTGCTGGCCGGTGGCTGCGCTTCGCTGCCGGGGCTGCCGGCGATGGTCGAAGAGCAGCTGGGGGTGGGCACGTCGGTGGCCAATCCGCTGGCGCAGATGACGCTGGGGCAGAAGGTGCAGGCGCACGCGCTGGCCCAGGACGCCCCGGCCCTGATGATCGCCACCGGCCTGGCCCTGCGGGGGTTCGACTGATGGCGCGCATCAATCTATTGCCATGGCGCGCCGAACGGCGCAAACAGCGCCAGCGCGAGTTCTACACCATGCTGGGCATGGCCGCGGTCGCGGGCGTGCTGCTGTCGCTGCTGCTGTACTTCTATTACGACGGGCAGGTCAGCGGCCAGAACGCGCGCAACGCCTATCTCGAGGCCGAGATCGCCAAGGTCAAGGAGCAGAACAAGGAAATCGAGCGGCTGGACCGGCAGAAGGACCGTCTGCTCGCCCGCAAGCAGGTCATCGAGGAACTGCAGGGCAAGCGTTCGCAGATGGTGCACCTGTTCGACGCGCTGGTGCGCACCATCCCCGATGGCGTGGTGCTGACCTCGCTCAAGCAGGAAGGCGAGACGCTGACGCTGGAAGGCCGTACCCAGTCCAATGCGCGGGTCAGCACCTACATGCGCAACCTTGAAGGCTCGGGCTGGATGTCCAACCCGGAGCTGTCGGTCATCGAGGCCAAGGCGCAGGAAGCCTCCGGCAGCGCGGTCGACATCAAGTCGCTGCCCTATGTGTTCATGCTGAAGGTGAAGCTGCCCGCGCCGGGCGAGAACACGGGGGCCGAAGCGGCACCCGCGCAGGCGCCGGCAGAGGCTGCCGCCCCGGCCGCCGCAGGCGCCGCGGCTCCCGCTGCCGATGCGGCACAGCCGGCCGGCGGGGCGCCGGCCGCCGCGCAGAAGGAGGCTCGCCCGTGAGCCAGAAGAAGAGCGGTTTCAACAATCTGGACCTCAACAACATCGGCAATTGGCCGCAGGGCCCGAAGCTGGTGTTCTGCGCGGTGCTGGCGGTGGTGATCCTGGGGCTGTCCTATCTGCTGGTGATCCGCGGCAAGGCCGAGGAACTCCAGGGTCTGGAGGCCAAGGAAGTCACCCTGCGCAAGAACTTCGAAGAAGAGCAGAGGCGCGCGGTCAACCTCGAGCCGCTGAAGCAGCAGCTCGCGCAGATGGAACAGGTGCTGCAGCAGATGCTGCGCCAGCTGCCCAGCAAGACCGAGATGCCCGACCTGATCATCGACGTGTCGCAGACGGCGCTGTCCAGCGGCCTGAACAACGAGTTGTTCAAGCCCGGCGACGAGCAGTTGAAGGAGTTCTACGCCGAGAAGCCGATCGCGTTGCGCCTGGTGGGCAGCTACCACCAGTTCGGCGCCTTCGTCAGCGGCGTGGCGTCGCTGCCGCGCGTGGTGATCCTGACCATGCACGACATCAACCTGAAGCCCAAGGATCCCAAGGCCGGCATCTCCGCACGCAGCGGGGCGCTGGAGCTGTCCGGGACGGTCAAGACCTACCGCTACCTGGATGATGCCGAGCTGGAAGACCAGGAAAAGAAGGCCGCCGAAGAAGAAGCGGCGCGCAAGAAGGGGGGCAGGCGATGAACGGTTCCCTTCGCATCCGCGCGCTCGCTGCGGCGGCGCTGCTGCTGGCCGCGACCGGTTGCTCGCGCGGCATCACCAGTACGCCGGGCGATGCGCCCAATCTTGAAAAGTGGGTGGCCGACGTGCGTGCGCGCCCGGCCACGCCGCTGGATCCGCTGCCGGTGATGCAGCAGTTCGAGACCTTCGAGTACTCGGCGCAGGGGCTGCGCGATCCGTTCAGCGATGCCTGGGTCAACCCGGAAGGGAACAGCGCATTGCGGCCGGACCCGAACCGGCGCAAGGAGCCGCTGGAAGCCTTCCCGCTCGACAGCCTGGACATGGTGGGGACGATCGGCAATGGCGCCGGCATGGTCGCGCTGGTGATGGGGCCGGACAAGGTGACCTACCGCGTGCGTCCGGGCGTGTACCTGGGGCAGAGCGATGGCCGCGTCACCAGCGTGCGCGAGGACGGCATTGAGCTGATTGAACTGGTGCCCGACGGTGCCGGCGGCTGGCTGGAACGCCCGGCCTCGCTGGCGCTTGACGATCGATGAATGATTATTGGGGATAGCACGATGACTTTTTCCAAAGCCCTGAGCCTGCGTCCCGCCCGGCGCCAAGCGATGGTCCACGCCCGCGCATTGGGAGTTGCGCTGGCGCTGGCCTGCGGCTCATCGTTCGCGGCCTTCGCCGCGGACGTCGCTCCGCCCGTCGCCGCGCAGCCTGCGGCGACCGTCGCGGTCACCAAGGTCGACTTCAAGCGCGGCGATGATGGCGCCGGCCGCCTGGTCCTGCAGTTCGACGGGCAGGGCGCCAGCCCCGACCTGCGGACCCAGGGCAACAGCGTCGTGGTCGACATGGGCAATGCGACCCTGCCGGCCGAACTGCAGCGCCCGCTGAACGTGGTGGATTTCGCCACGCCGGTGCAGCGCATCGATGCCAGGCCCTCGGGTCATGGCTCGCAGCTGGTGCTGAGTACCCAGGGGGCGTTCGAGTCGCTGGCCTACCAGTCCGGCAACGAGTACGTGGTGGAGATTTCGCCCCGGCAGGAACAGGCGGCGACCGGTGCGGTGACCGCACGGACCGTGGCGCAGGCCGCGGCCACGGTGGCCGCGCGCGGCTACAGCGGCCGCCCGGTGACGTTCAATTTCCAGGACGTGCCGGTGCGCACCGTGCTGCAGCTGATCGCGGAGGAATCCAACCTCAACGTGGTCGCTTCGGACACCGTGCAGGGCAATGTGACCCTGCGCCTGGTCAACGTGCCCTGGGACCAGGCGCTGGACATCGTCCTGCGCGCCAAGGGCCTGGACAAGCGCCGCGACGGCGGGGTGATCTGGGTCGCGCCGCAGCAGGAGCTGGCCAAGTTCGAGCAGGAGAAGGAGGATGCGCGCATCGCCCTGGAAGAGCGCGAAGGCCTGGTGACCGAATACATCCAGATCAACTACCACAACGCCGATGCGATCTTCAAAGCCCTGACCGAAGCCAAGGGAATCGGCAACAGCGGCAGTGGTGGTGGCAGTGGCGGCAGCGCGCAGCGTGAGAACGGCTTCCTGTCCCAGCGCGGCATGATCGTGGCCGATGAGCGCACCAATACGCTGATGATCAGCGACATCCCGAAGAAGATCGCGCAGATGCGCGAGCTGATCGCGGTGATCGACCGCCCGGTCGACCAGGTGCTGATCGAGGGGCGCATCGTCATCGCAACCGATACCTTCGCCCGCGATCTGGGCGCGAAATTCGGTGTCAACGTCAACAACAGGGATCCCGTTACCGGAAGGGGCGATGCCTATGGCGGCACCCTGGGTACGATTGGCAATACCAGGGACGGGCGCGGGCTCAACGTGAACCTGCCGGTCGACAACCCGGCCGGCTCGATCGCATACACCCTGCTGCGTGGTGGCTTTTCGCTGGACGTGGAGCTGTCGGCAATGCAGGAAGAGGGGCGCGGTGAAGTGGTTTCCAATCCGCGCATCGTCACTGCCAACCAGCGTGAGGGCGTGATCAAGCAGGGCAAGGAAATCGGCTACGTCACCATTTCCGGTGGTGGTGGTGCCGGCGGTGCGCCCACGGCCAACGTCCAGTTCAAGGAAGTGCTGCTGGAACTGAAGGTCACCCCGACCATCACCCAGGACAACCGTATCTTCCTCAACATGAACGTGAAGAAGGATGAGGTCGATCGTTTCATGGAAGTGACCGACTACGGCACCGTGCCGATCATCAACCGTCGCGAAGTCAACACGGCGGTGCTGGTGGACGATGGTCAGACCGTGGTGATCGGCGGTGTGTACGAATTCACCGACCGCAGCAGCGTCACCAAGGTGCCGTTCCTGGGCGACATCCCCTTCCTGGGCAACCTGTTCAAGAAGCGTGGCCGCAGCAAGGACAAGGCCGAGCTGCTGGTGTTCGTGACGCCGAAGATCCTGCGCGTCGCCAAGCCGCACTGAGCCGGATCCATCCGGCTGACAGGGAAGGCCGCCGCAAGGCGGCCTTTCCCGTTGCACGACCGTTGCCGTCGCGCGCGATGAACCATTTCATCGTGGATCGGTCAAACTGCGCCTATGAACCTGCCCCCGCACATGCCCGAAACGCCGGCCGCCGAAAACGGCCTGCACGCGGCCTTCATCGCGCTGCGCGATGCCCTGGCCACCGAAATCGTAGGCCAGTCGGTCCTGGTCGAACGCCTGCTGGTCGCGTTGCTGGCCGATGGCCATCTGCTGGTGGAAGGCGCGCCCGGGCTGGCCAAGACCACGGCGATCCGTGCGCTGGCCTCGCGCATCGATGCCAGCTTCGCACGTATCCAGTTCACCCCGGACCTGCTGCCCGCCGACCTGACCGGTACCGACATCTGGCGCCCGCAGGAAGGCCGCTTCGAATTCCAGCCCGGGCCGGTGTTCCACCCGATCCTGCTGGCCGACGAGATCAACCGCGCGCCGGCCAAGGTGCAGTCCGCCCTGCTCGAGGCGATGGGCGAGCGGCAGGTGACGGTGGGCCGCAGGACCTATCCGCTGCCGGCGGTGTTCCTGGTCATGGCCACGCAGAATCCGATCGAGCAGGAAGGCACCTTCCCCCTGCCCGAGGCGCAGCTGGACCGGTTCCTGATGCATGTGCGCATCGGCTACCCGGATGCGGGCGCGGAAACGGAGATCCTGCGGCTGGCGCGCGAACGCGCGCTGCGCGAGATGGAGGCGGTGCCTGTGCCGGTGGAGAAGCTGTCGCTGCAGCAGGTCGAACAGGCGCGGCGCGCGGTGCTGGAACTGCACATGGCGCCGCAGCTGGAGCGTTACCTGGTCGAACTGGTACTGGCCTCGCGCGATGCCTCGGCCTACGACGCGTCGCTGGCGCGCCGCATCGCCTGGGGCGCAAGCCCGCGCGGCTCCATCGCGCTGGAACGCTGCGCGCGGGCCAAGGCCTGGCTGTCCGGGCGCGATTACGTGACGCCGGACGACGTGCGCGCGGTGGCGCCGGACGTGCTGCGGCACCGCATCCTGCCCAGTTACGAAGCGGCGGCCGAGGGCTGGGACGGCGAGCGCCTGGTCGCGGCGCTGCTCGACCGCGTGCCGTTGCCGTGATGAAGCAGGGAAGCGGGAAGGGGGAGAGGGGAAGGGCGGTATCCCCCGGGCCATCCGCCCGCGGCGGAGCGTCGTTCCCCGTTCCCGATTCCCCGTTCCCCGCATCCGAGGGCATCGCCCCGTCGCTGGCCGAGCTGATCGCATTGCGGCGCTCGGCATTGCGCGCGCGCGACCCGCGCCGCGGGCGGCGCGGCGTTGCCGCCCGCGCGACCTCGGCGCAGCGCGGGCGCGGCATGGAGTACGCCGAATCGCGCGAGTATGTCGCCGGCGACGACGCCCGCCACATCGACTGGAAACTGAGCGCACGCACCGGCTTCACCCATACCAAGACCTTCCAGGCCGAACGCGAGCGCCTCACCCTGCTCGTGGCCGATACCGCACCGGCGCTGTACTTCGGCACCCGCGCGCGGTTCAAGTCGGTGCAGGCCGCGCGCGCCGGGGCCGTCGCGGCCTGGTCGGCGCTGCGCGACGGCGATCGCGTGGCGGCGCTGTGCAGCGGCCGCGAAGACGGCCTGGTGCCGCCCGCCGGCGGCATGCGCGGCGTGCTGCGCGTGCTCGATGCCCTGGTGCGCTGGTACGCCGCGCCGTCCGCCGCCGGCGCGGGCCTGCAGTCCGCGCTGGAGCGCGCCACGCGCCTGCTGCACCCGGGCGCGCGGGCGCTGGTGCTGGCGGACCCGGCCAGCGCCCTGGCCGTCGCGCCGGCTACCTGGTCGGCGCTGTCGATGCACGTGGACGTGCGCCTGTTGCTGCTGGTCGATCCGCTGGAGATGCAGCCGCCGCGCTGCCTGCTGCCGGTGGCGGCACCGGGCGGACGCATGGAGCTGGACCTGGCGGCCGGCGCCATGCGCGATGCCTGGCACGACGCCTTCGTCACGCCCGTCGAAACCCTGCGCAAGGCCCTGCCGGGCCGCAGGATCCAGGTGCAGGTGCTGGCCTCGGACGACGCCAGCGATGCCTGGCTGGGGGCCGCCGCCGCGAAGGTGCAGGCATGATCGCCACCACGTTGCCGCTGCGCGATGTGCATCTGCCCGCGGCGCCGGGCTGGTGGCCGCCAGCGCCGGGCTGGTGGCTGCTGCTGGCCGGCGCGCTGCTCGTCGTTCTCGTGATCGCGGCGGTGCGGCTGCACCGCCGGCGCCGGCGCCGGCGCTGGGAATCCCTGTTCGACGGAACGCTGGCGGCCGCCGGTGGCGCGGCCGCCAGCGTCGGCATGGCCTCGGAACTGCTGCGCCGCGCGGCCCGCCGCCGCGACCCGCAGGCGGCGCTGCTGCAGGGCGAGGCCTGGCTGCGCTTCCTCGACGGCGGGCAAGGCCATGACTTCAGCGCGGGCGACGGACGTGTGCTGCTCGACGGCGGTTTCCGCCGCGAGATCGACGACGCGCAGGCCGCGCGTGCATGCGCGCTGGCGCGCGGGCGCTTCATCGCCCTGATGGAGCGACGCCGGTGATGGAGCAAGCGCGCATGCTGCTGGGCGGCCTGCCGGAATTCGCCTGGCCCTGGCTGTGGCTGGCCGCGCCCGCGCCGCTGCTGATGGCGCTGTGGCCGCTGCGCGCGGGCGGTGGCCCGGCGCTGCGGGTGCCGTGGGAACCGGCAAGGCTGCAGGTGGCGTCGCCGCGCCGGCGCGCGCCCTCGCTGCGCGCGGTGCTGCTGTGGCTGGCGTGGCTGTGCCTGTGCGCCGCCGCCGCGCGGCCGCAGCAACTGGGTGAGGCGGTGGAACCGCCACGGCAGACGCGGCAGATGATGTTGGCCGTGGACCTGTCCGGCAGCATGAGCGAGGACGACATGCAGCTCGGCGGCCGGGTGGTGGACCGGCTCACCGCGGCCAAGGCGGTGCTGGCCGACTTCCTCGACCGCCGCGAAGGCGACAGCATCGGCCTGCTGGTGTTCGGGCAGCGCGCCTACGCGCTGACCCCGCTGACCCGCGACCGCGCCAGCGTGCGCGAACAATTGCGCGACAGCGTGGTCGGGCTGGCCGGGCGCGAGACCGCGCTGGGCGATGCCATCGCGCTGGCGGTCAAGCGCCTGCGCGAGCAGGCCGAAGGCCAGCGCGTGCTGATCCTGCTGACCGACGGCGTCAATACCGCCGGCGTGCTGGAACCGCTGAAGGCGGCCGAACTGGCCAGGGCCGAAGGCGTGCGCGTGTACACCATCGCCTTCGGCGGCACCGGCGGCTTCTCGCTGTTCGGCATGCAGATGCCCGGGGGCGAGGACCAGATCGACGAGGACACGCTGACGCGCATCGCCGAGCAGACCGGCGGGCGCTTCTTCCGCGCGCGCGACACCCGCGAACTGGTCGGCATCTACGCCGAGCTGGATCGCCTGGAGCCGGTGCGCGGCGCCGGGCCGGCGCTGCGTCCGCGCCTGGAGCGCTATGCCTGGCCGCTGGCGGCGGCGCTGCTGCTGGGCCTGCTGGCACTGGCCTGGCCGGAGCGGCGCCGATGATCGCGTTCTGGAACAGCCTGCATTTCATCCGGCCTGACTGGCTGTGGGCGCTGCTGTTGCTGCCCGCCGTGCTGCTCGGCGCCTGGTACCGGCGCCGCCGTCGCGGCGACTGGCGCAGCGCGGTGGACGCGCACCTGCTGCCGCACCTGCTGGTGGGCGGCGGCAGGCGCGGCATCGGTGGATGGCTGGCCCTGCTGGTCGGCCTGCTGCTGGCGGTGCTGGCGCTGGCCGGGCCGAGCTGGCGCCAGGTCGAACAGCCATTGTGGGAGTCGAAGACGCCGCTGGTGGTGGTGCTGGACCTGTCCAGCCGCACCGGCGCGGCCGACCTGCCGCCGAGCCGGCTGCTGCAGGTGCGTGCCAAGCTGGCGACGCTGCTGCGCGAGCGCCGCGGTGGCGGCGTGGCGCTGGTCGCCTACGCGGACGAGCCGTTCACCGTGGCGCCGCTCACCGACGACGCCGCCAATGTCGCGCTGTTCCTCGACGCGCTGGCGCCGGACATCATGCCGGTGGACGGACAGCGGGCGGACAGGGCGCTGGAATGGGCCGGCGACCTGCTGCACCAGGCCAGCGCGCGCGAGGGCGTGATCCTGCTGGTCAGCGACCATGCCGATGCCGCCGCGCAGGCCGAAGCCGTGCGCCTGCGCGCGGCCGGTCATCGCGTGTCGGCAATGGGATTGGGCACGCCGGTGGGCGCGGCCTACCAGGACCGCGAAGGGCGCATCGGGCAGGCGCGGCTGGATGAAGGCTCGCTGCGTGCGCTGGCCGCTGCCGGCGGTGGCAATTATGCGCGGCTGTCGGCCAACGACGCGGATCTGCAGCTGCTGGGTGTCCTGCGGCCGCAGGTGGCCGATGGCGAGCGGCCCGGTCGCGGCACCGACAGGACCTGGCAGGACGAGGGCTACTGGCTGCTGCCGCCGCTGATGCTGGTCGCGCTGCTGGCGTTCCGGCGGCGCCGGCAGGCGCTGGCCGCCGTGGTGCTGTGCCTGTGGCTGCCACTGGCCCTGCCGGCGCAGGCGGCCGAAAACGGAGGCTGGTGGCAGCGCGCCGACCAGCGCGACCACCAGCGCCTGGCCGAAGGTGTCGAGGCCTACCGCAAGGGCGATTTCGCCACCGCGCAGCGTCGTTTCGAGGGCATCGACAACGAACAGGGCTGGTACAACCTGGGCAACGCGCTGGCGCGGCAGGGCCGCTACGACGAGGCCATCGCCGCCTACGACCGCGCATTGGAACAGCGGCCGGACATGGCCGATGCGAAAGCCAACCGCGCCGCGGTCGATGCCGCGCGCAGGCGCCAGCCGCCGCCGGGCCAGCAGGGCGGCGGCAAGCAGGACAAGCCCGATACGCAGCAGGGCAAGCCAGCGCCCGGGCAGCAGTCGCCGGGCCAGTCGCAGGACGGCAGGTCGCAGGATTCGCCGTCGCAGCAGGGGCAGTCGCCGTCGCAGCAGAAGGACGCGCAGCCGCCGCCGCCGGGCCAGGGCCAGCCATCGGCGGATGCGCGGCAGAAGGCGCCGCAGGCGGAAGATGCCCAGGGCCAGCAGCAGGCCGACCAGGCCCAGCGCGAGCGCATGGCCGAGGCGATGCGCCGGCAGCAGGGCGGCGACGGCGACCCCGCAGAACGCGCGGCGCAGGCGGCGATGAGCCCGCAGGAGCGCGAGCGGCGGCAGGCGATCGAAGCGTGGATGCAGCGCGTGCCCGACGAGCCGGGCGATCTGTTGAAGGCGAAGTTCCAGCTCGAGTACGAGCGGCGCAGGCGGGAAGGGCGATGAAGCGGCGAAGCGTTTTCATGAAAGTGTGGTTGGTCGCGTTGCTGGCCTGCGCCGCCGGCGTGCAGGCGCAGACCCGCGCGTGGCTGGACCGCGACCATGTCGGCGAGGGCGACGTGGTCACCCTCAACATCGAGACCGACCAGGCCGGCGCGGCGCCGGACTACGCGCCGCTGCAGGCCGATTTCGCGCTGGGCGGGCGCACCAGCGGCCGGCAGACGCGCCTGGTCAACGGCAGCGTCAGCAACACCGCCCTGTTCGGCGTGGTGCTCACCCCGCGCCGCAGCGGCGTGCTGGAAGTGCCGCCCTTGCGCGTCGGTGCGACGCAGACCCCGCCGCTGCGGCTGACGGTGGAGGCCGCGCCGGTGTCCAGCCGCGCCGGCGATGCCGTGGCCTTCGTGGAAACCGAAGTCGACGACCCGCAGCCCTACGTGCAGCAGAGCGTGGGCGTGGTGGTGCGGCTCTATTTCGCGACCCAGCTGGCGTCGGGCGAACTGGACCTGGCGACGCCGGCCTCGGCCTCGCTGCAGCGCGTGGGCGAGGACCGCACCTCGTCGCGCGAGGTCGGCGGCCGCCGCTACAACGTGGTCGAACGGCGCTTCCTGCTGATTCCCGAGCGCAGCGGCCCGCTGCGGCTGGAAGGCGCGCGCTTCAGCGGCCGCGGCGCCGGCGGCTTCTTCGACGATTTCTTCGGGCGCGGCAACGGCATGCTCAACGCGCGCGCGCCGGACCAGACCCTGCAGGTGCGCGCCGTGCCCGACGCCGCGCCGCAGCCCTGGCTGCCGCTCAAGGACCTGCGCCTGCGCTATACGGCCGCGCCGCAGTCGGCGCGGGTCG
>Ga0182741_1002535_pt1 | contig 20995 bp, 23 predicted proteins | sample eDN5th37CBELigOP_FD_128874 | JGI IMG/M metagenome (GOLD analysis project Ga0182741, IMG submission 128874) | Enriched Organic Plus compost microbial communities from Emeryville, California, USA - eDNA 5th pass 37_C BE-Lig OP (version 2) (version 2) ... | reverse complement strand
TGGTTCGGCCCGACCGCCTGCGGCCCCGCCAGGCTGAGATCGATGATCACGCCATATGTTCGGTCTTCATACGAGACCGTATCGATGCCGGCGGCGCCGTCCACGACGTTGTTGCCCGCTCCGGGCAGGAGGACGTCGTTGCCGCCGTTGCCGGTCAGGGTATCGTCACCGTGTCGCCCCTCGAGGCGGTTGGCGCCCTCGTCGCCGATGAGGGTGTCCTTTCCGTCCGACCCGCGCAGGTTCTCGATGTTGAGGAGGGTGTCCATCCCCTCGCCGGTATTTTGGGCAGTGGTGAGGCGTAGGTCGACCGTGGCGGCCTGGTCGAACACGGCCGTGTCGAGGCCGCCGCCGCCATCGATCAGGTCATCGCCGAGGCCACCTAAGAAGACCTCGGTGCCGGCCCCGCCATAGGCACTATCCTGCCCCTCTCCCAGAAAGATATACCCGAAGAGAACACTACCCTGCTCCCCATGGTACGTATCGTTCCCATTTGAGAGGTGAATTGCGCCCTTGATCGTTCCGCTGTTGGTGATCACGTCATCCCCGAGCGAGGCGTAAATGCTCCATAGCGACATCGTGTCAGGATGCAGGACCGAGACTAGATTCTCGATAGTTCCCGTATTGGTCAGCACGAGGCTATCGGTTGACCGGTCACCGGAGAATGCGATTACGGGTGCCCCGTCAGAGCCTGAGACAAGGCCCGAGTTCTCAATGATCGAGGAGCCGATGAGGCTGACGGTGCTCGATTTTAAGGAGAACGCCCGGTTCAAGTCTGAGTGAACATTCCCGCCTGCCCCTATAACGATGTGCGAAGGACCGGCTGAGGCAATCGCAGCATCCTGCTTGGAGTAGACCTCACCATTGATTGTAAGGCTCGTCGGAGCGGCGGCTGTCGCGGCGGTCTGGACATAGACGCCAAATGACCCCGCCCCGTTCGCCTTGATATAGGCGCCTGCGTCGACGAAGAGCAGATCGGCCCCGTCCATCGGCCGGGCCGGGGTATTGTCGGCCGTGGTCTCAAGGGAGGTCTGGGGCGTTACGATATAGGTAGTGGCCATGCGGCGTCTCCGAGGCGGAGGGGACAAGCCCCATTAACGATATGATGTATCGTTAATGGGTCACGCCGGATCCCGCAAGGTTACGCCCGGCGGCGCGATGGCGCAGGCGCGCCTAGCCCAGCCGCCCCGAAGCGGAAAGGCCTCCAAAAGCCAGAAGGAACTCCGAGACGGAAGTAAGGGAGGCCCGCACTGCACCCTCCTTAGCGGTCAAACCTCCACCCTAATGACCGGCAGGCCCTTCATCTGTGCGCCTGCCCAGAGAGCCAAACCGCCCGGCGAGAAGGCCGTATGGGTGATGCATGGCACCCGTGTTCCGAGCATCATTGCCCCTACCCTCCCTTCTCGCGAAGGAAAGATGCCACAAGGTCGTGCGTCACCGCCTCCACCGGGAAGCCCTATTCCACGCGGATCCGGTAGGTGTAGGTCAGGGTCGTCGGAGGGTTGAGGTCGTTCGAGCGCCAGGGCACATCGAGCACGACTTCGTCGGCGCCCTTGTAGCCACGCTGCGGCGTGTAGACATAGGCGAGGCCGCGGACTTTCTTGCCGGGACACCGGGAATCCTGGCTCAGGGCCTGCTCGTGCGGGAGGATCTGGATGGTTCCGTGCGCCGGAGATTGCCGGACCTTCACGTCCGGAATATCCGCCGCGTAGCAGGTATCGACTTCATAGCTGAGAAAGCCGCCAATGGCCGAGCGGCTGTTGGCCTTGACGGTACGCTCCAGGGTTTCGGCAAAAGCTGGCGCCGTGAGGAGCGCGAGCCCCGTCAGCGCAATGGCAATCCGGCGCAACGGCGCCTCCTCTTCGTGAAACTCTGTTCCACGAAGAGCATATTTTCCTCGTCCTGACAATAATCGACCGAGCTCAGGCCCAGCGGTGGTTGCGCCCCTCGATCACCAGCACCTTGCCCTGCCAGATGTCGATGCTGGCTGCGTGGCGGGTCGAGACGCCGCAGGCGACTGCCAGGAACGCACGGGCGACGCCGCCATGGGCCACGAGGACGGTGTCGCGGGTCAGGTCGTCGAGGATCGGGCGCACCCGATCGGCCAGCATGGCGTAGCTCTCGCCTCCGCCTGGGGGAACGTAGTTCCACTTGTCGCGCTCACGCAGGGCGGCGAGGGCCGGCTCCTGCTTGCGGACTTCCTTCCAGGTCATGCCCTCCCAGGCCCCGAAAGTGAGCTCCACGAGGCGCTCGTCCAGCCGGTAATAATCCGGATAGAGGCCGAGCGACGCCCGCAGGCGCTCCATGGTCTCCCGGGTGCGCAGCATCGGGCTCGCCACGTAGTCCAGGTCCTCGACCTGGGGCACGAGGGCCTGGAGGCGGCGGCCCGCCTCCTCGGCCTGGACGCGGCCGAGGTCGTTGAGCGGAATGTCCTTCTGCCCCTGGAGGCGTCCCTCGAGGTTCCAGTCGGTCTCGCCGTGGCGGATGAAGTAGATCGTCGGGCGGCCGGCAGTCACGGTCACTCTTTGTCGAGGGAAAGGTCAGGTGCCTCAGGGTTCTTCATGCCGACCACGTGATAGCCGGCATCCACGTGCAGGATCTCGCCGGTCATGCCGCGGGCCATGTCGGAGACCAGATAGGCGGCGGTCTCCCCCACCTCCTCGGTCGTGACGGTGCGGCGCAGGGGCGAGTTGTACTCGTTCCACTTCAGGATGTAGCGGAAATCGCCGATGCCGGAGGCCGCGAGGGTCTTGATCGGGCCTGCCGAGATGGCGTTGACGCGGATGTTCTGGGGGCCGAGATCCGCCGCCAGATAGCGGACGGAGGCCTCCAGCGCCGCCTTGGCGACGCCCATCACGTTGTAGTGGGGCATCCACTTCTCGGCGCCGTAATAGGTGAGCGTGAGGAGCGAGCCGCCATTCGTCATCAGCTTCTCGGCCCGCTGGGCGATGGCCGTGAAGGAATAGCAGGAGATCAGGAGCGACTTGGAGAAATTGCCTTCGCTGGTCTCCACATAGCGGCCGGTGAGCTCGTCCTTGTCCGAGAAGGCGATGCAGTGGACCACGAAGTCGAGGGAGCCCCAGAGCTTGCGGACCTCTTCGAAGACCGCGTCGATGCTCTCCCCGTCCGTCACGTCGCAATGGCCGACGACAGCCGCGTCCAGCTCCTTCGCCAGAGGCTCGACCCGCTTCTTCAGGGCCTCGCCCTGATAGGTGAAGGCCAAATCCGCTCCATGCTTGCGGGCCGCCTGCGCGATGCCCCATGCGATGGACCGGTTATTCGCAACCCCCATGATCAAGCCGCGCTTTCCGGCCAGGATGCCGGGCGCCGTTGTCTCTGCCATGTTTCACCTTAAACCGTCGCTGGACACGTCGAAACGAAGGCTTCTTTAACCGACAGTGTCGCCAGGGGGAAGCCACCTCGCGGACTCCCCCCGTGAAATGGTTTTTCCGTAACGGAACATGCGGTCCCGGCGGGCACCGATTGGCAGGAATCGACCCGGCGGATATCAGCCCGCTTTGGCGGAGCGCCGCTTGCGGGCGTAGTCCATCAGGTCCTCGTCGACGATCTCGGGCAGCTTGATCTCGACGGTGGCGAGGAGGTCGCCAGCGCCGCTCTTGCCGGGCAGGCCCTTGCCGCGCAGCCGGAAGGTCCGGCCGGAATTGGTCAGGGGCGGAATCGCCATCTCGACCGCGCCCGTGAGGGTGGGAACGCGGATCGTGCCGCCCAGCACCGCCTCCTCGATCTCAATCGGCAGCCGCAGGCGCAGGTTCGATCCCTCGGGCGTAAAGCGCTCATGGGGCGCGATGCGGATGGTCAAAAGGGCATCGCCCGGATCGACGCCCGGCGCCCCCTGGCCGAGGCCGCGCAGGCGGATCACCTGGCCGTCGGCCACGCCTTTCGGGATCACCACGTCCACATCCCGGCCGGTCGGGAGCCGGAGGCGCTTCTTGGCCTCTCCGGCGACCTCTTCGAGCGTCACCGTGAGAGTGGCGTTCACGTCCTCGCCCTTCTGCTGCTGAGGCTTCGCGCGGCCGCGCCGCGCTCCCCCCTCGGCCGCCGAGCGGAAGGCCTCGCCGAAGAGCTGGGAAAAGATGTCGTCCTCCGCATCGCCAGCGGCGCGCCGGCGCCCACCACCGAAGGGACCGCCCCCGCCGGAAAAGCCGAAATTGAAACCTGAGACATCCTCGCCCCGAGCCCCGCCGCCCCGTCCGGCCCCGAAACCCTCGAAGCCCTGGAAGCGCGGCTTTCCTTCCGCGTCGATCTCGCCCCGGTCGAACTGGCCGCGCTTCTGCGCATCGCCCAGGATCTCATAGGCGGAATTCACCTCCGCGAACTTGTCCTTCGCCTTGGGATCGTCCTTGTTGCGGTCCGGGTGATAGGTCTTGGCGAGCTTGCGAAAAGCCTTCTTGATCTCCGCCTCGCTGGCCGTGCGGGGCACGCCGAGAATGTCGTAGGGGTTACGCATCGTGAAATCCATCAGCCGTCGATTTGGGGGTGCCCGGACGCGGGAGGAGACGCAGCCGCCGCCCCACCGGCTCTCAAGGACCATATGGGAAAGTGTTGCGCGTTTGCAACGGCTACGGTCTGGCGGAATTCGTTGAGCCAGCCGCCTTTGCCTTCCGGCGGATGGCCCCTCAGCTCTCCGCGGAGGCTTTTCCGGACGGCTTTTCGGAAGCCTTCTCGGCGCTCTTCGCCTTGGCAGGCTTGAGGTCCTTGATCGCCCAATCGCCCCCGGAGGGGCGGCAGGCGGTGCCTTCGAGGGTGGCCGAACCGGCCAGGTGAGCCGAGAAGGCGCGGCAGACCTCGTCGTTCTTCACGAAGGGCGGGCTCGACGGCGAGAAGCTGCCCTTATGGGCCGTGTCCGGGTTGTCCCAGGACACCAGAGTGCCGGCTCCCTGCGGATCAAGCGCAACGGCAAGGGCCGCCTTGGCCCGGCGCCAATCCTCCTCGTTGAGGTCCGGCGAAAGGGGCGAAACGGCCTTCGGCGCGATGGAGCCGGTGGCGACCGGCTCCTCGTCCTGGTAGCCGACGAGGCCATAGGTGAAGCTGCAGGCCCCTGTCGAGAGGGCGATCAGGGCGACGGCGGCAATTTTCACCGCTTCGCCCAGGACGGCGGCTGATCTATAACGGCGCGCATCGGCCCTCATGCGGCGTCGGTCCCCCGGAACGAATTGGTCACAACCAGGATAAAGCCTTGAATCAGTTAAAAAGCGGTGACTTTACCGAGGTCGACGAGCCCTGGACCCCCTTCGCAGCTTGGCTGGAGGAGGCGACGCGCTCAGAACCCAACGACCCCAACGCCATGGCGCTCGCGACTGTGGACGCGGACGGCCTGCCGAACGTCCGGATGGTGCTCCTGAAGGGCTTCGACGAGAACGGCTTCGTGTTCTACACCAACACGGAATCGAACAAGGGCCGCGAGCTCCTCGGCCAGAAGAAGGCCGCCCTAGTGCTCCACTGGAAGAGCCTGCGCCGCCAGGTGCGGGCGCGGGGCCCGGTGACCCTCGTGAGCGACCAGGAAGCGGATGCCTATTTCCAGAGCCGCCCCCGGGACAGCCGCATCGGCGCCTGGGCGAGCCAGCAATCCCGCCCCCTGGAGAGCCGCTTCGCCCTGGAGAAGGCCGTGGCCGTGACGGCAGCGAAATACGCCATCGGCGAAGTGCCCCGCCCGCCTCACTGGACGGGCTTCCGCATCGCGCCGGTCTCCATCGAGTTCTGGCAGGACAAGCCCTTCCGCCTCCACGACCGCGTGGTCTTCAAGCGTGAAGGCGATGGCTGGCGGAAGACGCGGCTTTATCCGTAATCTGGAAGGGGTGCGGTCGGGTTCAGGCCGGGCATCGCCTTTCCGGCGGCTGGTCAGGCCATGGCGATGGAGGCCTCCCGCACCTTTCCGATCGCAGTGTCGACGAGACCTGCCGAGCGCGCAATCTCGCTGATGCTGCCGCTGATCGACGATACGCTCTGTGAGGCGGTCCGCATGGTGGTCGACATCGCCTGCGTGACCGCAGACTGCTCTCCGACGGCCTGCGAGATCGCCATCGAGATCGCATTGATCCTCATGACCGTCGCCGTGATCGTCTCGATGGCTTTGACGACCTGATGGGTCGCGGTCTGCGTCTGCGCGATTTGCCGGCCGATTTCCTCGGTGGCCCGGGCAGTCTGCATGGCAAGCTCCTTGACCTCCGACGCCACCACCGCAAAGCCGCGCCCAGCCTCCCCGGCATGAGCAGCCTCGATCGTCGCGTTGAGCGCGAGGAGATGGGTTTGGGACGCGATGGATCCGATCAGGGTGACGATTTCGCCGATCTTTTCGGACGAGACCGCCAGACCGGACACAATGGCGGTCGTCTGCTGGCCCTGCGTCACGGATTCGGTCGAGATCGCCAGAGCCTGGCCGACCTGCTCGCGGATCCCGCCGATGGAAGCCGCCAGTTCCTCGGCTCCCGCCGCCACGACCGTGACATTCGTGGAGGTCTCGCTCGACGCGCCCGCAGCACCGGAGGCCTGTTGTGTGACCTCGGTCACCGCCCTGGTGATCTCGCCCAACTCGCGGGCGATAGAGTTCTGAAGCTCGGCGCGAAGGAGGCGCTGCCGGACCTGGGCGGTGATGTCGGTGGCAAACTTGACCACCTTGCTGGGCCGACCGTTCAGATCGAAGACCGGATTGTAGGTCGCCTGGATCCAGACCTCCCGCCCCTCCCGGCCGATACGTTTGTACTCGGCCGCCTGATATTCTCCGCGGGCGAGTGAAGCCCAAAAATCTTGGTATGCGCTGCTGGCGCGGTACGCGGCATCGACGAACATCCCATGATGCCGCCCACGGATCTCATCCAGGCTGTAGCCCATCACGTTCAGGAAATTCTCGTTGGCCGTCAAAATGGTGCCGTTGAGCAGAAACTCGATGACCGCCTGCGACCGGTCAATGGCGTGAACCTTGCTCTCGAAATCGGCGTTGCGCAGCCGGCCCGAGGTGATGTCGGTCGCGAAGGTCACGACCCTGCCTGGTTTGCCGTTGCGTCCGAGGATCGGATTGTAGGTCGCCCGGATCCATACCTCCCGTCCGCCCTTCCCGATGCGCTTGTATTCGGCCGATTGATACTGGCCCCGATAGAGAGAATCCCAGAAGGCGCGGTATTCCGGACTGTCGCGGGTGGCCTGGTCGACGAATAAACTGTGATTCCGCCCCCGGATTTCGTCCAGGGCGTAGCCGAGCAACGCCAGGAAATTTTCGTTGGCCGTGAGGATGGTGCCGTCGGGCTCGAATTCGGCAATGGCCTGTGACCGATCCAGCGCTGCGAGCTTGGCCTTCGCGTCGCGTGCGGAACGAAAGTTCAACATGGCGCTGTCTTCCCTAGGAAGGGTCATATGTGCGGATAAGCGCATGACCGTGTGGAGACGTCGACGGGCCGCCATGCAATGTCAGGTGCGCCGCAACTCCTTATGTTGAAAGTAAGAATAAATTGTAAAGCGAGCGGCCCGTTCAGGAAGAATGTCCGGCCCTGCCAACGCTTGACTTCACCCTGATCGACAAACCCTGCGGAAGCCCGCGGACGCGTTGTCCGATTTTCTCATCGTAGACCTGGGAGCGCCATGAACGCTCTCCAAAAACCCGACGACGTAGCCTCAGGACGAGCCATCTCCCCTTACGGAACAGCCAGTGTCTGGCTGTGCTGCCGCGCACAGCCTCAGCGGCCCCGTCGGAGCGACATAAGACCCGTCTTCGAAAGGAGGCTCCCATGATTCTCTGACAGCATCGGGGCGGGCTTGGTCCCGCCCCAGCCTGGCGCAAAACAAGGAATTAGCAGTCGGGCAAACACGCGGCGGCTTTCGGATCAAGCCCGCCCCTCCACACTCCGTCGCCCCCTTCCGAATGACGTTGAAACCGGTCAAATGAACTTGACCGTATTCCTACCTCCCCATTCAATCTATAGGCAATCTATAGAGTCAGCGGAGAGGGCCGCGACGTGACGGCAGACTGGAACCCACAAGCGCGAGGCGGTCCAGGAAAGAGGCACGCATGATGCGAATGATCCTGGCCTTCGCCCTGGCCGGTCTCCTGGGAGTCATGCCGGCCCATGCGCTGAACGCCGAACAGCGAAGAGCCTTCTTCCAGATCATGTTCGAGCAAGCCACGCGGTGCTTCACGGCGCCCGTCACGTCCTGGTCGAGCAAAGCCCGTCTTGAAATCCGTCTCCGCCGCGACGGTTCGCTGTTGCAAGCGCCGAAGGTCCTCGAGCCGACACCTGACTCGGATATCGCCAAGGCTGCCGTCCGTGCGATCCAGCGCTGCGCGCCCTTTCTCATTCCGGATAGGTTCCAGGGCTCCTACAGCGAGTGGAAACTCCTGATCATGGAATTCAAAACCGGGCCCTGACGCTGAACGTCGCAACCTCCCGGGCAACGATCCCGCTCCCGTCCTTCAGATCTCGTCCACGATTCGGACGATCCTGCCGTCCCGAAGCTCGAAATAGCTTTTGCCCCTGAAGCGCAGGGCCTGCCCGGCCTTCCAGCCGTTGGGGAGGTCGGCCCCGACAACGGCGCTGTAATCGACTTCGATCATGGCGCGGTCGCCGACAACGATGCAGGCCACGATCTCCTGGCGGCGCTCTTGAAAAGCTGTAGCGCCCGTTCTCGCAAGGTCCGCGAATGCACCGATGTCGTTCGTCTCCACATTCACGGAGCCGGCAGTAATGTTCTGAAAATGCACGTCCTCTGCGAGAGCGCGCAGCATTCCCTCCACATCCCGAGCGTTATAGGCATCCACATAGGCCCTGACGGGCGGCGGCACTTGCATGGGCATTCCCCTGGCGTTCGATCTTGGTGCGAATCCACAGCCTGCGCCGTTTGATGCCATCGGGACCGGATATCCGGCAATGCCGAACCGGCCACCCATGGACCTGCGGCCTCCGGCAGGCTAGGGTCCGCGCCCGTTCCACAGGCAGCCCGCAGGACGCCATGCCCACGACGTCTCAGAATTCCCGCCGCATCATGCTGCTGACCGGCGCCAGCCGGGGCATCGGCCATGCCACCGTCAAGCGCTTCTCGGCGGCGGGCTGGCGGGTGATCACCTGCTCGCGCCACGCCTTTCCGGAGAACTGCCCCTGGGAGATGGGTCCCGAGGACCACCTTCAAGTGGATCTCGCGGACGCCAACGACACGCTCCGGGCCATCGAAGAGGTGAAAGGGCGCCTCGCGGCCGAAGGCGGCGTGCTGCACGCCCTCGTCAACAATGCGGGCATTTCGCCCAAGGGGCCCGGCGGCGCCCGCCTCGGGGCGCTCGGCACCCCTTACGAAGACTGGGTGCGGGTGTTCCAGGTGAACTTCTTCGCATCGATCATGCTGGCCCGCGGCCTGGTGGACGAGCTGACCCGGGCCAAGGGCTCGGTCGTCAACGTCACGTCCATCGCGGGCTCCCGGGTCCATCCCTTCGCGGGCGCGGCCTATGCCACCTCGAAGGCGGCTCTCGCCTCCCTGACCCGCGAGATGGCGGCCGATTTCGGTCCCCTGGGCGTACGCGTCAACGCCATCTCGCCCGGCGAGATCGACACCTCGATCCTCTCACCCGGCACGGAGAAGATCGTCGAGCAGATCCCCATGCGCCGCCTCGGCACCACCGATGAGGTCGCGAAGGCCATCTACTTCCTGTGCACGGACGCATCGTCCTACGTGAACGGCGCGGAGCTGCACATCAACGGCGGGCAGCACGTCTGAGGCGCCTCTCCCGGCCGAGATCGGAACCGGGAACCTTTCGCACGGAGCTTCATCCAATCGACAGGCCGGGCCTGCCGCCCGGCAAGAGAGAGGATGTCGCCATGTTTCTCCGCTTCGCCGTTGCCGCCATTGCGGCGCTCGCCATGCCTGCGCTCACCTTGCCCGCATTTGCGGCCGATCAGGTCGAGAAGGCGCCGCCCTCAGGCGCCTACAAGAAGGTGAGCACCCTCGTGAAGCTGCCCGATTTCCTGCCCGGGCTCGGCCAGCTCTATGTGGACCCGAACACCCTGCCGGCCGGCCCTTTCCTGGCCTACGACCATAACGGCAAGCTCGTCAGCACCGTCTACATGCTGCCCATCGAGGACCTGTCGAACAAGGACAATAGTTTCGACAATCTCGCGGCGCCCGGCGGTAAGGTCGACCATGTGGACGTTTATTACAATGCCGGCCATCCGGGTGTCGAAAAGCCCCACGCCCATGTGGTTCTGTGGCACGTCTCCAAGGCCGACGAGGCGCGGGTGGCGAAATGACGCCGACCCGGCGCCATATCCTCAGGGTCGGCGGGGTTCTCCTCGCCGCTCCCTTGGCCGCTCGCCTGGCCGGCCGGGCATGGGCCGAGGATACGGTCGAGATCGCGATGCGGGGCAATGCGGACGGGTCTGAGGTCTGGTTCGACCCGATCGGAATCCTTATCCGGCCCGGCCAGAGTGTCCGGTGGATCAATCGCGATCCGGGCAATTCCCACACGTCCACCGCCTACCACCCGCAGAATTCCGACCGCCCCTTGCGCATTCCGGCGGGCGCCGCCCCCTGGAACTCGGATTACCTGCTGCCGGACGAGAGCTTCTCGGTCACGCTCACGGTGGAGGGGACCTACGACTATTTCTGCATTCCGCACGAGCATGCCGGCATGGTCGGGCGGATCGTGGTGGGCCGCCCCGGCGGGCTTGAGGGAAGCACCGTCTCGTCGTCGGCCTCCCAAGGCGGCGAGCCGGTTCCCGACGAGGCTCTGCGTGCCTTCCCGGCGGTCGACGAGATCCTACGCATGGGAATCGTGCGCCATACGTGACGCCACGGCTGCGATGAGCGAAACTCCCGGGAACCTTCGCGTCCTTGCCCCATCTAAGGACCAGGGAGGGGCCCGCCATGCCGAGCACCGCAACCGCGCCGGTCCTGTTGGACGATCTGGATGACGCAGCTTTGGTCGAGCGCGCCCTCGCCCGTGACGGTGAGGCCTTTCGCCAGATCATGCGCCGCTACAACCGCCGCCTCTATCGGGTCGCACGCAGTGTCCTGGCGGACGACGCGGAGGCCGAGGACGTGGTCCAGGAGACCTATGTCCGGGCCTTCATGCATCTCGACGCTTTTCGAGGCGAGGCGCGCCTCTCCACCTGGCTGACGCGGATCGCCCTCAACGAAGCGCTCGGCCGGGTGCGGCAACGGCGCCCGACCGTGGAGGTGGAGCACCTCGACCGGCTCAGAGACGAAGGAGACACCCGCGTGATCGCCCTGCCGACGGCCCATAGGGATAACGACCCGGAAGCAGCGGCCGCCCGTGCGGAGGTCCGCCGCCTTCTGGAGCAGGCCGTCGACCGTCTGCCAGTCCCGTTCCGCATCGTCTTCGTGCTGCGGGACATGGAGGAGATGAGCATCGAGGAGACAGCCTCACAGCTCGGCCTGCGCCCCGAGACCGTGAAGACGCGCCTGCACCGCGCCCGCAGGCTCCTCAGGCAGGCCCTCCACGAAACCCTTTCGTCCGCCCTCGTGGACGCCTTCCCGTTCGCGGGCGCCCGCTGCAACCGGATCACCGATACGGTCCTGCGGCGGATCGGCGTTGAGGATCTGCCGCAGGAATGAGTGCGCCTCAGGCGGCTTCTGCCGGCCGTGGTCCTACATAGCGCGACTGCGGGCGAATGATGCGGCCGGTCCCGGCCTGTTCGAGCGCATGGGCGACCCAGCCGGCCGTCCGGCCGGCGCCGAAGAGAGGCGTGAAGCCTTCACGCGGCACGCCGAGAGCTTCCAGCAACAGGGCAGTGTAGAATTCCACATTGGTGTCGAGCCGGCGTCCGGGCTTGCGGCGCGCCAGCACCCGCAGGGCCGCGGCCTCGACGGCCTCCGCGAAGGCGATGCGGTTGTCCCGGCCTTTCAGGCGCGACACCGCGCCCTTCAGCACATCCGCCCGCGGATCGCGGACCCGGTAGACCCGGTGGCCGAACCCCATCAGCCGCTCGTTGCGGGCGATGGCCGCGTCGAGCCACTCCTCCGCCCGGTCGGCGCTGCCGATGGCGTCGAGCATGTCGAGCACTGGCCCCGGCGCACCGCCGTGCAAAGGTCCCTTGAGGGCGCAGAGACCGGCGACCACCGCCGAGAGCAGCCCTGCCTCCGTGGACGCGACGACCCGCGCCGTGAAAGTCGAGGCGTTGAGGCCGTGGTCGAGGATGGTCACAAGATAAGTGTCGAGCGCCTTCGCGTCGTCCTCGTCGACCGGCTCTCCGCGCAGCATGTGCAGGAGGTCGGCCGCATGCCCGGCTGCAGGGTCGGGCGCGATGGGTGGCAGCCCCTGCGCGCCCCGCACCGCCATGGCGGCCGCGACGGCCGCCGCTCCCACGGCCAGGGGCGCGTGATCCGGCTCCGCATCCGGCAGCGCCGCGAGGAGAAGGCGCATCCCCTCGACCGGCGAGAGGCCCTGCAGCCGAGGCGCGAGGCCGGACAGGAGCGCGAAGGCCCGTGCGCGCCCGTTCCCGAGCGCGGCGCGCGGATCGCTCAAGGACACGAAACCCTCCCAGAGCATCGCGACCGCATCCTCGTAGGAAACACGGCCCGCCAGCTCCTCGAGGTCGTGCCCGCGGATGATGAGGCGCCCCGCCTCCCCGTCCACGTGGCTGAGAACAGTTTCGGCGGCAATGACATCGTCGAGTCCGATGGACATGAGGCATCTCCTTTTTCGACGCGGAGCATCACGCCGCCATTGCGGAGTGGTCAATCTTGAATCAACATATCAACCTATGGGAACGAAGTTGCTCGATCTGACCTCGGCCGAAGAGGCCTCCGGCCGCCTCGGCATCAGCCGGGCGAGCCTCTATGCTTATGTGAGCCGGGGCCTGATCCGCTCCTTCGCGTCGCCCCACGATCCTCGCCAGAAGCTCTATTCCCTCGAGGACGTCACGGCGCTGGCGGAGCGCAAGGCGCGTTTCCGCCGCCCGGCCGCAGCAGCCGCCACGGCATTGGACTGGGGGCTCCCGGTCCTGGAGACCAGCATCACCCAGATAAAGGACGGGCACCTGTACTATCGGGAGCAGGACGCGATCCGGCTGGCCGAGACCGCGACCCTGGAGGAGACGGCCCTTTTGCTGATCGGCGGCCTCGACCGTGCCGCCTTCCAGGCCCCCTCACCGCTCGTCGGGAACGTGGTGGGCACTCTGCCCGGCCCCGCCTTCGGCCCATACGATTTCGTCACCCAGGCGGTTCGCCTCCTGTCCGCCCCGGTCCCGATGGAGGCCCGGGCCGCAGAGGTCGCGACGATCCTGCGTCTCGTGACAGCGGCCGGAAGCGGCGCCGATCCGGGCGCTGAGCCCATCCACCAGCACCTTGCTGCGGCCTGGAGGGCGCCTCGGGCGGCCGATGCGATCCGCCGCGCCCTGGTGCTCAGCGCCGATCACGAACTCAGCGCCTCGGCTTTCGCCGTGCGGGTCACGGCCTCCACGGGCACCTCCCTGCGCAATGCGGTCATCGCCGGCCTCGCGGCCCTGAGCGGGCCCCATCATGGGGGCATGATCGAGCGGGTCCGGACCTTCCTCGAGGCACCCCGGGCCGCCGAGGCCCCCGGCTTCCGGCACCGGCTCTATCCGGACGGGGACCCACGGGCGCCTGCGCTCCTGGAAAGACTTCCGCTCCTCGCCTCCGACGCTACGACCCTGCAGGCCGTGGAAAGCGCCACGGGCGACAGGCCCAGCCTCGACGCCGCCCTCGTGATGCTGGAGCGGGCCTACGGGCTTCCGGCCGGCGCATCCTTCGCGCTGTTCGCCATCGGGCGGACCGCCGGCTGGCTTGCCCATGCCATCGAGCAGCGCAGCCAGGCCACCCTGATCCGTCCCCGTGCCCGCTACGTGCTGGCGGAGGAGAACCCCTCATGACCGACTCGCGCCTTTATCCCTCCCGCCCGATCCTGGCCGCCTCCGTGGCGGTCTTCCGCAACGGCCGGGCCCTCCTGGCGGCCCGCGGCAAGCCACCCTCCGAGGGCCTTTTCTCGCTGCCCGGCGGACAGGTGGAGATCGGCGAGACCCTGGCCGAGGCGGCCCTTCGGGAACTTCGGGAGGAGGTCGGTGTTGAGGCCAAGCTGATCGGTCTGATCGCTCCCGTCGAATTCATTGAAAGGGATCGGGAAGGCCGTATAAAGCACCATATCGTCATCGCCGCCCATGCCGCGCGCTGGGTCTCGGGCGAACCTCGGACAGGCCCGGAAGCAAAGGAAATCCGTTGGGTTACGGAACGGGACATCGTCGGCCTGCCCACGACACCGGGCCTAGCGGCCATTCTGGAACGGGCTTTCGCCTTCGACCGGCGGGAGTCCGCGCGGTGAAGCGGATTCTTCTGCTCGGCACAGTCCTGATGACGGCTACCCAGCCCGCGAGCGCGCAGGGCTTCTTCGAGCGGCTCTTCGGCCCGCCCCGACAGCCGGAGCTTAGCCCCCAGCCTCAGCTGCGGCCGCAGCCGCAATTCCGCCCGCAGCGCCGGGCGCCGCAGAACCAGCGCTCGGCTCCCCCGAAGGAGGCGAAGGAAAAGGAGAAGGAGCAGAAGGCCGAGCCGGCGCCCCCGGTCGAGCCGCCACCGGCTCCCTACGAGAAGGATCTGCTCAGGCTCGCCGAGATCATGGGCTCCCTCGCACTTCTGCGCCCCCTCTGCGCCGCCGCCGACGGCAGCGAATGGCAGGGACGCATGCAGGCCCTGCTCGACGCGGAGGGCACGACGCCCGGTCGGCGGGAGCGGCTCGCCGGCGCCTACAACAAGGGCTACCAGGCCTATGCGCTGACCTACCGCATCTGCACAGCCTCCGCTCAGGAGGCCTCGAACCGCTATCTCAAGGAGGGCGAGACCCTCGCGCGCACCATCACCAGCCGTTACGGCGGCTGATTTATCCACATTTTTCCGTGGATGCCCTCTCGCATTAACCTCTTTGCAAGGAGATGGTGGCGGTGGGTCGGTGCGCTCACTACATTCGGGACAACCGAACACGCGCCGCCCCTGCGCGATGGGGCCCTGGATCATGAACGATAACGACGCCCTCCTCCCCGACTTGCCCGAACTCAGCGCCATCAAGCAGGCTGCCCTGAGCTATGTGACCGAGGCTTTTGCCGAGGCCGAGCTCGACGGCCTCGACGGCGACTGCATGGCGCAGGCTGCCCTTTTCGCCGCCTTTGCGGAGCTCGTCGCGACCTATGGCGAGGATGCCGTGGCCGAATACGCGGCCAGCCTGCCGGATAAGATCCGCAGCGGGGGCTTCTCGACGGCCCTCAAGCACTGAAGCCGGCCGGGCCTGCTCCGTGACGCATGGCTGGCCCGGGATGTCCGGCTGAGTGATGGGCCTTGACCCGCGCCGGATTTCGGGGATGATGCAGCCATGATCACGACCCTGCCTTTTGCCGTTTCGTATTACCGGCCCTCCCCATAGGAGCGGCACGGGTCGATCGATTTCGTCGAAATGGTGCCGCCGCAAGGCGGCGTTTTCATTTCGGCAATGCCCTGCGGCGGACAAAGCCTCCGAGAACCGCATGAGCACGCAAACCCTCCTCACCTCCCCGCTGGCTGACGACGCCGAACTTCTGCAACGACGGCGCAGCCTCGCCCTCGTGGGCGTCGGCGCCTTCGGCGAATTCAGCCTGCCGCATCTGCGGCGTTTCTTCGATCTGCGGATCCACGATTCCCGCCACGACCTCGGCGCGCTCTCGGCCCGGTGGAACGTCGAAGCCGTGGACCTGGAAACGGCCGCCCGGCAGGACATCGTCGTCCTTGCCGTTCCCTTGCGGAGCCTCCGCGCCGTCGCGCGGGCCATGGCGCCGCATCTGCGCCCCGGCACCCTCGTGGTCGATCTCTGCTCGGTGAAGACCGAGCCCCTGGCCATCCTGCGGGAAGAGCTTCCCTCAGGGACCCGCCTCATCGGCACTCATCCGCTGTTCGGCCCCCAGAGCGGCCGGAACGGGATCGCGGGCCTGCGCATCGCATTCTGTGCCGATGATTCCGCGCAGAGCCTCGTGGCCGCCCGCTTCCTTCGCCGCCATCTCGGACTTCATGTGATCCGCACGACCGCCGACGAGCACGACCGGCAGATGGCCTATGTGCAGGGCCTCACCCATCTCCTCGGACGCGTGACGGCCGCCATGGCGCTGCCCCGGCTCGACCTGACGACAGCCTCCTTCGGCCATCTCCAGCACATGGTCGACATGGTGCGCCACGACTCGGACGAGCTCTTCCGCACTATCATCTCGGACAATCCCTACGGCCCCGAGGTGATGCATGCCTTCGTGGAGGCCGCGCGGGACGTTCTGAAGCCGGTGGGCCTGCCGTCGGAGCGGGCGATGTGATGGGTAAGACTCCGTCCTTGCGGGGCCACCTCCGTCATTCCGGGGCCGCGCAGCGGAGCCCGGAACCCATAAACACCAACGTTGCAGAATAAGGGCAACGGCAAACGCTGAGCTTTATCCTGTTCTGTCAACGGTTATGGGTTCCGGGCCTGGTCCTTTGGACCATCCCGGAATGACGCGGGAAGCGCCGCGCTGCTCTCCTCCCCCCCCTTGTGGGGTGGGAATTCGGGCGCGGCTCGTCGCTATTGCGCGCGATCTCGCCGCTTTACCTGGGGCGCGGCGAAGGGAAGCGAAAGGGCCCTACCCGCCCATCGTCTCTTCGAAGCGGACGGTGTCTCCCTGAGCGGGCGTCTCGAGGGAGCCGTCCCACATCACCACGTTGCCGCGCACCACCGTGCCGATGGGCCAGCCGGTGACCGTGACCCCGTTATAGGGAGTCCAGCCGCACGTGGAGGCGATCCAGCTGTTGGTGATCGTCTCGCGGCGCTTCAGGTCGACCACCGTGAAATCGGCGTCGTAGCCCACGGCGATGCGGCCCTTCCGGGCGATGCCGAACAGGCGCTTGGGGCCGGCGCTCGTCATGTCGACGAACCGCTCCAGGGTGAGCCTGCTCGCATTGACGTGGTCGAGCATGATCGGGACCAGGGTCTGCACTCCGGTCATGCCGGAGGGCGTATTGGGATAGGTCTTATCCTTCTCGGCCTTCGTATGCGGCGCATGGTCCGAGCCCAGGATGTCGGCGATGCCTTCGTCCAGCCCCTGCCAGAGAGCGGCCCGGTGGTTCTCGTCGCGGACGGGCGGGTTCATCTGCGCATAGGTGCCGAGGCGCTCATAGCATTCGGGCGCCACCAGGGTGAGGTGATGCGGCGTCACCTCCACGGAGACCAGGTCCTTGTGGTCCTTCAGGAGAGCCATCTCTTCGGCCGTCGTGACATGGAGCACATGGATGCGCGCGCCCGTTTCGGACGCGATCCTGACGAGGCGCTGGGTGCAGGCGAGCGCCACCTCGGCCGAGCGCCAGACCGGATGGGAGCGCGGGTCGCCCTCGATCCGCAGGTCCTTACGAGCGCGCAGCATAGCCTCGTCCTCCGAGTGGAACGCGGCGCGGCGGCGGGTCCGGCGCAGGATCTGGGCGATGCCCTCGTCGTCCTCGACCAGGAGCGAGCCCGTGGAGGAGCCCATGAAGACCTTGATGCCGGCGGCGCCTGGCAGGCGCTCCAGCTCAGCCACGTGCCGTGCATTCTCGTGGGTGCCGCCGACCCAGAAGGCGAAGTCGCAATGCATCCGGCCGCGCCCGCGCGCGATCTTGTCCGCCAGGGCCTCGGGAGTGGTCGTCTGGGGGTCGGTATTGGGCATCTCGAACACGGCCGTCACGCCGCCCATCACGGCCGCGCGGGAGCCCGATTCGAGATCTTCCTTGTGGTCGAGCCCGGGCTCGCGGAAATGGACCTGCGTGTCGATGACGCCTGGGAGAATGTGCAGGCCCTTGCAGTCCACTTCCCGCCCGGCCGAGGCGCGGGACAGGTCGCCGATCGCCGCTATGGTGCCTCCCCTTACGCCCACGTCGCGCTCCGCGCGCCCGTCGTGATTCACGACGATGCCGCCCTTGAGAATCAGGTCGAAGGTCTGGGGCATGAGGTCTCGTCCCTTGAAGGCTGGTGCCGTCCGGGCATATGTCACGCTTCGAACAAGAGCAACAAGACAGATCGCCGGAGCCGCATATGCCGTCAGCGCATCTCACCGACAGGGGTGTCGTCAAGGTCTCGGGAGAGGATGCCAAGACCTTCCTCGACGGCCTTGTCACCTGTGACATGGACAAGGTTACATCACAGCGGGCGCGGCTGGGGGCTCTGCTGACGCCCCAGGGCAAGATCCTGTTCGACTTCATGGTCTTCGAGGCTCCGCCGGAGATCGGCGGCGGGTACTTTCTCGACGTCATGAAGGTCTTCGCGCCCGATCTCGCCAAGCGGCTCGGCTTCTACAAGCTCCGCGCCAAGGTCGCGGTCGAGGACAAGTCGGACATGCTGGCCGTCGTGGCCGGGTGGGATGCCCCGCCTCCGGCCGACGAAGCGGGCCTCGTCACGGAAGATCCGCGCCTTGCGGCCCTGGGCTGGCGCGCCATCGTGGCGGCCGAGGATGCGGCCGAATTCACCACGGCCTCGGCAGAGGATTACCACGCCCGCCGCATTGCCCTCGGCATTCCGGAAGGCGGGCGGGATTTCCTGTTCGGCGATGCATTTCCGCACGAGGCGCTGATGGACCAGCTCCACGGTGTCGATTTCGACAAGGGCTGCTACGTGGGCCAGGAGGTCGTCTCGCGCATGCAGCATCGGGGCACGGCCCGGACCCGGATCGTGCCGGCGACCTACGAGGGAGGCTTTGCGGCCGAGGCCGGTGTCGAGGTGACGGCCGGAGACAAAATTCTCGGCAAGACCGGGACGGGCGCCCGAGGGCGTGGTCTCCTGATGATCCGCCTCGACAGGGCCGCCGATGCCCTCGCGGCGGGCGAGACGATCCGGGCGGGAGGAATCGCAGTCGTTCTGGACAAGCCTGAATGGATAGGCTTTCCTTTCCCGGGTGAAATCGAACAGAGGGCCTGACCGGGTTCGGCAGCCCTAGGAACGCTCGGTCCCCGGTTGCGTTACCGGACAACCGGACCCGGCATAACCAGACAGACGGTATACCAGCGTGATCGGGCGATCTTAATGGATTCAGTAACGAGAGTACGCATGGCAGCGCGCGACGAAGGGCAGCTGCATCTTCTTCTGGCGTCGATCACCGACTACGCCATCTATATGCTCGACTCGTCAGGCACCATCGTGAGCTGGAATACGGGAGCGCAACGCTTCAAGGGCTACACCGAGGACGAGATCATCGGCGAGCACTTCTCCCGCTTCTACACGGACGAGGATCGCGCCACCGGCCTGCCGTTCCGTGCCCTCAAGACCGCCGCCGACCAGGGGAAATTCGAAGGCGAAGGGTGGCGTGTTCGCAAGGACGGCACGCGCTTCTGGGCCCACGTCGTCATCGACGCCATCCGGGGCGCGGACGGGACCCTGCTCGGCTTCGCCAAGATCACGCGGGACGTCTCGGAGCGAAAACAGGCGCAGGACGCGCTCGCCCAGGCGCAGGCCGCCCTGTTCCAGTCCCAGAAGATGGAGGCCGTCGGCCAGCTCACGGGCGGGATCGCGCACGATTTCAACAATCTTCTGACGATCATCGTCAACAATCTCGACCTGCTCACCCGCACGGCCCGGGAACCGCGCGACATGCGCCTGATCGAGAGCGCCCAGCGCGCGGCCGACCGGGGCGCGAAGCTGACGCAGCAATTGCTGGCCTTCTCGCGCCGGCAGCCCCTCCAGCCCGAGCTGAACAATCCGAACGGTCTGATCCGGGGCTTCGAGCCCGTGCTGCACCGGGCCTGCGGTGAGACCATCGATTTTTCGGTCTCTCTGGACCCGCATCTCAAGTCCTCCAACATCGACGGACCGCAATTCGAGACTGCCCTTCTCAACCTCGTCATCAACGCCCGGGACGCCATGCCCGGTGGTGGTTCCCTGATGATCGAGACGCGGAACGTCGTAATTCGTGAAGGCGACAGGGAGGCCAAGTACCTGAAGCCCGGCGCCTACGTCCGCATCGCGGTCATCGACCAGGGCACAGGCATGTCGCCGGAGGCGGCAAGCCGCGCCTTCGAGCCGTTCTTCACCACCAAGGAAGTGGGCAAGGGCACCGGCCTGGGCCTGAGCCAGGTCTACGGCTTCGTGACCCAGTCGGAAGGTCACATCGAGATCGACAGCACGCCCGGAAAGGGCACCACCATCATCATGCTGCTTCCGGCACAGGAGGGGGAGAGCGATTCTCGGGAGGATGCCGTGGACGATCGTGAAATCAGGCAGAGCGCCGGCACCGTCCTGATCGTTGAGGACGAGCCGGAGGTGCTCGAGATTGCCAGTGAGATCTTCGATAGTCTCGGCTACGAAGTCCTGACTGCCGTGGACGCTCTCGCGGCCCTCGAGGTGCTGCAGAGCGACCGGCATATCGACGTTCTGTTCTCTGACGTGGTGATGCCGCGGGGCATGAGCGGGCTCGAACTCGCCAAGGAGACCCAGCGCCTGCGCCCGAAGGTCAAAATCCTGCTCGCGTCCGGCTACCCGGTTTCCACGCTTCCCACCCAAGGGCTGCCCGAAGGGGCCTCTTTTATCAGCAAGCCCTATCGCTGGACTGAGCTTGCCGACAAGCTGCGTGTCCTGAGAGCGAGGGGCTGAAGCCCGCCCGGGCCCTGCCCATCGTCCCCCGTGATGTCTGCCGGCGCGAAAATTGATTGGTCGGCGGCCCATCGTTGCGCCTATGACATCGGACGAGACGAGGATGGGCCCGCCATGTACCAGCCGCCGCATTTCCGCGAGGACCGCCTGGAGGTCCAGCACGCATTCATCCGCTCCCATCCGTTCGGCCTGCTGGTGACGGCGGGACGATCGGGACTTGTCGCCAATCCTGCGCCGTTCCTGCTCGACGAGGCAGCCTCCCCGCAGGGCACACTCAAGGCGCATCTGGCGCGGGCCAATCCGCAATGGCAGGATGTGGAGCCCGGTGCGGAGGCTCTGGTAATCTTCCAGGGGCCGGACGCCTATGTGACCCCGTCCTGGTACGAAACGAAGCGCGAGACCGGCAAGGTCGTGCCGACGTGGAACTACGCGATGGTC
>Ga0182741_1002534_pt1 | contig 21006 bp, 18 predicted proteins | sample eDN5th37CBELigOP_FD_128874 | JGI IMG/M metagenome (GOLD analysis project Ga0182741, IMG submission 128874) | Enriched Organic Plus compost microbial communities from Emeryville, California, USA - eDNA 5th pass 37_C BE-Lig OP (version 2) (version 2) ... | reverse complement strand
GCTCGTCTCCCTTGGCAGCGCCGCGCCGGCTCGTCTACGCTTTGCCTATGGGCAGGATAGGACTCGGCCGCAGCGCCGTCGTCGTCGCGCTCGGGTTCGTTCAGATCCTCGCCTGGGGATCCTCGTTCTATCTGCCCGCTGTGCTGGCACCTGCGATCGTCGCCGATACCGGCTGGCCGCTGGACTGGATCATCGGCGGCGCATCGACAGGTCTCCTCGTTGCTGCGCTGGTGTCGCCGCGTGTCGGGCGGTTGATCGCGGCGAGGGGAGGGCGGCCGGTTCTCGTCACCGGCTCAGCTTTGTTCGCCGCGGGTCTGGCGGCGCTCGCCGCGGCACCCTCCCTGCCGCTCTATCTGCTGGCCTGGGCTGTGCTTGGCCTCGGCATGGGCTGCGGCCTGTACGACGCCGCCTTCGCGGCCCTGGGCCGCCTGTACGGCGCCGCGGCGCGCGGCCCGATGACGAGCCTCACGCTGTTCGGCGGCTTCGCCAGCACGGTTTGCTGGCCGCTGAGCGCGCTGCTGCTGGAGACGGTGGGATGGCGGGGAACGTGCCTCGTCTATGCCGGACTGCATCTTGGCCTCGCGCTGCCGCTGCAATGGATCGTGCTCGGCCGCGCCGTGCCCGATCCGGACACGCCGGCGCCGGTCGCTTCGGTCAGCCCCGACGGCGTGCCGGCCGCCATCGCGCATGAGCGGCTGATCCTGGCGCTGCTGGGTCTCGCCTTGTCGATCGCCGCCGGCATCGGCGCCATCGTGGTGGTCCATCTGCTGATCTTCTTGCAGGCGCGTGGGGTCGAGTTCGCGGTGGCAGTGGGCCTTGGCACGCTGTTCGGGCCGGCCCAGGTCGGCGCCCGCGTCGTCGAGCGTCTGTTCGGGACGCACTATCACCCGATCTGGACCCTGATCGCGGCCGTGCTGCTGATGGCGATTGGGCTCGCTCTCTTGATCGCTTCGCCCGCCTTCGCCGTGGCAATCGCGCTCTATGCGGCCGGCTACGGCATCACCTGGGTGGCGCGCGGCACGCTGCCCCTGGCTTTGTTCGGCCCGCGGCGATTTCCCGTTTTGATCGGCCGTCTCGCCCTGCCGAGCCTGATCGCCCAGGCGCTCGCCCCCGCGCTTGGCGCTATGCTGATCACCCGTTACGGCGCCGACGTCACGATCTGGGTCCTGCTGGCCTGCGCCGGCGCGAACATGGCGATCGTCGCCGCCCTGTCGTTCTTCTGCCGGTTGTCAAAGCGATAGCCGCCGCAGGTTCAGGCGGACGGGGGATCGACCCGGACTCCCGGTGCCAGGAGGTCGGCATATTCGGCGTGCTTGCCGATATAGCCGCGAATGAACGGGCATTCGGGGATCACTTTGAGCCCTTCCGCGCGCACGGCATCGAGTGCGCCGCGCGCCAGTTGCGAGCCGATGCCCCGGCCGCCGAGCTCCGGCGGAACTTCCGTATGCGTGAAGGTGATGACGCCCGGTGCCAGCCGATAGTACGCGACCGCCGTATGACCCTCGACATCAAGCTCGAAACGTTCGAGCTGCGAATTCCGCCGCACCGCACCGGCCATGCTTGCCTCCGCCGATAGGACTTCTTGGTCGCAATGGACCGGCGCCAGCTTGCGTCATTTGCGCGGCCGGCGCCATCCCCGCTGGGGCATGTGCCATGCGCTGATGTCAATCGAGGACGGAGGCGGAGTAGGCCGACATCACCAGTCCCATGTCGACGGCGATGAGCTTGTCCAGCGTGCCGATGAGGCGGCGTACTTCCACGATGTCGGCCGAGGAAGCCGCGACCACGTCAGCGAACTGGATCTTCAGCGCCATATAGGATGAAATGAACCATTGCGGGTCGATGCCGATTTCCCGGTGGCGAATTCCGATGCGCCGCGCACTGTTGGCGTAGTCCAGATCGAAGAGGGCGCTGAACAGCAGCCGCAAATGCTCGGCCTGCTTACGCTTGAGGGCCTCCAGAAATCCTGCCGGGGCCAGTGCCGACCCGCCATATTCGCGGAGCCGAGCGGAAAAGGCGTCGAGAACCGACGACAGGTGCGGTGCAATAAGGGTCCAGACGGCCTGCGCATCGCGCGCGACGTTCTGATCGAGACCAAGAAACGCCAGCTGGTTCCGATCCACCGGCGCGACCAAGCGGACCGTGCTGCCTTGACCGCGCCGCGGATCGGGTTGGGAACCGCCCGGGCGATTGGACTCCTTCGCCACGCGAATCTCCTGCGATCAGGATTGCTGAAGGGACTGAAGAAACCGCTCTACCTCCGCACGCAACTGCGTGCCTTGACTGGAGAGAGCGCGGGCGGACGCGAGCACCTGCGTCGAGGCACCGCCCGTGTCCGTCGCGCCCCCGTCGACCTCCCCGATATTGATCGCCATCTGGCCGGTTCGCTCGGCCGCCTCTCGCACGTTGTGGCTGATCTCCTGTGCTGCCGCGCCCTGCTGCTCCACGGCAGCAGAAATCGCGGCGGACATTTGCGACATGCGCTCGATCGTGGTGCCGATCTCCTTGATCGCGGCAACCGAAGCCTGCGTGGCATTCTGCATCTCGGCAATCTGCCCGACGATTTCCTTGGTTGCCTCCGCGGTCTGAGCGGCGAGCGCCTTCACCTCCTGGGCCACCACGGCAAAGCCGCGGCCCGCGTCGCCGGCGCGTGCGGCTTCGATCGTGGCGTTGAGCGCGAGCAGGTTGGTTTGTTCGGCGACAGCGGTGATCAACCGAACCACTTCGCCGATCCGCTGTCCGACCAGGGACAAGGCTCCGATGCTTTGGTCTGTCCTGGCAGCCTGTGCCACAGCCTCGCTGGCAATGGCGCTTGAATCACGCACCTGCCGGCTGATTTCATTGATGGATGCGTCGAGTTGTTCGCTCGCGGCCGCCACGCTCTGCATGTTGCCGGACGCGGTTTCGGCTGCGTTCCGGCAGAGTTGTGTCAGGCGTCGTGTCTCGTTCGCCGTATCGGAAAGAGCGGCCGCCGCCACTTCAAGCTCGGCGGCGGCCGAGGCGACACTTTCCGCAATCGCACCGACACTGGTGCGAAAGTCGGCAGCGAGGCGGTCGAGCGCCTGCTGCTTCTGGCGCGATCCGGCCTGGAGATAGACCGAGATCGCCAGCTCCATGTCCAGCAGCGTCGCCGTGGTCACGGCTGCGACCATGGCGGCGCGCCGTTCCGCGCCATTCACGCCGAAGCGGCGCGCCTTCACTCGTTTTTCGATGGCGCGGATCAAGCCATTCAGAATGAAGCCGTAGCCGCCGATGTACCAACGCGGCTCGAGCCCGAGCCGATTGTGGGTCTCGCCGATCTGCGTGACCGAAGCGACGTAATGCTCGTCGAATTTCGCTTCTGCGATCAGCAGCCAATGGCGGAGCTGCATGCGCTTGGCACGTTCGATCGACGCCGCATCGGGAAAGAGGGAGGCCATCTGAGGAAAGGCGGCGATATGCGCATAGAACGCATCGAGAACGCCTGGCAAAGCCTCGGCGATCAGAGGTCGAAGCTCCCGGAGCAGCCCGCGGGTGTTTTCGTCCAGGCGGACGAATTCCAGGCGGTCACCGGCACCCCTGCTTGCACTCATCGGCAGCCCCCACGCCAATGAATTATATTTTTTTATTAGTTTATAATCGATTCGGATAGGGGTGGGGAGGAGCAATGTGGAGAATTCAACCCGGACCTTTAGGGTGATGCCGGAAGAACCGGCGGTCGGATCAGCGACGCCATTTCGTCGGCAACGCGGCCGAGCACCTCGCTCTCGGGCCCGTCGCGCAGATAGACGCCGCAGATCAGGTCCGGAAGATGCGGCAGCGCGCCGTCGCAGATCGCGAGTTCCGCCGGCACCACGCGGCGCGCCAGGACCAGATAGCCCAAGCCGGCGCTGACCGCCGCAGCCAGGCTGACGATGCCGGTCCCCGTAAAGACGATCTCGTAATCGAGGCCCGCCCGGTTGAGCGTGGACGAGGCCAGCCGCGCATAGATGCAGTTGTCCGTATAGGCCACCAGCGGCACCGGTCGGGAGGGATCGGGCGCCGCATCGGCGGCACCGACCCAGACCACCTCCTCGCGCCAGTAGTGCCTCGCCTCCAGCGCCGGTTCGGTCAATGTCAGCGCGACCACCAGATCGAGCTCGCCCTGCCGCAAATCGCGCAGCAGATTCTCTGAAACGTCCTGCCGAATGTGGAATTTGATTGCCGGAAACTGCTTTCGCAGCGTGATCAGCGCGCCGGGCAACATCGACTCGACGAGATCGCTCGGAATACCGAAGCGAAGCGCCTGGATCGGATGGATGGGTTTCACAAGATGCAGCAGCTGGTCGTTGATCGCCAGCATGCGGCGCGCGTAGTTGACCACCAATTCGCCCTGACGGGTCAGCCGGACGCCGGCGCCGCCCTTATCGAACAGCTCGACCTCAAGCAGCTCCTGCAGCCGCTTGATTTGAACGCTCACGGCCGGTTGGCTCAGCCCGAGAAATTGCGCCGCCTTGGTGAAGCTGCCGAAATCGACCACGGCCACAAGGGCGCGCAATTGTTCGGTCGGAATGTCCGCTCGGGTCGACATTCGCGCTCCTGATGCCTGGCAAACTCGGTGGGCGGGTGATCCCGATCATGTGCCAGACATTGCCCGGAAACAACGGTCGGCTGTGAAAACCGGCGGACGTTACTCGGCCGCGACGGTCTTGGCGCTTTTCGCTGGCCGCCGCTCCATCACCTCCTTGAGGAAACGGCCGGTATAGCTCCGCTTCTCCTTGATGATCGCCTCCGGCGGTCCCGACGCGACGATCTCGCCGCCGCCGTCGCCGCCTTCGGGGCCGAGATCGATGATCCAGTCCGCGGTCTTGATCACTTCGAGATTGTGCTCGATCACCGCGACCGTGTTGCCCTGGTTGACGAGCTCGTGCAGCACTTCGAGCAGCTTGGCGACATCGTGGAAATGCAGCCCGGTCGTCGGCTCGTCGAGGATGTAGAGCGTCCGTCCGGTCGACCGCTTCGACAGTTCCTTCGCCAGCTTCACCCGCTGCGCCTCGCCGCCGGACAGCGTCGTCGCCTGTTGCCCGACATGGATATAGCCGAGGCCGACCCGCTGCAGCGTCTTCAGGATCTCGCGCACGCGCGGCACCGCCTTGAAGAACTCGCAGGCCTCGTCGACCGTCATGTCGAGCACGTCGGCGATCGACTTGCCCTTGAATTCGACCTCGAGCGTTTCGCGGTTGTAGCGCTTGCCTTTGCAGACGTCGCAAGTCACGTAGACGTCCGGCAGGAAGTGCATCTCGATCTTGATGACGCCGTCGCCCTGGCACGCTTCGCAGCGGCCACCCTTCACGTTGAACGAGAACCGCCCCGGCTCGTAGCCGCGCGCCTTGGCCTCCGGCAGTCCGGCGAACCATTCCCGAATCGGCGTGAAAGCGCCGGTATAGGTCGCCGGGTTGGACCGCGGCGTGCGCCCGATCGGCGACTGGTCGATATCGATGATCTTGTCGATATGCTCCAGGCCCTCGATCTTGTCGTGCGGGGCAGGGGCCTCGGACGCGCCGTTGAGTTTGCGCGCCACCGCCTTGTACAGCGTGTCGATCAGCAGCGTCGACTTGCCGCCCCCCGACACGCCGGTGATGCAGGTGAACAGGCCGAGCGGAATTTCCGCCGTCACCGATTTCAGATTGTTGCCGCGCGCACCCTTGACCACCAGCTGGCGGCGCGGATTGGGCGGCCGCCGCTCCGGCACGGCAATGCCGAGCGCGCCGGTCAGATATTGCCCGGTCAGCGACTTTGGATCGTTCATGATCTCGGCCGGGGTGCCCTGCGCGACGATGCGTCCGCCATGCCGGCCGGCGCCCGGACCGACGTCGACCACGTGATCCGCGGTCAGGATCGCATCCTCGTCGTGCTCGACGACGATGACCGTGTTGCCGAGGTCGCGCAGCCGCTTCAGCGTCTCCAGCAGCCGTTCGTTGTCGCGCTGGTGCAGACCGATCGACGGCTCGTCCAGCACATAGAGCACGCCGGTCAGGCCTGAGCCGATTTGCGAGGCCAGCCGGATGCGCTGGCTTTCCCCGCCCGAGAGCGTGCCCGACGCGCGCGCCAGTGTCAGATAGTCGAGCCCCACATCGATCAGGAACCGCAGCCGCTCGCGGATCTCCTTCAGGATCCGCGTCGCGATCTCGTTCTGCTTCTTCGAAAGCGCCTTCGGCAACGCCTCGAACCAGTCCGACGCGCGCCGCACGGACAGTTCGGCCGCCTCGCCGATATGCAGGCCGGAGATCTTCACCGCGAGCGCTTCCGGCTTCAGCCGATGGCCGTGACAGGCCGCGCACGGGATGTCGGAGAAGTACTTGCCGATCTCCTCGCGCGCCCACTCGCTTTCGGTCTCACGGAAGCGCCGCTCGAGGTTGTTGATCACGCCCTCGAACGGCTTCTTCGTCTCGTAGGCGCGCATGCCGTCGTCGTAGACGAATTTGATCGCCTGATCGCCGGTCCCGTACAGGATCACGTCCTGCGCCTTCTTCGGCAGGTCCTTCCACGGTGTGGTCAGCGAGAACTTGAACGCCTTGCCGAGCGCTTCGAGGGTCTGGATGTAGTAGGGCGACGACGAACGCGACCACGGCGCGATCGCGCCCTTCTTCAGGCTCAGTGATTTGTCCGGAATGACCAGGTCGGCGTCGATCGTCTGTTCGACGCCGAGCCCGCCGCAGGCCGGGCAGGCCCCGAACGGGTTGTTGAACGAGAACAGCCGTGGCTCGATCTCCGGGATCGAGAAGCCAGACACCGGGCAGGCGAACTTCTCCGAGAAAACCAGCCGTTCCGGACCGCTGCGATCGTGGATCTTGGCCGCCTTCTTGGCGCCCTTGCCACGCGCCGGCGCCGCCTCCTCGAGCCCGTTGGCTGCTGCCGGCTCCGCCTCGCTCTTGCCGAGCGAGCGGCGATAAGCTTCGGACTGCGCCGCATCGGCGAATTCCGCGACGGCCAGCCCGTCGGCCAGCTTCAGCGCCTGTTCGAACGAATCCGCCAGCCGCGCCGAAATGTCCGGCCGCACGACGATGCGGTCCACCACCACGTCGATGTCGTGCTTGAATTTCTTGTCGAGGGCAGGAGCCTCGGCGATCTCGTAGAACGCGCCATCGATCTTCACCCGCTGGTAGCCGCGCTTGAGAAAGTCGGCGAGCTCTTTCTTGTACTCGCCCTTCCGCCCGCGCACGACCGGCGCCAGGATGTAGAGCCGTGTCCCTTCGGGCAGCGCCAGCACGCGGTCGACCATCTGCGACACCGTCTGGCTCTCGATCGGCAGCCCCGTGGCCGGCGAGTAGGGCACGCCGATGCGTGCCCACAGCAGCCGCATGTAGTCGTAGATTTCGGTGACCGTACCGACCGTCGAGCGCGGATTTTTCGACGTGGTCTTCTGCTCGATGGAAATGGCCGGGGAGAGACCGTCGATCTGATCGACGTCCGGCTTCTGCATCATTTCGAGGAACTGCCGCGCATAGGCAGACAGCGACTCCACGTAGCGCCGCTGTCCCTCGGCATAGATCGTGTCGAACGCCAGCGAGGACTTTCCGGAGCCGGACAGCCCGGTGAACACCACCAGAGCGTCGCGCGGGATCTCCAGATCGACGTTCTTCAGGTTATGCTCGCGGGCGCCGCGGATGGTGATCGAACGCGCGTCGGGGCGCCGGCCGGCGCGAGATTTGTCAAACAGATCGTTCATGAGTCCGCCGCGATGGAAACGGTCGTCCAAATAATCCTACGCGGCACCGGAAACGATCGGGCCCGCGCGGTGCGGGATAATCGCGCAGAACGTAGTGAGAACGGCACGCTTCTGCCAGAGCGAAACGCGGATTGATGCCACCACGAGCGGTGGATAACCCGCAATCGACCCTCGCACCGCACCATGCCACCACCGACTCGGCCCGCGCGGCGTCATTGTGACGCAAGAACAAACAGAGAACAAGAGGTCGGCAAGCCGCCCGGGGACGTCGCGGAGGCCGCCCCCGGGGTAACCGTGCCGAGATGCTTAGGCTTTGCGGAACTGGACGTTCATTAGGGTGGCCCCGTCCTCCGGATCGGTGACCGTGAGCCGGTAGGACTGAGCACTCTGAACTGCCACGACGACGCGTGCCCGCGTCTTGAACAGCGCGCGCACATCGAATGTCGTCCGGTTGCCGGCGTTGCTGCCGCTGACGGAGCCGCTGACCGCAAAAGGCAGATCCGGGCTGCGCCGCGTCATCTTGCCCGTCAGGCGGTCGCCGTCGATCTTCAGGTTGGCGCTGATCTCCTCGCGTCCGTTCGGCCCGTCACAGACGGTGACGATCTGCACCTGATCGCCCTGCGCGCGGTTCGTCGCCTGACATTGAACCGGCTGCGGCTGCTCGCTTCCGGAATCGCGATCCGTGCCCGTGCCGCGCCATTGTCCGCCCAGATCAGCCAAGCCCGCGGCGCTGTGCGCGGCGGGGAGCGGGGCTGCCATGACCGCGGCCGTCATGGCCGCGAGCAGGCCGGCGCGTCCGGCCAGGATCTTCACCTTTGTCAGCATGTTACCTCTCATCGTGTGGGTGCTTCCAACCCCAACAGCCGTCGCCCGAGCATGTTCCGGTACCGCCTTGTGAGCCGACCGCACATCGACTAGAACAGAACCGGAACGAGATGCCGCCACTGTGGACGCGCAAACCTTTGCCTTGCTTAGCGGGCAGTCGCGCGGTCAGGTGGCCGATCAACGACAGGCGAGCGAGGTAGGGTCATGGCGGGCAGCGTCAACAAGGTCATTCTGATCGGCAATCTGGGCGCCGATCCGGAAATCCGCCGCACCCAGGACGGCCGGCCGATCGCCAATCTGCGCGTCGCGACTTCGGAAACCTGGCGCGACCGCAACACCGGCGAGCGCCGCGAGAAAACCGAGTGGCACCGCGTGGTGATCTTCAACGAAGGTCTCTGCAAGGTCGCGGAGCAGTACCTGAAGAAGGGCTCGAAGGTTTACATCGAGGGCCAGTTGCAGACGCGCAAATGGCAGGACCAGTCCGGCCAGGACAAATATTCGACCGAAGTCGTTCTTCAGGGCTTCAACTCGCAGCTGACAATGCTCGACGGACGTGGGGCCGGCGGCGGCGAGGGCGGCGGTTTCGACAATGATTTCGGTTCGGGTGGCCCGACGGCCTCTCGCGAGCGTCGGCCGGCTCCGGCGGCGAGTGGCGGCCGCGGCGATCTGGACGACGAAATCCCGTTCTGAACGCGGACATCTCTCCAGGAACTTCCCGGCGCGGGCGCGACTTGAGGCAAGAGATCCGCCGTCGCGCGCCGGCCACATCGGCCCGCAACGGCGACCCGTTCCGACGATGGAGGGGCGCTCTTGCAGGTGCTGGTGACGGGAGCGACCGGGCTGATCGGTTCTGCGCTGCTCGCGCGGTTGCGGCAGGAAGGCCATGAGGTCGTCGGCGTCGCGCGCAATCCGCGCGGACGCCAAACAGCACTGGCTGCCGACCGCTGGATCGCCCTCGATTTTGCCCAAGCCACCCGGCCCGAAGACTGGCTGCCGCACCTCGCCGGCATCGATGCCGTCGTCAATTGTGCCGGCCTGCTCCAGGACGCTGCCGACAATGCCTTGCAGGCCGTTCATGTCGACGGCGTCGCAGCTCTGGCTGAAGCATGCGCGCGCGCCGGCGTGCGGCGTCTGATCCACATCTCGGCGATCGGCGCCGACCGGAAACCGCTGTCGGACTTCTCCCGCACCAAGCAGGAGGGCGAGACTGCGCTGATGGCGCGCGACCTCGATTGGGTGATCCTGCGGCCTTCGGTCGTGATCGGCCGCAATGCCTATGGCGGCAGTGCGCTCTTTCGCGGCCTCGCGGCCTTTCCCCGCATCGTGCCGATGATGCCGGAAACCGGCCTGCTGCAAGTCGTCCACATGGACGATCTGCTCGCGACCATCGTGTTCTTCCTGCAGCCGGACGCGCCGCGCCGCTGCGCGCTCGATATCGCCGGACCACAACGTCTCTCGATGAGCGAAATTGTGCGCGGGTATCGCAGCTGGCTCGGCTTCGGTCCGGCACGCTTCGTCAAGCTGCCAAGCTGGACGGCCGCGATCATCTATCGCTTCGGCGACTTCGTCGGCTGGCTGGGCTGGCCGACGCCGATCCGCTCGACCGCGCGGCGCGAGATGATCCGCGGTGCCATCGGCGATCCTGACGAATGGACGCGCCTGACGGGTATCATGCCGCGGACGTTCGCCGCCGCTCTCGCGGCCGAACCGGCTTCGGTGCAGGAACGCTGGTTCGCGCGGCTCTACCTGCTCAAACCGCTGATCTTCGGTGTCCTCGCATTGTTCTGGATCAGCACCGGGATTTTGGCGATTGGGCCGGGCTACGAGCACGGCGACGGTCTGATGCATGAGGGCGGTGCCGGCGCGATCGCGCCTCTGGCGATCATCGGCGGCGGATTGCTGGACCTCGCAATCGGCGCCGGCATCGCATATCGCCGGACCACCCGCATCGCGCTGCTCGTCTCGCTCGCTGTTTCGCTGCTCTACGCGGTGATCGGAACCATCCTCGTCCCGCGGCTCTGGGTCGACCCGCTCGGGCCGATGATGAAGATCTGGCCCATCATGGTGCTCACGGTCGTGGCGTTGGCCATCCGCGAGGACCGATGACCTACTTCCTCCTGAAATACGTGCACGTCATCGGCGCCGCCGTGCTGCTCGGCACAGGCGCAGGCATTGCCTTCTTCATGCTCCGCGCGCATCAGACGGGCGATGCGGCGACGGTGGCGGCGGTGGCGCGCATCGTCGTGCTCGCCGACTTCCTGTTCACCGCGACAGCGGTCATCGTCCAGCCCATCACCGGCGTCTTGCTGGCCTGGAACGTCGGCTATGGACTCACCGACGGCTGGATCGTCGCGTCCATCATTCTCTACATCGTCACCGGGGCCTTTTGGTTGCCGGTCGTGTGGATGCAGATGCGCATGCGCGATCTTGCCGCCGAGGCGGCCAAGGCGGGCAGGGCGCTCCCCCGCAGCTATCATCGCCTGTTCTGGACCTGGTTTTCCTTCGGCTTCCCGGCTTTCGCCGCGGTGCTCGGCATCTTCTGGCTGATGATCGCACGCCCGGCCTTCTCGTTCTGACCCGCTCGCGTTGACCGGATCCCGACCGAGGGCGACGATGCCGTCGCGCATCGATCGCTCGTCAGCGATCTCATTCCTTCGAGGACGACATGCCCACACTGGCCACAGCCTTGCTGCAGGCGCTCAAGGATCACGGCGCGCGCGAGCTCTTCGGCATACCCGGCGACTTCGTTCTGCCGTTTTTCAAGATCGTGGAGGAGAGCGGCATCCTCCCGTACTACACGCTCAGCCACGAGCCGGCGGTCGGCTTCGCCGCCGACGCGGCGGCGCGCTACGGCTGCGGTCTCGGCGTGGCGGTGGCCACTTATGGCGCCGGCGCCTTCAATCTGGTCAATCCGATTGCCGGCGCCTATGCCGAGCGCTCGCCGGTCGTGGTCATTGCCGGCGCGCCGGGCGCCAACGAACGCAATAGCGGTTTTCTGCTGCACCATCAGGCGCGCACGGTCGACACCCAACTGGCCGTGTTCAAGGAGATCACCTGCGATCAAGCCATCCTGAATGATCCGCTCGCGGCGCCGCAGGAAATCGCCCGGGTTCTGCGCACCGCGCGCGAGCGCTCGCTGCCGGTCTATATCGAACTGCCTCGGGATATGGTGGGCGCCAAGACGCAGAAGGTTCCGATCCTGCCGCGCAGTCCGGCCAATGCCGAGGCGCTCGAGGAATGCGCGCAGGAGATCCTCGATCGCTTGGCGGCCGCCAAGGCGCCTGCCATCGTCGTCGACGTCGAGATCCGCCGCTACGGCATTGAAGATCGGGTCGCGGCGCTGGCGCGTCGGCTCGGCCTGCCGGTCGTCACCACCTTCATGGGCCGCGGGCTTCTGTCAGACCATCCCGACGTTTATGGCGGCACGTTCATGGGCGCCGCGGGCGATCCGACGATCGCCGCAATGGTGGAGGGGGCGGATGCGCTGATCCTGCTCGGCGTGATCCTGTCCGACACCAATTTTGCATTGTCGCAGCGCCGCCTTGATCCCCGCCGAACGGTCCTCGCCATCGACCGGCAGGTCCGCATCGGCCATCACGTCTATCCCGATATTCCGCTCGACGATCTCGTCGAGGCGATGCTGGCGCGCGCGCCCGCGACACCCAGCCGTCCGGCCGCGACGCGCCCGGCGACGAATTACCCGCGCGGCCTCGCGGCCGACGACGACCCTGTGCGCCCGTCCGACATCGCCACCGCCATCAACGACCTGTTCGACCGTCACGGGCCTTTGCCGCTCGCGGCCGACATGGGCGACTGTCTTTTCACTGCGATGGAGATCGACAATACCGGCTTGGTGGCACCCGGCTATTACGCAGGAATGGGCTTCGGCGTACCGGCCGGCTTCGGCCTGGCGGCGACCGGGCGGCGCCCGCTGATCCTGGTCGGCGACGGCGCCTTCCAGATGACCGGCTGGGAGCTCGGCAATTGCCGCCGCTACGGGCTTGATCCGATCGTCGTCGTTTTCAACAATTGCAGCTGGGAGATGCTGCGCGTTTTCCAGCCGGAATCCGGCTTCAACAACCTCGACGACTGGCATTTTGCGGCAATCGCGCCGGCGATCGGCGGCCACGGCACGCGCGTGACGACGCGGCGCGAACTGGCCGATGCGCTCGAGGCGGCGATCCATCGTCGCGGCTGTTTCTCGCTGATCGAGGTGATGCTGCCGCGCGGCACCACGTCGGAGACGCTCGCCCGCTTCGTGGCCGGTTTCAAACGTGCCCGGGAGCGCAGCGCCGCCGTGTCCTAGGCGAGAGCACCGCGCACCCCGTCGAGAATGAACTGGACCGCGAGCGCGGCGAGTATCACGCCGAGCAGCCGCGACAGCACGATATTGCCGCTCGGGCCGATCAGCTTGCCGATCGGCATCGCCGCCCAGAAGGCGGCGAGGCAGGCCACCATTACCGCGACAATGACGCCGACCAGAGTCGCCAGCCGCGCCGGCGCGGCCGCCGCCTGTCCCGCCAGCAGCAGCGTGGCGGTGATCGCACCGGGACCGGCCATCAGCGGGATCGCCAATGGGAACGCCGCGATGTACCGCGCATGCTCCTCGATCACGGCCTGCTCGGCGGTCTTCGCCTCGCGTTCGCCGCGCCAACCCAGCACCATCTCGAACGCGGTGGCGAACAGCAGCAGGCCGCCGGCAATGCGGAAGGCGGGGAGGGTGATGCCGAGCTGGTCGAGCAGCCAGTTCCCGGCGAAGACGAAGCCCAGCAGGATCCCCGCGGCGATGATGCAAGCGCGCACGGCGATCTGACGGCGGATCGCATTCGGCAGCCCCTCGGTGATCGAGAGGAAGATCGGGACGAGACCGAGCGGATCGACGATCACCACCATGGTCACGAGCGCGGAGACCGCGAAATCCGCCACCGGCCACGTCATCGGCGTCACCTCGCGATCGTCACAAAAGCCGCTTCGCGCCTCTGCCCCAACGTCAGCTCGCGCGCAGACACGCATCGGCGCAGGCGCTTGTGCTGCGCTGCCGCAGACACCATATAACCCATTGAAATACCGAGAACAACAGGCCGATTCTGAGGGCTGGTGGGGGCCGTTTGAATCGGCTATACGGATGCGAACACAGAACCCTGGATTGACCTTTGGCTGACGCTGACGATCACAAGCCCGGGGAGCCGTCGGCTCCTTCGGACATCCGACCCGTATCCATCGCGGACGAGATGAAGCGCTCGTACCTCGATTACGCCATGAGCGTGATCGTGGCGCGGGCGCTTCCGGATGCGCGCGACGGATTGAAGCCGGTGCATCGGCGCATCCTCTATTCGATGCACGAGAACGGCTACGACTGGAACAAGCCGTACCGCAAATCGGCGCGCGTGGTCGGCGACGTGATCGGTAAATATCACCCGCACGGCGACCAGTCGGTCTACGACGCGCTGGTGCGCATGGCGCAGGATTTTTCCATGCGCCTGCCGCTGGTCGACGGCCAGGGCAATTTCGGCTCGGTTGACGGCGACCCGCCCGCCGCCATGCGGTACACCGAGGTTCGTCTCGCCAAGGTCGCAGAGAGCCTGCTCGAGGACATCGACAAGGACACGGTGTCCTTCCAGGACAACTACGACAATTCCGAACGCGAGCCGACCGTCCTGCCGGCGCGCTTTCCCAACCTGCTGGTCAACGGGGCCGGCGGCATCGCTGTCGGCATGGCGACCAACATCCCGCCGCACAATCTCGGCGAGGTGATCGATGCCTGCGTGGCGCTGATCGAGGATCCCGCGCTCGGAATCGACGACCTGCTGCGCATCGTGCCGGGCCCCGACTTCCCGACCGGCGGCATCATTCTCGGCCACCAGGGCATCCGCGCGGCGTATCATCTCGGCCGCGGCTCGATCATCATGCGCGGCAAGGCCGAGATCGAGACCGTCCGGCGCGAGCGTGAGGCGATTGTCATCACCGAGATCCCGTATCAGGTGAACAAGGCGACGATGGTCGAGAAGATCGCCGAACTGGTGCGCGAGAAGAAGATCGAGGGTATCGCCGACCTGCGCGATGAATCCGATCGCGAGGGTTATCGCGTCGTCGTAGAGCTGAAGCGCGACGCGGTGCCGGACGTCGTCCTCAATCAGCTCTACCGCTACACCCCGCTGCAGACTTCCTTCGGGGCCAATATCGTGGCACTCGACGGCGGCCGTCCGCAGCTGATGAATTTGAAGGATCTGCTGCGCGCCTTCATCGCCTTCCGCGAGGACGTGGTCCAGCGCCGCACCAAGTATCTGCTTGGCAAGGCGCGCGATCGCGCCCACGTGCTGGTCGGCCTCGCCATCGCCGTCGCCAATATCGACGAGGTGATCCGGCTGATCCGCACCGCGGCCGATCCGAATGCCGCGCGCGAAGCGTTGATGGGACGCGACTGGCCGGCCGCCGACGTGGCGCCGCTGATCGCTCTGATCGACGACCCGCGCCACCGCATCAATGACGACGGCACTTACCGGCTCTCGCAGGAACAGGCCAAGGCGATTCTCGACCTGCGTCTGCAGCGCCTGACGGCGCTTGGCCGCGACGAAATCGCCGAGGAACTCGACAAGCTCGCCGTGGAGATCGCCGACTATCTCGACATTCTCCGCTCGCGCGCGCGCATTCTCGGCATCGTGCGCGACGAGTTGCTCGCGGTGAAGACGGAATTCGCCACGCCGCGCCGTACCGTGATCGTCGACAATGACGGCGAGGTCGAGGACGAAGACCTGATCCAGCGCGAGGACATGGTCGTGACCGTGTCCCATGCGGGCTACGTCAAGCGCGTGCCGTTGTCGACCTACCGGGCGCAGCGGCGCGGCGGCAAGGGCCGCGCCGGCATGCAGACGCGCGACGAGGATTTCGTCCGCAGCCTGTTCGTTGCCTCGACGCACGCACCGGTCCTGTTCTTCTCCTCGCTGGGCAAGGTCTACAAGGAGAAGGTCTGGCGGTTGCCGTTGGCCGCGCCGCAGTCGCGCGGCAAGGCCTTGATCAACATCCTGCCGCTGGAACAGGGCGAGCGCATCACCACGATCATGCCGCTGCCGGAGGCCGAGGCCTCCTGGGCCGAGCTCGACGTGATGTTCGCCACGACGCGCGGCACGGTCCGCCGCAACAAGTTGTCCGATTTCGTCCAGGTCCGTCGTTCCGGCATGATCGCGATGAAACTCGGCGAAGGCGAGGGCATCGTCGACGTGCAGATCTGCACGGAGCACGACGACGTCCTGCTGACGACCGCGCGCGGCCAGTGTATCCGCTTCCCGGTGCCGGAGGTGCGTGTGTTCAAGGGACGCGACTCGATCGGTGTCCGAGGCATCGCGCTCGCCGATGGCGACGAGGTCATCTCGCTGTCGATCCTGCGCCATGTCGACGCCAGCGCCGATGAGCGCGCGGCCTATCTCAAGCGCGCCGTCGCTGTGCGGCGCGGCCTGAACGGCGACGCCGCCGAGGAAGTGGCGGCCGATGCCGAAGAGGCGACCGGCGCGATCGAACTCGGCGAGCAGCGCTATGTGGAGCTCTCGGCCGCCGAGCAGTTCGTGCTGACCGTTTCGCAGAATGGTTACGGCAAGCGCACCTCGTCCTACGAGTACCGGACCACAGGCCGGGGCGGCAAAGGCATCGTCGCCATGGCGGTCAACGAGCGCAACGGGCCGCTGGTGGCGTCCTTCCCGGTCGAGGACAACGACCAGATCATGCTCGTGACCGACCGCGGCCAGTTGATCCGCTGCCCCGTCGACGGCATCCGTATTGCCGGCCGCGGCACCCAGGGCGTGATCGTGTTCAACACCGCCGACGACGAGCGTGTCGTCTCGGTCGAGGGCATCAGCGAAGAGGAAGACGAGGCCGACGAGGCGCCCGAGTGATTCCTTGTCCTCGCGCGTGTAACATCGCGCGCGAGCGGCGAGGGGAATCATGTCGGTCGAGCTCTACGGCATCTTTATTTTGGCCTGCCTGCTGCTGGTGGCAACGCCGGGGCCGAACGTCGCCCTGATCGTCGGCACCAGCCTTAGCCACGGTGCCCGCTCGGGCCTGATGACGGTGGCGGGGGTCAATACGGGGCTGCTGCTGCAGCTGGCCGCCGTCGCCGCCGGCCTGTCCTGGATCGTCGAGCTCTTCTCGCGCCACTTCGACCTGATCCGCTATGCCGGGGCAGCCTATTTGGCGATCCTCGGCATCCAGCAGCTTCTGGCGCGCCCTAAGGATAACGATGCGGTGCTGCCCGCCTTGCGCCCCGAGCGCGCCTATGGCCGCGGCCTCGCCGTAGCCTTTGCCAACCCGAAGACGCTGATTTTCCAGGCTGCGTTCCTGCCGCAGTTTCTGACAGGCGAGGGCGACAGCTGGTCGACGCTATGGTTGCTGGCGCTGACCTTCGGCGTCATTTCCGGCGTGGGCGACAGCCTCTACGCGGTATTTGCGGCGCGCGCCCGCAATGCGGTGTCCCAGCGGGCACGCCGGCTTGCCGACAAGGCCTCCGGGGTCATTCTCCTCGGCGGCGCGGCCGTCCTTCTCGCCGCGTCCCGCCGTTAGTTTGCGACGCGGTCGATCGCGACGATTCGGATGCCGCGCGGGTGTGGCTCTGACCCGCACACCCGGTCGAAATAGGGCCACGCCCGCTCGAAGCAACGGGTCGGGCCCACTTCGTTGGGAAACGTGATGGCCGTCCGAAACGGCAGCCGGTCGCCCTTGGCGCCGGGTGCCGGAGTGCCGGCAGCCACTTCGATCGAGCCTGGAACGAAAATCAGCAGACCGGCGATGGCGGCCGAGGCCACGACGGCTGACAGCACCTTGATCATCTCCGCCTCCACTCCCGGCGCGTTTGCGCCCGATTTCTTGCAACTTTGTCGGGACCAGCGCGTCCGAGGTTCACGGGGGTGGGCGAACTCTTCGTCGACGCGCGCCGGGAGAGGCGCCGGGTTACCGCTCGCCCCATCCGGCACCCGCGTGGTTGCCCTTGCGGAGTGCAAAAGGCCGCGTTAGACCGCCAGCATGGCGCGCACAGCCCTCTATGCCGGTTCGTTCGATCCGGTCACAAACGGCCATCTCGACGTCGTCCGGCAGGCTGTCCGTCTCGCCGACCGGCTGGTCCTCGCCGTCGGCGTCCATCCCGGCAAGAAGCCGCTTTTCACCGCCGAGGAGCGGCTGGCGATGATCGCCGAAGCCTGCGGGCCCCTGGCCGAGGCCGAGGGATGCAAGCTCGGCTGCATCACGTTCGACGACCTGGTGGTCGCCGCGGCCCAGCGGGAGCGCGCGTCCCTGCTCATCCGCGGCCTGCGGGACGGGACGGACCTGGACTATGAGATGCAGATGGCCGGCATGAACGCCGCCATGGCACCGGACGTGCAGACCGTTTTTCTTCCCGCCTCGCCGATGGTCCGCCCGATCACCGCCACTTTGGTGCGCCAGATCGCAGCCATGGGCGGCGACGTCTCCGCCTTCGTTCCGGCGCCGGTGGCGTCGCGCCTGAAGCAGAAATTCGCCGGCGGCGCCGGCGCCTGATCGGAGTTCCCATGGTTCGCTTGCTCGCGTTTCTCGCCGCACTCGTGTTCGCGGGTTCGGCCTATGCCCAGGCTCTGCCGCCTGGGGTCGATCCGCAGAACACGCTACTGATGGACACGCCCCATGGCCGCGTGGTCATCAAGCTGCGCAACGACATCGCCCCCCAGCACGCCGAACGGCTGAAGCTCCTGACGCGCGAGAAGTTCTACGACAACGCGCCGTTCCATCGGGTGATCGAGGGCTTCATGGCCCAGACCGGCGACGGCGCCCGCGGCAACGGCACCGGCAAGTCGAAGTACCCCAACCTGCAGGCGGAGTTCTCGAACGTTCCGTTCAAGCGCGGCGTTGTCGGCATGGCGCGCGCGGCGGACCCGAATTCGGCCAATTGCCAGTTCTTCATCACCTTCGCCGATGCGCCGCATCTGAACGGCCAGTACACGGTCGTCGGCGAGGTCGTCTCGGGGATGCAGGCCGTCGACAAGATCAAGCGCGGCGAGCCCGTGGCGAATCCCGATCGCATCCTGCGCATGCAGGTTGCCGCCGACGCCAAGTAGAGACCGCCGGCGCCTCGGCGCCGTTGCCCATTGCTGCCGCGTGCGGGCGGGACACCGCCGCACGGCGGTCGATTGTTCACAGAGCGGGAGACCCCCAATGACCGAAGATCCGGAAAACACCCTGGTGATGGAGATCCCGCACGGCCGGGTGGTGATCCGGCTGCGCCCGGACCTGGCGCCCAACCACGTGGCGCGCATCAAGGAACTGACCCGCGAGGGCTTTTACGACGGCATCGTGTTCCACCGCGTCATCGACGGCTTCATGGCGCAGACGGGCGATCCGACCGGCACCGGCACCGGCGGCTCCGGGAAGAAGTTGAAGGCCGAGTTCACCCGCGAACCGCATGTGCGCGGCACGGTGTCCATGGCGCGGGCGCAGAACCCGGACTCGGGCGACAGCCAGTTCTTCATCTGCTTCGAGGACTCGCCCTGGCTCAACGGCCAGTACACGGTCTGGGGTCAGGTCGTCGAAGGCATGGAAGCGGTCGACAAGATCAAGCGCGGCGAGCCGGTGGACAATCCCGACGCGATCGTGTCGCTGCGGGTCGCGGCGGACCTCGCCTGAGCGGCCGCTGGAAGGCGCTCCGCCGCCGTGGGGCGGGGCGCGACGCGAACCATGCGCACCGAGCTGTTCGATTTCGATCTGCCGCCGGAGCGGATCGCGGTGCGTCCGCGCGAGCCGCGCGACGCATCGCTGCTGCTCGTCGTGACGCCCGGTGCCCCGTCGCCCTTCTCTGATCGGCGGGTCAGTGAACTGCCCGATCTGCTGCAGCCGGGCGACGCGCTGGTGTTCAACGACACCCGCGTCATTCCCGCGCGTCTGAACGGGCGCCGCATTGGTCGTGCCGGTACCGAGCCGAAGATCGAAGCGACGCTGCACAAGCGGCTCGACGGCTCGCGCTGGCGCGCCTTTGTCCGTCCCGCCAAGAAGCTGGAGCCGGGAGACGTGGTCCGGTTTGGCGAGGAGGGCAAGGTCTGCTTCCTCGGCCAGCTCGACGCCACGGTGGAAGAAAAAGGCGAGGGCGGCGAGGTCGTCCTCGCCTTCGCCTTTCACGGCGCCGTGCTCGACCAGGCGATCGCCGAGCGCGGCGAGATCCCGCTGCCGCCCTACATCGCCGCGCGCCGGCCGCCGGACGAGCGCGACCGCACCGACTACCAGACGATTTTCGCCAAAGACGAAGGCTCGGTGGCGGCGCCTACCGCCGGCCTGCATTTCACTCACGATCTGCTGGAGCGGCTCGCCGCGCGGGGCATCGAGCGGCATTTCGTGACCCTGCATGTCGGCGCGGGGACCTTCCTTCCGGTGAAAGTGGAGGATACGAGCGAGCACCGCATGCACGCCGAATGGGGCGAGGTCGCTGCCGCGACGGCGGAGGCGCTCAACGCCGTCCGGGCACGCGGCGGGCGGATCGTCGCCGTCGGCACCACGGCGCTGCGCCTGCTCGAAAGCGCGGCGCGCGAGGACGGCACGATCGCGCCCTTCGCGGACGAGACAGCCATCTTCATCACGCCCGGCTACCGCTTCCGCGCCGTCGACGTCCTAATGACCAACTTCCACCTGCCACGCTCGACCTTGTTCATGCTGGTTTCGGCCTTTTCTGGCCTCGACACCATGCGGCAGGCCTATGCGCACGCATTGGCGGGCGATTACCGCTTCTATTCCTACGGCGACGCCTGCCTGTTGTTTCCTGCGTCGAGCTGATACACGGCGGCCGTGCCGCCGGCCTCCGGCCGCTTCTCCGCCAGATTGAACCGATGTCGAACAGCTTCTCCTTTCGCGTTCTCGCCAGCGACGGCGCCGCCCGTCTCGGCGAGATCGCCATGCCCCGTGGCACGATCCGCACGCCGGCTTTCATGCCGGTCGGCACCCAGGCGACCGTCAAAGGCATGTATCCGGATCAGGTCCGCGCGACCGGCGCCGATATCGTCCTCGCGAACACGTACCACCTGATGCTGCGGCCCGGCGCCGAACGGATCGCCAATCTGGGCGGGCTGCATCGCTTCATGAATTGGGAGAGGCCGATCCTCACCGATTCCGGCGGTTTCCAGGTCATGTCGCTGGCCAATCTGCGCAAGGTTGACGAGCGCGGCGTGCATTTCCGCTCCCACATCGACGGAAGCGCTTATGACCTCACGCCGGAGCGGGCGATCGAGATTCAGTGCCTGCTCGGCTCCGACATCCAGATGCAGTTGGACGAATGCGTACGCCTGCCGGCCCCGCGCGCCGAGATCGAGCGCGCAATGCATCTGTCGCTGCGCTGGGCCGAGCGCTGCAAGACCGCCTTCGAAGCCAAACCGGGCGGACAGGCGCTGTTCGGCATCGTCCAGGGCGGCGACGATCCCGACCTGCGCATCGCCAGCGCTCAGGCGCTGGTCGAGATCGGCTTTCCTGGCTACGCGGTCGGCGGCTTGGCAGTGGGC
>Ga0182741_1002533_pt1 | contig 21008 bp, 17 predicted proteins | sample eDN5th37CBELigOP_FD_128874 | JGI IMG/M metagenome (GOLD analysis project Ga0182741, IMG submission 128874) | Enriched Organic Plus compost microbial communities from Emeryville, California, USA - eDNA 5th pass 37_C BE-Lig OP (version 2) (version 2) ... | reverse complement strand
TGGCTGCTCTCGGGCGAGGCGAGCGCGGAGGTCGAGGCGGTGGTGGCCGCGGCATCCGTCACCGCGTCCGACGAGTTCGCGGGGGAGCTCGGCTTCATCCGCCGCTTCGGTGCAGAGTTCCCCGGCGACCCCGGACTCGTGGTCGCGCTCCTCATGAACCTCGTCACCCTGCGGCGCGGGGAGGCGCTGTTCGTCGACGCGGGCGTGCTCCACGCCTACGTCGAGGGCCTCGGCGTCGAGGTCATGGCCGCGAGCGACAACGTCCTGCGCGGCGGCCTCACCCCCAAGCACATCGACGTCCCGGGCCTCCTCGAGGTGCTCGACCCCACGCCGGGACCCGCACCCGTGCTCGAGCCGCGAGCGGTGGGATCCGGCGTCGACCTGTACGCCCCCGGCGTGCCGGACTTCGCGCTCGTGCGGGCGCGCGTCGCGAACGGGGCGGATGCCTCGGTCGCGCTGCGCGGGACGGCGATCGCGCTGGTGGTGGCCGGACCCGTGACCGTCGCCGACCCGGCGACGGGCGACAGCGTCATCCTCGACGCGGGTCGCGCGGTGCTCGCGGCGGGGGTCGATCGGCTCGTGCTGTCGGGCTCGGGCGAGGTCTTCATCGCGGAACCGGGGGAGTGACCAGCCGTGTCGCGGGTGCGTAGACGGACTCCGTATCACAATCGTGACACGCCGTCGGCGCGTCCCTAAGGTTCATCCGGCGGTTGAGGCTTTACGATTGCCGACTTGACCGCCGCGAACTACACCGGTGTAATTACAACCATCACGCAACAGCGTGTGTGGGGGGAAACACAGGGTGGAGAACGAGATGACGGGGGCTTCGCAGTACCGTTCCGGCGTTCCCGACAATTGGTTCGTCGATCCGGTCCAGCTAGGTGTTCCGGGGGTGCGTCGGCCCGTCGAGGGCGACGACGACAATCCTCTGGCCTGGCAGACCGATGCGCTGTGCGCGCAGACCGACCCGGAGGCCTTCTTTCCTGAGAAGGGCGGGTCGACTCGTGACGCCAAGCGCATCTGCGCGTCATGCGAGGTGCGTTCCGAGTGCCTCGAGTACGCGCTGCAGAACGACGAGCGCTTCGGGATCTGGGGCGGGCTGAGCGAGCGCGAGCGGCGCAAGCTCAAGCGCCGCGCAGGCTGAAGAGGGTCACGGGCAGGTGCCGCGCGGGGGTGCGGCGCCCGGGAGGTCTCGCGAATCACACGTATACGAGCAGATTCGCGGCCTCGCCCGACTCCTCGTCACGATCCCGGCCCTACCGGCGCGTGGCGCCGGGCGTGACCGGATCGTCCGCCTAGGCTGACGACGTCATGCCCGCCAGAGTCCACGCCATACTCGTCGTGCGCGCCGACGGTCATCCGGCGGCTCCGTTCCACGCACGACGCACGATCGCGGCGCTCGACCGCCAGACGCGGCTGCCCGATGATGTGACCATCGTTCTGTGCGGTGACGATCCCCGCACGCTCGAGGCCGTCGGCGTCGCGCCGGCCGGTTCGGAGGTCGAGACCGGGGCCGACGGCGGACCTGCCATCCTCCGCGCTCCCGCCGGCACGTCCTTCGCACATGCTGTCGAGCTCGCGACCCGCACGGTGCAGCTCCTGCCGGCGACCGAGACGTCGGCCGTGGCATCCGACCCCGGCGACGAGGTCGCGTCGATCGGCGACAAGGCGTCCCGCGATGCGGCGGCGAACGCGCCCGCCGAACCGCCCGCCCGACGCGGGGGCGACGCGGTGTGGCTCCTCGCGCAGGACACCGCCCCCGAGCCCGCCGCGCTCGAGCGGCTCACCGGCGCGCTCGAGGTGGCGCCGACGGCGGCGTTCGCGGCACCCAAGCTCGTGCGCTGGGACGACCGCGGCGAGCTCGTATCGCTCGGCGTGACGATGACCCGCTACGGCCGCACGGTCGGCCTCGCCGACGGCGAGCTCGACCAGGGGCAGCACGACATCGTGGAGGACGTCCTCGGCGCAGACGTGCGCGGGCTCCTCGTGCGCGGAGACGTGTGGCGCGAGCTCGGCGGTCTCGATCGGGCGCTCGCGGGCGCCGACGAGGGACTCGATCTCGGCGTGCGCGCGCGCCTCGCGGGCCACCGCGTGACGTTCGCGTCGCAGGCGCTCATCGCCGTCGCCGGCGACGGCGTCGCGGGCCTTCCGACCCCGGTCGACGCCGTCCGGCGCCGCCGCATCGCCTACGCCGCGCGCACGGCGCAGCTCCACCGCCGCCTCGCCTACGCACCGTCGGCCGCGCTGCCGTTCCAGTGGCTCGCGATCCTCCCCCTCGCACTGTGGCGCACGATCCGCCGCCTCGCCGCGAAGCAGCCCGGCCTCGTCGCGCCGGAATGGGCCGCGGCGATCGTCGCCCTCGTGCGCCTTCGCGCGATCGCACGCTCGCGCCGCCGCATCCGCGAGACCCGCAAGCTGCCGTGGTCGCAGCTGGCCCCCCTGCGCATCTCGCGCGTCGAGCTGCGCGAACGGCTCGAAGAGGAAGCGGATGCGCCGACGGCGCCCGCACGCGGCGAACTGCGCTTCTTCACCGGCGGCGGCGCGTGGCTCGTGCTCGGCGCGCTGGTCGTGTCGATCGCCGCCTTCCCGGCGCTCCTCGCGTGGCCCGTGCTCGGCGGCGGAGGCATGCTGCCGCTGCATCCGGTTCTCGGACAGCTCTGGGCCGACACCGTCTACGGCTCCCGTGCGATCGGCCTCGACACCGTCGGGCCCGCCGACCCGTTCGCCGCGATCGTCGCCGTGATCGGGTCGCTGTGGCCGATCGCGCCGTCGCGCGCGCTCGTCGTGCTGTGGGTGCTGGCGATCCCGCTCGCGGCGCTCGGAGGATGGTTCGCCGCGACGCGAGTGAGCGATCGCCCGGTGCTGCGCTTCGCGGGCGGGGCGGTGTGGGCGCTCGCGCCGACGTTTCTCGCGGCGCTGATTCAGGGCAGACCCTCTGCCGTGCTGCTGCACCTCCTGCTGCCGTGGCTGTTCTACGCGGGATCCGTGGCGCACCGCGCGTGGGTACCGGCGGGAGCGGCCTCGATCCTGCTCGCGCTGTGCGTCGCGTGCGCACCCGTGCTGGCGCCTGCGTTCGTCGTGATCTGGGTCGGGGCGCTCGCACTCGACATCATCCTTCGGGGCGGGCGCGGCGTGGGGCGCCTGGTGTGGCTCGTCGTCCCTGCAGTCCTCTTCGCGGCGCCGCTCGTCTGGTACCAGCTGCGCAACGGCTCGGCCCTCGGGCTGCTGGCCGATCCCGGCGCCGTGTGGGCGGGGCCTCAGGTCGCGGCGGATGCCTCGGGCCGCGCGTCGCTCGCGGCAGGCCTTCCGACGGGCGATTTCGCAGGATGGGCGACGATGCTCCCCGGTGCCGATGTGTGGTGGGTGCCGCTGCTGGCGGCGCCCGTCGCGGTGATCGCCCTCATCGCACCGCTCACGCAGCGGTGGGCCGCGGGCGCGGTGCTGCTCGTCGTCGGAGCGCTCGGGCTCGTGACCGCCTTCGCGGCGGTCGGCGTATCGGTGGCGTTCACGCAATCCCAGTCCGTCCCCATCTGGCCCGGGACAGGCGTGAGTCTCGCGTGGCTCGGTGCGCTCGGCGGCGCCCTCGTCACGCTCGACGCCGCGATCGGCTCCGGACGCGAACCCGGATCGGGGCACGTCGCGTCCCCCGTGCTCGCGCGGCGCCTCGCGGCCGCCCGCTCGGGACTCGCGATCCTCGTCATGGTGGCGATCGCGGTGCTCGCGGTGCCCAGCCTCACGGCGCTCGCGCGCGGCACCGCGCTCATCGGCCCGGGCGATCAGAGCACGCTGCCGGCGTTCGTCGCCGCAGAGGGACGAGAGAACCCGGACGTCGGCACCATCGTGCTGCGTCCCCAGAGCGAAGGCGGCGTCGCCGCCCGCGTCGTGTGGGGCGCGAGCGAGACTCTCGGCGGACAGGCGACGATCGTGTCGACCCGTCCGCGGGCGACGGCTCAGGACCGCGAGCTCGCCGAGCTCACCGCCGACCTCGTCACGCCCGCCGCGACCGATGTCGTGGCGCGACTCGCCGAGGACGGCATCGGCTTCGTACTGCTCGCACCGAGCGATCCCCCCGAGACGGATGCCGCGCGCGCCCTGCGACTCGGCGCCGCGACGTCACTCGATCAGCGCGACGGACTGGTCGCCGTCGGCGAGACCGCGAAGGGCTCGCTGTGGCGGGTGACGGGGGACATCGCGCCGCGGCCGGCCGCGCCTGCATCGGCGACGACGCTCGCAGGGCTCTTCGCGGCGGCGCAGCTCAGCGCGCTGGGCATCGCGGTGCTGCTCGCGATCCCGACCGCGGCGTCGCGCCGCGCGGCTCGGCACACGTCGCGCGTCGTCGGCCCGCACTGGCAGGAGGGGCGATGAGTACGCGGTACGCGATGGAGGTCACGTGCTCGGCACTCTCGCAGGGGGCGATCGAATGAGCGACCGCCGGATCTTCCGCTGGGCCACCTCGGGCGCCCGCGTCATCGCCGGCACCGTCGTCGCCGTGGGCTTCGTCGTCGCCGTCGTGACCGCCGCCGGCGTTCCGTGGCCGAGCTATGAGCGCCGCCCGGTCGAGATCACGGCCGTGCCCGTGCCGTCGGCGTCGATGCTCGTGTGCCCGGGGGACCTGCTCGCGCTCGGGCAGATCGTCGAGGACCCCGACCAGGTCGTGGTCGCCGCCTCGCAGTCGGTGGTGGCCGGGGCGGAGGACGGCGCGATCGCGGAATTCGTCCTCGGCGGGCCGGGAGCGCCGCGCGCGTACAGCAAGGAGCCCGACGGCTCGCGGCGCTTCATGGTCGCGGCATCCGGAGCGGGGACCGCCGATGCGGCGTTCCTGCGCGGCTATGCCGCTTCGGCCTGTCGTCCGCCCCTCATCGAGTCGTGGCTCGTCGGGGGTTCGGGCGAGACGGGCGCGGCCGACATCGTCGTGATCTCCAATCCGGGGCGCGTCGCGGCGACCGTGGAGCTCACGGTGTTCGGGGCCACCGGACCCGTCGTGCCTCCCGGCGGTGCCGCAATCGTCGTTCCGGCCGGTCAGCAGCACGTCGTGCCGCTGTCGGGCATCGCGCGCGGAGAGGCGAGCCCGATCGTGCGCGTCAGTGCGACCGGCGCTCCGGTGACGGCATCGCTGCAGGCGAGCATCACGCGCACGCTCGCGACAGGCGGTGTCGACCAGGTCGGCGCCGTCGCCGGCCCCGAGACCGTCCAGGTGGTCGCAGGCGTCCCCGTCGTGGCGGGTGCGGCGGGGGAGGGGCAGGTCGCGACCATCGCGCGCGTGCTCTCGCCCACCGCCTCAGGCACCGCGACGCTCACGGTCATGAACGCGCGGGGCGGCACCCCTGCGCGCGAGCCGCAGCAGCTCGAGCTCACTGCAGGCCTGCCGATCGAGGTGGATCTTGGCGGGCTGGAAAGCGGCGACTACACGATCGAGGTGACCGCGGACGTCCCGATCCTGGCAGCCGTGTGGCAGACCACGGGCTTCGAACCGGGCGCGGACTTCGCGTGGTACACGCCGGCGCCCGAGTTCGAGGGCACCACGATGCTCGCCGTTCCGGCCGGGCCGCCGCGCACCCTCACGCTCGTCAATCGCGGTGACGCGGAGGCTGTTGTGAGCGTGAGCGACGGCGCGCAGTCCTCGGAGGCCGTCGTCCCGCCGCTCGGCTCGACGGTCGTGCGCGTCGCGACGCAGGGCCTCGTGACTCTGGAGACCACGGGCCCTGCGCACGCGAGCCTCTCCCTCACGGGCGACGGCGCTCTCGCGGGGTTCCCCGTATGGCCGGCGGACACCGGGTCCGAGGCCGTCGTCGTCTACCCGTGAGCTCGGCTGCGCCCGAGGCGGACAGGCCGCCTAGGATGGGACGCATGGCGTGGCGCAGAACCCGGAGCGTTGTGCGGCGGCCCGCGCGGCACGGCCGTCATGGGCGCGAAGGACGCAGCCCCGTGGTGCGACCGCCGCTGCCCCCGCTCGATACGCGGATCGACCGATTCGACCTCGCGGTCGCGACCGCTGCGGAGTTCCTCCGCTCGGCGTGGCCGGAGCTGCGCGACGTGCGCTTCGACGTCGCCGACATGCCGCCCGCGGCCGACGCCGACGGCATCCCGCGCTGGAAGGTGCTCGCCGACGAGCGGCGCATCATCCTCTACCGCCTCCCGATCGAGCGCCTGAGCCACCTCCACCGCAACGACGATCTGCATCGCCGCATGATGGTGGAGAGCTGCGTGTTCCGCGCCGCCGCCGAGTACCTCGACCGCGACCCGTGGGACCTCGGGCCCGAGCGGTTCCGATACTTCTGACGCGCACCGGATGAAGCGGCGAGGCGGGTGCCCCGCTTCGTCTCGCTGCGCTCGCTCGGCGACCCGGTCGGGAGCGCTCGCTCGGCGACCGGGGGCGCGGCTGCGCTCGCTCGGCGTTCCTTCCGGCGCGCCCCCGCGCGGCGCATCCGTCTCGGCTGTAGCGTGGCGGCGATGCGCGAGAGACTCTGCTCCAAGGTCGGGTGCGCCCGCGAGGCGGTGTCGACCCTCACCTACGACTACGGCGACCAGATGGCGGCGATAGGCCCCCTCGCCGGCAAGCTCGATCCGCATGCGCACGACCTGTGCGCGATCCACACCGAGCGGCTCTCCGTTCCCAAGGGCTGGGTCGTCGTGCGGCACGAGACGCTGCAGGTCTGATGCGGTCCCGGCCGAAGCCGGGGCCAGGCATGGGAGAATGGCCGGATGCCGATCGACGTCTCGCCCAGCTCCGCCGCCTCGACCGACGCTGCCGCCGAGGCACCCGCTCGTCGCCTCGACTTCGAGGTCGCCGACCTCTCGCTCGCTGAGGCCGGTCGCCATCAGATCCGCCTGGCCGAGAACGAGATGCCGGGCCTCATGGCCTTGCGCGAGGAGTTCGGCCCGACGCAGCCCCTCAAAGGCGCGCGCATCGCCGGCTCGCTGCACATGACCGTGCAGACCGCGGTGCTCATCGAGACCCTCGTCGCGCTCGGCGCGCAGGTGCGCTGGGCGAGCTGCAACATCTTCTCGACGCAGGACGAGGCAGCCGCCGCCGTCGTCGTCGGTCCGAACGGAACGGTGGACGCCCCCGCGGGCGTTCCGGTGTTCGCGTGGAAGGGGGAGACCCTCGAAGAGTACTGGCGGCTCGCCGACCGCATCTTCGACTGGTCGGCCGAGGGATTCGACGGTCCGAACATGATCCTCGACGACGGCGGTGACGCGACCCTGCTCGTGCACAAGGGAGTCGAGTTCGAGAGAGCGGGGGCTGTCCCCGACCCTTCGACGGGCTCAGGGACCTCGACGGGCTCCGGGAGCTCGACGGGCCCGGGGACCGGTGACCCGGGCGCAGGGGGCGGCGACGTGTCCGCCGAGTACCGCGTGATCCTCGACACGCTGCGCGCGAGCCTCGCGCGCGATCCTCAGCGCTTCACGCGCATCGCGAAGGAGCTCATCGGGGTGACCGAGGAGACCACGACCGGCGTGCACCGCCTGTACGAGCTGTCCGCGAAGGGCGAGCTGCTCTTCCCCGCGATCAACGTGAACGACTCGGTGACCAAGTCGAAGTTCGACAACATCTACGGCATCCGCCATTCGCTGCCCGACGGCATCAACCGCGCGACCGACGTCCTCATCGGCGGCAAGGTCGCGTTCGTGGCGGGCTACGGCGACGTCGGCAAGGGCGCGGCCGAGGCGCTGCGCGGGCAGGGTGCGCGCGTCATCGTGGGTGAGATCGACCCGATCTGCGCCCTGCAGGCGGCGATGGACGGCTACCAGGTCGCGCGCCTCGACGACGTGATCGGCGAGGTCGACATCGTCATCACGGGCACGGGCAACACGCGCGTCGTGACCGTCGAGCACCTGCTGGGGCTCAAGCACCTCGCGATCGTCGGCAACGTCGGCCACTTCGACGACGAGATCGACATGGCCGGCCTCGAGGCCCTCCCCGGCGTCGAGAAGGTCGAGATCAAGCCCCAGGTGCACGAGTGGCGGCTGCCCAACGGGCGCAGCGTGCTCGTGCTGAGCGAGGGGCGCCTGCTCAACCTCGGCAATGCAACGGGCCATCCGTCGTTCGTCATGAGCGCGTCGTTCGCGAACCAGGTCCTCGCGCAGATCGAGCTGTTCACGCGGCGTGCGCAGTACCCGACGGGTGTCTACACGCTTCCGAAGAGCCTGGACGAGAAGGTCGCGCGTCTTCACCTGCCCGCGCTGGGCGTGAAGCTGACCGAGCTCACGCCCGAGCAGGCGGCGTACCTCGGCGTGCCGGTCGAGGGGCCGTACAAGCTCGACCACTACCGGTACTGACCCCAGGCTGCCGCGGGCGCTTCGTCTCGCTGCGCTCGTTCAGCGACCGGGCTGTCGGGAGGGGAACCCGCGGGGCGCCGCGGAACTCGCCGCCGTCAGGGAGTCGACCCGCTGCGCTTCGAGCAGGAGCGCGCGCAGCTCGCGCTCGCGCCGCACGGCGGCGACGGCGCGCAGGAACGTCTCGGGGTCGGCCGCAGGCACGGGTGACACGAACGGGCGCGTCTCGTGCGCGAGCGTCGTGGCGAGCCGCATGCGGGAGGGCGGGTCGAGCCGGTCGGCACTGCCCGCGAAGCGCGCGATGCGCCGGGCGAGCGTGTCGGGAAGCCGCGCGACATCGGCAGTGGCCGCCCACTCCGCGAGCGACGGCGGCACACCCGGCGACGGCTCGGGCAGGCGGGGCGTGCGCGTGCGCTCGGAGTAGGTGCCGGCGACGAGGTCGCCGAGCCGCTGCGAGCGCGGGGTGAACGCCCCGACGATGGCGGCGACGGCGCCGAACGTGAGCCACAGCTCGATGACGCCGACGAGGGCGCGGATGAACGCCTGGCGGAATCCGGACGCCCCGCCGTCGGCCCGCACGATTCGGCCGCCCACCGCGAGGCGACCCAGGCTCCGCCCGCGCGTCGCCGTCTCGACGACGGTCGGGATCACCACCATCACGAGCACGAGCACGGCGATCGTCAGGATCGGGACGACATTCTGGTCGATCACTCCCTGCGAGAGGAGCCACGACGCCACCAGAGCGAAGAGGATGAACACGATGACGCCCACGAGGATGTCGATCAGCGTCCCCAGCGCGCGCATGAAGTAGCCGAGCGGCTGCACGTCGAGGGCGACGGCCTCGCCGGTGAGGATCTCGTCCTGGTGGAGTTCCACGACCGTCACCCCCGGGCGGGGGGAGGGGGCGCGATCGGGCATGGGTACAGTAAACAGCAAATGGATCTGGACGCCCTCGCCGCAGCGCGCCGCGCGGAGTGGGCGCGGCTCGACGAGTTGAGCCGCGCCCGGCGCCTCGGGGGCGCCGAGGTCGACGAGCTCGTCGCGCGCTATCGCGCGGCATCCGCCGATCTGGCCGACATCAAGACCTCCGCGGGCCGCACGGCTCACGGCGACCACGTGTCGACCATGCTCGCACGCGCTCGCCTGCGTCTGACGGGCGCTCCCGAGAACGTGCTGCGGCAGATCCCGCGCTTCTTCGTGCTGCAGCTTCCTGCCGCGCTGTACCGAGTGCGATGGACGACGCTCGTGATCGCCCTCGGGTTCGTGGCGGTCACGACGATCGTGGCCGCGTGGGTATCGTCGGACCCCGCACTCGTCGCGAGCCTCGGCGACCGCGCGCAGCTCGAGCAGTACGCCGAGAGCGAGTTCACGGACTACTACACCGAGAACCCCGCGGCGGTGTTCGCGGGCACGGTGTGGACGAACAACGCGTGGATCGCCGCGCAGTGCGTGCTCTTCGGCATCACGGGGCTGTGGCCGATCATGGTGCTGGTGCAGAACGCCGTCGGGGTGGGCACGGCGGCGGCCGTCATGATCGCGTTCGACCGCGCCGACGTCTTCGTGCTGTACATCCTCCCGCACGGCCTGCTCGAGCTCACCGCCGTCTTCGTCGCGGCGGCCGCAGGGCTGCACATCTTCTGGGCGTGGATCGCGCCGGGACCGCACCGCCGGGGCGAGGCGCTCGCCGCTGCAGGGCGGTCGCTGGCGACCGTCGCGATCGGGCTCGTCTTCGTGCTCGCCGTGTCGGGGGCGGTCGAGGGCTTCGTGACGGGTCAGCCGTGGCCGTGGCCGCTGAAGATCGGCATCGGCGCGGGAGCGCTCGCCCTCTTCCTCGTCTACATGCTCCTCGTCGGCGGGCGCGCCTACCGCGCGGGTGAGACCGGTGACCTCACCGAGTACGAGACCGGCACGCCGACGCTCACGGCCGGCTGAGGCTCCCACTGATCGGGTCCCGCCTTTCTTTGGGTTGTTCAAAACAACGATAGGGTTGACGGTGTGACGATCGCCGACTCCCATCCCGAAGCCGAGGCTGCGATCCGTGGTGCCGGTCTTCGCGTCACGGAGTCCCGACGCGCCGTCTACGACGCGCTCCGCGAGCACCCGCATGCCAGCGCGGACGACGTGTTCGCGCGGGTCGTCCCGACCGTGCCGGGCACGAGCCTGCAGTCGGTGTACAACGCGCTCAACGACTTCGTCGGCGCCGGCCTCGTACGCCGCATCGAGCCCGCCGGCCGCGCGGGGCTCTTCGAGCTGCGCGTCGCCGACAATCACCACCACATCGTGTGCCGCTCGTGCGGCGCGATCGAAGACGTCGACTGCGTGCACGGCGAAGCGCCCTGCCTTCAGCCGTCCGATCGGCACGGCTTCGCACTCGAGGTCGCCGAAGTCACGTTCTGGGGTGTGTGCCCCGCGTGCTCGACCGACGCGGTCGCCTGACCGCGTTCGCCCGATCCGTCCACCCGCTCCCGAGGAAGGAACATCCATGACACAGATCGATGACACCAGCGGCATCGGCGAGAACCCGACCGACATCGACCAGTCCGTCACCGTCACCGACACCGAGGAGGCCTACGCGGAGCAGGCCGAGACGTGCCCGGTGATCCACAGGCAGCCGCACCCCACCACAGGCTCGGCGAACCGCGTGTGGTGGCCGAACCAGCTGAACCTCAAGATCCTCGCGAAGAACCCCGCGGAGCGGAACCCGCTCGGCGAGGAGTTCGACTACAAGGCGGCGTTCCTCAGCCTGGACCTCGCCGAGGTGAAGAAGGACATCGCCGAGACGCTCACGACGTCGCAGGACTGGTGGCCCGCCGACTTCGGCCACTACGGCCCGCTCATCATCCGCATGGCGTGGCACAGCGCGGGCACGTACCGCGTGACCGACGGGCGCGGCGGCGGCGGCGCGGGTCAGCAGCGCTTCGCCCCGCTGAACAGCTGGCCCGACAACGTCAACCTCGACAAGGCCCGCCGCATCCTGTGGCCGGTCAAGAAGAAGTACGGCCAGAAGCTCTCGTGGGCCGATCTCATGATCCTCGCCGGCAACGTGGCGCTCGAGACGATGGGCTTCAAGACCTTCGGCTTCGCCGGCGGCCGCCGCGACGTGTGGGAGCCGGACGACGACGTGTACTGGGGCCCCGAGACCACCTGGCTCGGCGACGAGCGCTACAAGGGCGATCGCGAGCTCGAGAAGCCGCTCGCAGCCGTGCAGATGGGCCTCATCTACGTCAACCCGGAGGGCCCGAACGGCAACCCCGACCCGATCGCGGCGGCTCGCGACATCCGCGAGACGTTCGGGCGCATGGCGATGAACGACGAGGAGACGGTCGCGCTCATCGCGGGCGGCCACACGTTCGGCAAGACGCACGGCGCGGCATCCGACTCGAACCTCGAAGACAACCCCGAGGCCGCCGGCCTCGAGATGCAGGGCCTCGGCTGGAAGAACAACTACGGCACGGGCAAGGGCGACGACACGATCACGTCGGGCCTCGAGGTCACGTGGACGTACCACCCGACCCGCTGGGACAACGAGTTCTTCCACATCCTGTACGCGTACGAGTGGGAGCTCATGGAGAGCCCTGCGGGCGCTCACCAGTGGCGACCGAAGAACGGCATGGGCCAGGACATGGTGCCCCTCGCGCACTCGGAGGGCAAGCGCGAGCCGCGCATGCTCACGACCGACCTCGCGCTGCGGTTCGACCCGGAGTACGACAAGATCTCGCGTCGCTTCAAGGACGACCCGGATGCCTTCGCCGACGCCTTCGCGCGCGCATGGTTCAAGCTGACCCACCGCGACATGGGCCCGATCGAGCGCTACCTCGGCCCCGAGGTTCCCAGCGAGGAGCTCATCTGGCAGGACCGCGTCCCGCCGGTCGATCACCCGCTCATCGACGCGGCCGACGCCGCGGCGCTCAAGCAGAAGGTGCTCGAGTCGGGCCTGACGGTCTCGCAGCTCGTGTCGGCCACGTGGGCGGCGGCCTCGACCTTCCGCGGCAGCGACAAGCGCGGCGGTGTCAACGGCGCCCGCATCCGTCTCGCCCCGCAGAAGGACTGGGAGGTCAACAACCCCGCCCAGCTCGCGATGGTGCTCTCGACGCTCGGCGGCATCCAGCGCGACTTCAACGCCGCGCAGACCGACGGCAAGAAGGTCTCGCTCGCCGATCTCATCGTGCTCGCGGGCAACGCGGCCGTCGAGAAGGCGGCGAAGGACGCGGGCGTCGATGTCGAGGTGGTCTTCCACCCGGGTCGCACGGATGCCTCGCAGGAGCAGACCGACGTCGAGTCGTTCCAGTACCTGGAGCCCGTCGCCGACGGCTTCCGCAACTACCAGGGGCCCCTCGCCGAACTGCCCGCGGAGTACCACCTCATCGACAAGGCCAACCTGCTCACGCTCACGGCGCCCGAGATGACGGTGCTCGTCGGCGGCCTCCGTGTGCTCGGTGCGAACTGGGACGGCTCGGAGTACGGCGTGTTCACCGACCGGCCGGGCGTGCTGACGAACGACTTCTTCGTCAACCTGCTCGATCTCGGCACGACGTGGAAGCCGCTCGACCCGGGCTCGCACGCGTTCGAGGGTCGCAAGGACGGCTCGGGCGAGCTCGTCGGGCGCGGCACGCGCGTCGACCTCGTGTTCGGCTCGAACTCCGAGCTGCGCGCGCTCGCCGAGGTGTACGCCTCGGACGACGCCCGCGAGAAGTTCGTGCGCGACTTCGCCGCCGCGTGGGGCAAGGTCACCGAGCTCGATCGCTTCGACCTGCACGCGTGATCCGTTCGCGCTGATCCGCGCGAGCTGGTCCGCACCGCAACGCAGAAGCCCGCCCCGGACAGTGGGGCGGGCTTCTGCGTATGGGGGCGCTTCGTCGGCGATCAGCGCGTGCGGGCCTCGCGCTGCGCGGGCGCGACGGGCTGCTTCTCGAAGAGCGCGCGGTGCAGGAACCCGGCGAGCACGCCTCCGACGAGCGGGAACACGATGAACACCCACAGCTGGATGAGGGCATCGGGTCCGCCGTAGATCGCGGCGGCGATCGAACGCGCCGGGTTGACCGACGTGTTGTCGATCGGGATCGAAGCGAGGTGGATGAGCGTCAGCGTGAGCCCGATGACCAGTCCCGCGAACCCGGCGGTGCCGCGCTGCGGGTGCGTCACGCCGAGGATCACGAGCACGAAGATCGCCGTGAACAGGATCTCGGCGATGATCGCCGCCCCGAGGCCGAAGCCGCCGGGGGAGTGCTCGTCGAAGCCGTTGCTCGCGAAGCCGGCATCCTGCGCCGCCGACAGCCAGCCGTTCGGCCCGAACAGCCCGATCAGCACGAGCAGGGTCGTGCCGACGGCGCCGCCGACGATCTGCGCGATGACGTAGCCGGCGACGTTGCGCCACTCGAAGCGGCCGGCCGCGGCGAGTCCGAACGTGACGGCGGGGTTGAAGTGGCCGCCCGAGACCGTGCCCCACGCGTAGATGCCCGCCATGACCGTGAGGCCGAAGGCGAGCGCGACCCCGAGGTACCCGATTCCGAGCGGCGAGCCCTCGGCGCTGACGCCGGCGTTCGTCGCGAAGAGGGCGGCCCCGAGGGATCCGAAGACGAGCAGGAACGTTCCGAGCGCTTCGGCGACGAGTTTCGTCGCGGTACTGGGGGCGCTCGCGGTGGCATCCGACATTGCGGACTCCTTCCTTTCGAGCGCGAGCGTAGCGCTCGGGGGTGTCGCGCGCATCGCAGGGCTCCGGGCGTGTCCGCGACCCATGCGAAGGGCAGGCGGATGGCCACCCGCGTCGCCTGATGGCTACAGGCGCCCGGAGGCTTTGAGTGCGAGGTAGCGGTCCGCGATCTTCGGCGGGAGGTCGTCCGGCCCTGCGGAGATCGCCTCGGCGCCCGCACGCGAGACGGCGGCGGCCACGCGCGCGGCGTCCCGCTCGGCGCGCTCGACCGCGGCGGCCCGGTACACGTCGGCGGCGTCGGGGCGCGACTCCCGGTCGGCGGGAAGGGGTTCGGGAGAGTCCGAGACGGTTCCGACGAGCACGTGCGCGCGCTTCGTGAGCGCCGGAAGCGATCCCAGGAAGCCCCGTGCGGACTCCGGCGCGTCCTGCGCCGTGAGGAGCACGACGAGGGATGGTCGTGACGTGAACGTGCGCATCTCCGCGATCACGGCGTCCCAGTCGGTGTCGATGAGCTGCGGCTCGACGGGCGCCATCGCGTCGACCATGGCGGGCAGCAGCGCCGGCCCGTCGACCCGCGTCACACGCGCGCGGGTCACGCGATCGAACATGAGCAGGTGGGTGTGGTCACCCGCACGGTTGGCGAGCGCCGCGAGCAGGAGCGCCGCCTCCATCGCCGCGTCGAGTCGCACGCCGTCGCCCACGCGCGCGGCCGCGGTGCGACCCGTGTCGACGATGATCACGACATGCCGGTCCCGCTCCGGGCGCCATGTGCGCAGCATGGTCGTCGTCGCCCGCGCCGTCGCCCGCCAGTCGATCGAGCGCACGTCGTCACCGCGGACGTATTCACGCAGGCTGTCGAACTCCGTGCCCTGACCGCGCACCTGCACGCTCGTGTTCCCGTCGAGCTCCCGCAGGCGGGCGAGGCGCGACGGCAGGTGACGCCGCGCGGTGAACGGCGGCAGCACGCGGATCGCTCCGCGCGATGCGATGCGCGCCTGACGCCCCGCGAGCCGGAGCGGACCCTCCGACCGGATCACGACGAACTCCGACACGAGTTCGCCGCGCCGCCGCGGAAGCAACGGCACCGGGATGCGGCGGCGCTCGCCGGGCGGCAGCACCACGAGCGGTCTCACCTCGGGGGCTCCCGCCGTGGGCTGCCATGCATCGCGAACCCGCGCACGCACCGTGCGCGACCCCGCGTTCGCGAGGACGAGCTCCGTGGTGATCGGCTGGCCGAGCAGCGTGCGGTGGGCGCCCCGGCGCTCGATGCGGATCGTTCGGGGATCGGGCGCGGCCGCGGCATCCGCGAGCACCAGGATCGTGACCAGCGCGATCCACCCGGCGGTCGCGAGCCACGCGTCCACGCCCGCGAGCGACAGCAGCACGACGGGCACGACGCCGGCGGCGACGAGCAGGGGAGCGCGGAAGCTGAGATACATCGGGTGCGGGGACTCCAGCGTCAGATCGGCACGCGCGTCTGCTGCAGCACCGCGCCGAGCACGGCGTCCACCGAGACGCCCTCGAGCTCGGCGTCGGGCCGCAGGCGGATTCGGTGGCGCCACGTGGGCACGAGCATCGTCTGCACGTGGTCGGGTGTGATCGCGGGGTACCCGCCGAGCCATGCCCACGCCTTGGCTGCCGCCAGGAGCGCGGTCGCGGCTCGCGGGCTCACGCCGAGCTGCACGGACGGGCTGCGACGGGTCGCCTGCGCGAGGTCGACGACGTAGCCGAGGACGTCGTCGGCGACGGTGACGGATGCCGCGGCCCGCTGCGCCGCGCGGATCTCGTCGGCGCGGGCTGCCGGCACGAGCCCCGCGGCCGCGAGATCGTGCGGGTCGAACCCGCTCGCGTGGCGGCGCAGCACCGCGAGCTCGGCGTCGCGCGGCGGCACGTCGACGATGAGCTTGAGCAGGAACCGGTCGAGCTGCGCTTCGGGCAGCGTGTAGGTGCCCTCATGCTCGATCGGGTTCTGGGTCGCCGCCACGAGGAAGGGCTCGGGCAGGGGGCGCGTCACACCGTCGGTCGACACCTGCCGTTCCTCCATCGCCTCGAGGAGCGCCGCCTGCGTCTTCGGCGGGGTGCGGTTGATCTCGTCGGCCAGCACGATGTTCGTGAAGACGGGACCCGCGCGGAACTCGAACTCACCGCTCTTCGCGTCGTAGACGAGCGACCCCGAGACGTCGCCGGGCATGAGGTCGGGCGTGAACTGGATGCGCTTCGTGTCCAGTCCGAGCGCCGTGCTGAACGCGCGTACGAGAAGCGTCTTCGCGACGCCGGGCACGCCCTCGAGCAGCACATGCCCGCGGGCGAGGAGCGCGATGAGCAGCCCCGTGACGGTGCCGTCCTGGCCGACGACGGCCTTGCCCACCTCGAGGCGCACGCGGTTCATCGCCTCGCGCAGCGCGGCGTCGTCGAAGGTCTGTGTCGCGGCGTCGGTCATTGCGTGTTCCTTTCGGGACGGACGGCGGCCCGCACGGCCTGCTCGAGCTGCCGGATGCGCTGGGCCAGCGCGACGAGCTCGGCGTCGTCTGCGGGGATCTGGTCGATGAGGATGCCGCGCACGATCGCGCGGTCGACGCCCACACGCGCGGCTGCGGCGTCGCAGATCTCGGGCGCGGACGCGGTCCGGCCGAGCCCGAGGAGGTGCGATAGTCGCTCGAGCGCGCCGATGCGCAACTGGTCGAGCGCATGCACCGCATCCCGCGACTGCGCGTAGAGCCGTGCGCGCCCCTCCGTCGTCTCGGACGCGCGCACGGTCACCGGCAGACGCTCTGTCACGAGCGGGCCGAATCGGCGGCCGCGCCAGATCGCCGCGGCGAGCCCCGCGACGATGAGCAGGACGATGATCGGGCTGACCCAGGGCGGGGTCAGATCGCCCAGCGACGGGTTCGCGTCGGCGAGGTCGGAGTCGGCGGGGCTCGGCACGTACCACACGAGGTGTGGGAGCCGGCCCATGAGGTTCGCGGCGAGGGCGGCGTTGCCGTCGGCGGCGAGGCGCTCGTTCGTGAAGAGCGCGCGCGCGTCGACGGCCGAGATGCGGCCGTCGTCCGCGTGCGGGCCCGACAGAAGGCCGAAGCCCTCGCCCGACGGGTAGCACGCCTCGGCGGCGTCGCCCGCGAGGAACACCGCGCCCGGTGCGACCGCGCCCGCGCGTTGCGCGTCGGGCAGGGCGCACTGCGGCTCGACGGGGTCTGCGCCCGCCGCGCCGGCCGGCCCCGAACCGTCGAACGCGAGGCGCAGGGTGCGGGAGCGCGGGTCGACGAGGACGACGTCGGATGCGGCATCCGCCAGCTCCGCGATCGCCTCGTCCGACAGCGCGGGCGCATCCGGCAGCACGAGCGTCGCCCGGTCCTGCGCGAGCGCGCGCGCGGCGGTCGCGCGGTCGCGCGCCACCGTGACCTCGACCCCGTGGTCGCGCAGGATCTGGACGATCGCGCGGGTTCCCGTGGGGCCGGCCGACTCAGGATCGAGCATGCCGCGCTGGGACCACTGGCCGATGCCCGAGAGCACCACGCCGAAGCCGGCTGCGACCAGGAGCACGATGACGATGACGATCCAGGTGACGGCGCCGCGCGTGCGCTTCGCGGTGGGCGGAGGCGTCACCGGTGCCCGGGTCGGGGTGACCGTGAGCGTCATGCGAGCGCCCCCAGCCGGTCGACGAGCACCGGGCGTTCCGCGCAGACGGCGTCGTCGGCGTCGGCGACGACGCGGTACAGCTCGCGTGTGCCGGGACGACGCAGGTAGCGGACGTCGTCGAACGCGGCGGCGGCGTGCTCGAGGTCGTCGGCGCGGGCGGGGAAGGCGCGCGCGGCCGCCCTCGCGAACGCGTGGACGGTGGCGCCCGGCGGCACATCGACGACGTCGCGCTCGACGAGTGCGCGCGCGAGCGCGCGGAAGCGCACGATGACCGCGGCGTCCCACTCGCCGGCATCCGCGTGCTGGGCGGCCGCGCGCCGCAGCTCGGCCGCGCTGCGGCCCTCGGCCTCGCCGAAGAGCTCCCCGACGCCGGTCGCCGCGCGGCGGGTCGCTCGGGTGACGCCCCACACGAGCAGCGCCGCGACGACGACCGCCGCGAAGACGATCGCTGCGATGACCGCGACCGCTGAGCCCCACCCGCCGCCGAGCTGGACGTCGAAGAGGCTCGCGAAGAAGTCGCCGACGGCCCGCGCCATGCGGTCGAACAGCGTGGGCTCGGCCGCCTCGTAGACCGGGTCGGACAGCTCGCGCTCCGCCCACTCGCGCCCTTCGTCTCCGTCAGGCGTGAGCGGCGGCGCGCTCACGACGAGCACCGCCGCACGCGCTGCGAGCGAGCCGATCAGGACCACGGATGCTCGCGGTCGGCGTCACCCGCCGGGCGGCCCGGGGCAGCCCACCGGGTCGGCGGGGGCGTCTTCGGATCGGGCGCGGCGGCGGCTGCCGCCTCGGCCGGAGTCGGTGTCGGCGGTGCGGGCGGTGTCGGCGCCCCGGGAGGCGGGTAGGCCGCGTACGGAGGCGTCGCGGGCGGGGGCGGATAGCCGCCCGGCGCCGGTGCGGAGCCTCCCTGGGTCTGCGGGTAGGCGTTCGACGGCGGCGCGTAGCCGCCGGGGACCGGTGCGTACGCACCCGGAGCGGGCGGCGCTCCGTACGCACCCGGTGCGTTCTGGGGCGGGTACGGGTACCCGGCGGGCGCGCCGTACGCGGGAGCCCCGTACGGCACGCCGGCGGGAGCCGGACGCACGAACGAGCGCCCGATGCCCTGCGCGTACGGGTCGGGGAGGCCGGTCGCGCCCGCGTCACGGCGCTCCACGTACGCGAGCAGGTCGAGGTCGAGGCCCTCGCGGCGCATGCGGCAGTCGATGTAGATGAGGGCCGCCGCCGTCGCCTGCACGATGAGCGCCATCGACTGGATGAGCAGCGTGACCGCCTGGGTCAGCAGTCCGGTCACGATGATCGCGACGATGCCCGTGGGGCCCGGGTCTCCCGTCGGCGCGATCACGGTGCCCAGGCCCGCGGCGATGACGGTGAACGGGATGCCGACGACCTGGCCGACCACGCCGAACACGAGCGAGATGAGCACGATGACGCCGAGCGCCGGCCAGAAGCGTCCTCGGATCAGCGTCCAGGAACGGGCGATCGCGCCGAATACCGACGCCTTCTCGAGGATGATCGCCGCGGGGGCGAGGAGCAGCTTCGTCGACAGCCACAGACCGAGCGGGATCGCCCCGAGCACGACGAGCACGATGAGCGCGGCCGCCGCGGGCGGCGAAGCGGTGCCGATCGCGAAGAGCACGGTGCCGACGACGGCGATGGCGGCGACCGTGAGCAGCAGCAGGAGCAGCGTGTAGCCGATGAGGCGCCACACGACCGGGCGCACGCGCCGCCACAGCGCGCCGAGCGTGAGCTTCTCGGCGACCGCGGCGTGCGCGACCTCGCTCACGACGATGCCCTGCACGATGACGCTCAGCACGCCGACGGCGAGAGCCAGGACGACGCCCGCGACGATCGTGATCGCGGTGGACCCCGCGGCGATCGCCTCGTACTCGTCGGTGCCCGGCCGGACCGTGTCGAGGCGCGAGAACGACGCGAACGCGATGGCGCCGATGGCCACGAGCAGCAGTAGATAGGCGCCCGTCTGGACGCACAACGCGAAGCCCAGCAGGACACGCGGGTTCTGCCGCAGCGCGGCGAACGACTTGCCCAGGATCGTCCCGAACGTCAGCGGATGCAGGGGGATGATCCCTGGCCGGGATGCCGGTGTCCAGGCCGGATAGGCGGTCACGGTTCGCCTCCTCGATGCACGGACCTGCGCGGGCTGAATCCCTATCGTGTCATACGCGCGGCGATCCCTCGGCCTGCCTTCAGGCGGTGTGGATTACGCTGGGCGACAGCGCCCGGCGGACGTGCACCACCGTCGTGCCCGCACCCGCACCCGGGCCGGACGCAAAGGACCGACGCGTTACATGACTTCACGAATTCTGGTGGTCGACGACGACACCGCCCTCGCCGAGATGATCGGAATCGTGCTGCGCACGGAAGGGTTCGACACCGTCTTCTGCGCCGACGGCGCGAAAGCCGTCGACGTGTGGCGATCGGAGCGCCCCGACCTGATCCTCCTCGACCTCATGCTCCCCGGCATGGACGGCATCGAGATCTGCACGCTCGTGCGCGCGGAGTCCGGCGTTCCCATCATCATGCTCACGGCGCGCACCGACACCGCCGACGTCGTGAAGGGCCTCGAGTCCGGCGCGGACGACTACATCGTGAAGCCCTTCAATCCGAAGGAGCTCGTGGCCCGCATCCGCACCCGCCTGCGGCCGGCGGCGCAGCCGGCCGGCGAGATGCTCCGCGTCGGCGACCTGACCGTCGACGTCGCCGCGCACGAGGTGCGCCGCGGCGACACCGTGATCGCGCTCACGCCGCTCGAGTTCGAGCTCCTCGTCGCACTCGCCTCGAAGCCGCAGCAGGTGTTCTCGCGCGAGATGCTGCTCGAGCAGGTGTGGGGTTACCACTACAAGGCCGACACGCGCCTCGTGAACGTGCACGTGCAGCGTCTGCGCGCGAAGGTCGAGCAGGACCCCGACAACCCGAAGATCGTCACGACGGTGCGCGGCGTGGGCTACCGCGCCGGCGCCGTCGTCTGAGGCACTCATGGCCTGGGGCAGCGCCGAGGCACCGGGCGGAACGAAGGCGCCCGCTGCCCGTCCCGCCCTGAGCCGCGTGCGCGACTGGCGCGCGTGGCCGGGCGAGGTCGCGCTGCTGTGGCGCCGCTCGCTGCGATTCCGCACCGTGCTGATCACGCTCGCCCTAACAGCGCTCGCGATCCTCGTCGCGTGCGTGTGGATGGCGCTCGCGATCCAGAACGACCTCTTCGACTCGCGCGCGCGGCAGGTGCAGGCCGATGCGCTGCGCGCGAGCGTCGAGGCGCAGGCGACGCTCGACTCCGCAGAGCCGCAGGGCAGCGAGGTGCAGCTCCAGAACCTCCTCCTCGCGGTGGGCGGAACGATCGCGCAGCAGTCCGAGACGGACCTGTTCACGATGAAGCGATCCGACCAGACGCCGTCGTCGATCGCGCCTCCCGACCTCGTGTCGGGCGGGTTCGAGT
>Ga0182741_1002529_pt1 | contig 21038 bp, 6 predicted proteins | sample eDN5th37CBELigOP_FD_128874 | JGI IMG/M metagenome (GOLD analysis project Ga0182741, IMG submission 128874) | Enriched Organic Plus compost microbial communities from Emeryville, California, USA - eDNA 5th pass 37_C BE-Lig OP (version 2) (version 2) ... | reverse complement strand
CGCCGGGCAAGGTAACCAATTGCTTTCGAGCCCAGCTCGCCATATCTCAAAGGCCTCTCGGAGTCTAGATGGGGAGGAAGTTGTAGCTCAAGAACCACCGACGGTCGACCTTGGCAGCGGATTTTCCTCTGGAGCTGTCGTTGGAGTCGGCTGGGGAGAGACCTCAACAGCCTCCGGTGAGGCTGTTCTATCAACTACCCTGAAGAATCTATTCAGTAGCGCTTCCTCCACTGCACTTGGATTGGGAACCGGACCATTCCAGCCACGTTCATCAATTGTTCCCAAGGTTTCGCTGACGTTTATTCGGGAATCGGAGCTGGCATCGTCAGAGCTTGGTGCAAACCAACTGTCCTCTACAACTTACAGTAAGCCAAGCACCGCATCTGTCCAGCCACCGGGAGGTATCACTGAGCTGATGGATGCCGACGACTCCCAATCTAAACCCGAACCGTTAGCTCAAGCGGAGCCCACTCCGGATGTTTCCACGATGAAGCCCGTATCCAGCGCATCTGTCGGAGAGCACCTCAACTTGTCCGATGAGAAGGAAGCACCCAAGTCACCCTGCGTCATCCACTTTCCTCCTCCCATCGAGTTAAGTGGCCCGCTCCTTGAAGAGGTGATGCTCACTCTTGCAATCTTACGCGGTGAAGTAAAGTCTTCTTCACGTGGGCCAGTTTCCGCCGAATCACAGCCGGTGGAACTGACTTCGCACGTGCCTTTACCGTCGCAAGTGGAGTCGTCGCAGGGCGAGGAGGCTACATCGGCAGTCGAAAACCTGGCCAGTGCTTCCAAATCGATGCATGCGGTAGATCAAGCTCCACCTCCTCTCGAGTCAACTTCCCTCGCACAGCAAGACGCATTGCGCTTACACTACGTTCAGCTGAACAATTCGATCGAGTCGGCACAAGCCGTTCTCTATACACAACTCAGGGAGCAGATTCAACAACTGTGTGAGCCTGAGATCCAAGACTTGCAGGAGCGTGTGTCAGAGACGGCTTCACACGAGCACGTACCAATTCCTCCCGTTGACTTCTACTTCTCCTCATTTATTACTGTTCTGAAGCTCAGTGCCAAGGAACGGGAAAACGATACTTATGCCCGTGTGCAGCTTGAGCAGGAAGTTTCCAAGTCAAAAGCGATCCTTCCTGTTGGTATTTTCGCAAAGCTAGAGGAAGTTGTAGGTTCGCGACTCAACAGTAAAATGGCGAAGGTGTCCCAACTGCAGTCGCTTGCACCTCAGATGCCAGAGTCCCAATCAGCATTATCTCAAAGTGCCGCACAGTACATCGTCCTAGAACAACTCAAACTCCGAGTCCAAGAGGCCTTAGCGAGTGTAAGCATTGAACCGATAACGCTTACTGCCCGCCTACGCCCTGCAAACGAGCGCAACGGCTCGCCAACTAAGCGAGGGTTGACAAAAGATCGATGTGGTGCATACCTTCAAGCTCCTAGCACCACAAAATCGAGACTGCCGTTCTTTAGATGCCTTCACTGCGGAGGTGGACCGGACTACATAGTAACAGGGTGGAGTCATGGCAAACTGGTTCGGCTGGCTCACGAAAATGCCGGGGCAGATCAGTCCCGCCCATGCCCTGACTACTTGACGGTGTCTGCCTCAGCCCTCGACGGAAGTGACGCAAGCTTTTGGTATATGAATGAAGCCCAACTCCAAGCGAAGGCGGCTGAGGGTGGAGTCGTTGACCCGGATTCTGAAGGCCTTACCAAAGAAGAACTTCTTCGCGAAACTATTTACGCGTGTCAGATCGCTCTTGGTCTCGCAAAGAGTCAGATCGCGGATTTAGAAACCCAGAATCAATCGCTGACTAGCTTTGTTACAACTTTTGAGGGGAACCAGTCCAGTTCAGCTTGCAATCCTTATCGCATTGTTGCAGATACTGGTCTCAAGCTCCAGCAAGCGCGTCGCGAAATCCAACAGCTAACTCGCAAGTTAGCAGAGGCGGAAAGTGCGAAAGAAGAAGCCATTATGCATGCTGAGAAATTGCGCGAGAGGGTTCGTCAGCTCGAACACACTGTGCTGGACCGTCCAGCACTACATGCGCTGTCGGAGGAGGTCGAAAAAGATCAAGTAACATCCTCACCCATCAGTGAAGAGCTTTGCCAGCTCCGCGCTGAGTGCTTGCAATTGCGAATGCAGCTCTCAGCAGCTCGAGCGGAGCGAGACGCTCGCTTGTTAGCTACTTCTCCAATTGTTGAAGACTATGCGCAATCTGTTCTTCAACTTAAGCAGGAGAAAAAAATGTTTGAAGAGCAACTTGCGCAGGCACGGCGTGCCACCTCAGAATCTCATGTTGAGACTGCTCGGCAGCTCGCTCACGCGCAGCAGCGTATTTCAGAACTCGAGGCCGAGGTCAATAGCTTGAGGTCTAAGGAATTGAAGAATATCATGACGATTACTTCGATGAAGCAGGCATTGGCTTCCGCCTCGGCGTCAGCGTCGGCCCGGGCTCTTATGGCATCGCCCACTGTACCTCGCTTGAGCTTATCTACGCCAACGGCGCCTCTGACACAAAACACTCCCAAGCCCCGGCCAAGCACAACTCCACGAGCGAGCTTACTGACACAGCCCTCTGTTCCATCTTCATCGGTGGCAAGACCCTCAGCAAGCCAGCCTAGGACACCTAGGGCACCAAGTGCCGCAAGTGTATCCCGGCCTTCGTCTTCTAAGCCTTTGGTTGGGCAGCCGGCAACCCGTCGAGAGACCCATATACAAACTACGGAGCAACGATCCACCCAAAGACCAGCAAGTTCATCTGCCAGGAAATCCATGGGGGCTACTCCTAGCTCATCAGCTAAAACTAAGGACACTATGCTCCGGTCTCATTCCCGTCGTTCCTTAACGAGACCTATGTCTTCCACTAGCCCAGCGAAACGCCAAACGCGAGAAACAGTAAGGAGTACCGAACGAGCTCGGGAGGAGCGTGCTTCAGATGTATCGGTGGCAATTATGTCCGAGCTGCCTGAAGGCCAGCTGGAGCGGTCGCTCTCGTCAACGCCACCCCAGCCGCTACCACGAGTTTCGAAACCACTCGATATGCTGACCACAACATCCGGTTCTCCTAACGGTAGCTTAGATGGAGTAGAGCTGTCTGCCGCCGTAACTACGATATCCCAGCCCAATTTTGACGACCTAGCAGAAGAAGGCCCACCTAGTCTGATGAGCTACGGTGAGTCGGATGCGGAAGCGGGGTATCCTGCACAGACGGAGGAGGGCGGCCCATCGAGGGACGAGTCGACTGAATCTAGTACTACCCCCGATACGGGCTCAGTTGAGCCTAACTTCCTTCGCTGCGTCGCACCCCCTTATCCGTTAATCTCTGACGGTGACGTGGCTGTTTTGCGACAGGCTGGAGAAGAAACCGCACAAGATCAGCCCACACGCCAACTATGCTCGTTGATGGAACTCTTGGAAGAGAGCGAGTCCAGTTCAGAGCCGCTTCTTGCCGCCTCTTTGAGCGAGCTTGAGCAAGAAACTCGGCAAGAAATCCATGCAATGATTCGTGTAGACTCCCCAGTGAGCCCGACTCAGCATGCACCTTTGCTGTCTCTCACAAGAACGCTACCTAAATATGTGCAAACGTTTGTAAAGGCTCTGACCGAGGCTCATGCAGACCCACTGCGTCTCCTGTGTGGTATTCAGCTCGAACGTATTTCCGGAACTTATGATTCGAGGATGTGGATCTCGGAACATGCATTATCTGAGGCCTGGGTTGACGCAGAGTCCCGTCACTTACTTACAGCCAACCCTGTACGATATGCAGTCACAGAGTTCAAACTGTCTGATTCCGTACAACCTGACTCGTCGCAGAGTCTCGGGTCCCTTGCCGGACTCTGGATTGAATCAGTGTTGAAAAACTCCAGTGCTCATCAACTGGGCATTCAGCCACAAACCTTGCTAACACATATTGGCGGACTACCAGTGACATCAGCACTGAGTGCTTCTAAGATCCTCCTTGACATCATTGCGGATCGGCTGTTGTTTGTGCCTATTATAGCAACTCATGGACTCAGGTTCACGGCCACAACAGTCGAGATGACGTTTGCCTACCTACGCAATGTATCCAATCTCTTCCATCCTGCTCAGTCATCGCCATCCAATGCGAGCCGTTCACCGCCACCGAGCCCCTCTGTCCACACACCAGGTCTAATCGTGAGAACTATCCAAGTTCCACTAGCCCTGATCACACCGACGGAGCAAAGCGATGCCGCCGAGGTCGAACGCTTAGTGGCCGCTTTCAAGGCTCAACTTCCGGAAGATCTTGTGCACTTACAGCAAAATGAACTTCTTTCCCGCACTCACGCCGCGTCAGCGCTCGCCAAAGCCACATGGAAGCGTCTACTGCCTCACATCGTATCCTCCATGCAAGCGCTCTCTCCGTAGAACGAAGCAACGGCATTCGCAGTAGCCTCCATGATCATTAATAAAGCATCACTCTATTGTGTCAAATAGCATCCATGACATGTCTACAATCTCGACTAAGCATCTAGATATTTATGCCCTGCCCCGAGGAGTTTATTGCGTGGTGATAACTTACGATCGAGATCATGATCTAAGGTGGCGGGAGAGTGCCTAGTTTAGAATCCAAAATGTAGGGAGTTGCGAAGATCTAGAATGAGTTAGACACCCAGGGCGGTGTAATCGCTCGTCAAATGTGGAGTGGCGTTCGCGCCGAGCAGTTTAATTAATGATGCGACCGTTTGTGGTGTTGGGATGAGCTTTGTGTATGCTAACGTTTCCACCAACAAATTGCTGTACATGCTGGAAACCAACAGAGCTCTAGCGTGCTCTTCGTCTGGTCATGCAGCCCTTTACTGGTCTGAGATGGGCTGCACATAGTTCGAGGGGAATGTACCTTGCTGATCTGTAATCAGGCCATCCACAACGAGTGCGCCGACCCACCATTCGCTTACACTACCATCGTCATTGAGTGGTCGACGGAGAACTGCGATGCGATCGCCCTCGTTGAAGTGGAGATCTGCAGGGTCTTCACTCGTGAACGCGTACACGGCAGCGACAAGCTCAAATTTGGATGCAGGCTCACCGACGTGTTGGATGGTAAAGATCTCCACTGCTGGTTGCTCTGGTGTTGCTTGTGCGGCGGCGGCGGCGGCAACTGGAGCAGCTACCACAGGAACAGTTGTTTCCGGAGTCGCTGGTGCGGATACTGCTGCCGCTGCAGCCTCTGGATATGATGACGCTGGGGAATCCGAGGCAGCGGCTGCCGCGGCTGCTGCGACTACAGGTACAGGTGAGGTTGTAGAGGATTGTGACAAGCTCTCTTCGTAGGAACGGATCGAGGTTTCGAGATCCTGTGCCAAAAGGATATTCAATTCAGTGCTGTCTCGACTCAGGAGTGCGGACGAACAAGGCAATTCGAGTCTGATTTTGGGCAACTCTACGGGAGGTTCAGACACAACTTGGGCTGCCGCTGCGATGAAGTTGCGCATCTCAATCTCCGCGCTCAAGTCGGCAACACTGGCTTCAAGTGCCTCGGCTGCAGCGTTGATAGCTTGTGCCCTTCGTCTGAGAAGGTATGCCAGGCTGGCAACATCGGTTCCCAGGTGTTCAAGTCGGCTGCGTTCTAGGCCTTCGTACTGGGAAACCATGGTAGGGAGCTCCTCCGTCCAGTACCTGATAACTTGGGCGTTGGAATCAGCAACCAGCTGTTCGTGCTTATCAAAGAGCTGCTGTGTCTTGGTGATCTGATTCTGCAACTCAGTTGTAGCCTTCTGCAACTCCTTCTGGCCATCCTTACGCATAGGTGCCGATTGCACAGCGATCGCACGTGCCTTGTGAGCCTTCTGAAGCGATGCCCATTGCTTGTAGCAGTTCTGGCGGCTGGACTCAACACGTGCGTATAGCTCCTTCTGATCTTTCATTAGCTGATTTTCCTTCTTTTCGAGGTTACCCCTGTCTTTCTCCATTGTTTTGAACAGCTGCAGCTCAGGACCACACATCTGATGGAGTATTGTGTCGACCATTTGTTGCTCGGAGGTGTAGAGGTCACGGAGGATGGACTGCAGACTGAGGTATGCCTTGAGATGTTTTTCCATTCGGTCGGTGTGCTGCTTGGTGTTCTCGTGGGAAGTCTGCTTGAGCGCATTCTGAGTGGGTGACTTGGCAGCAGTGTAAATCTTCTGCAGGAAGTAGTTGAATCGCTTAAGAGTGTACTCACCGGCCTCGACCTGTTCTCGGATCACACCGAGTTGATGCTTGATTGCCACGAAGTTGCTCTACATGCGAGTTGAGGACGGAAAATGAGTGATGTTCGTCGGTGTGAGTGCAACTCAAGCGAAAACCGTGCAAGCGAGACAACGCACAGAAGAGCTTCAGAAGTCCGTGCCATCGAATACTCACGTAGATCTCGAGTTCCCAATGTCCACATCAGTTCATGACCCACGCAGGCACATACATGCAGCCCGCCCAGCACTCATGTCCGTTGCACGTACCTCAACGGGGATCCTCTTCTTGAATTCCTCGCGAATGGCCGCGAGTCGGCGGGTCAACTCGGGGTCCTCTGTCGACATGTCACCAGTGGGATACCTACAAATCAGTTCGTGAATGGCGTATTGAATGAGTGCTAGGTCGATTCATGCCCACGTCGTGTGAACAGCTTGGATGTGGATACCTCAGCCCTAACTTGTGAGGCATCACTAGCTTCAGATTGACTGAGCGAAGTGTTAGACTGAAAATTGAATAGTAACTCGAGTAATTTGTAGATATTTCACAAGTTAGTTGGGTATATAACTCATATCTACATCTAATACCATGATTGAATTTCTAGGATATAACGCCCTTGGCATGAAATTTAACTCCAAACAAGTGTGTACAATCAAGATATTTTGACTGTGAAACCCCTCTCCGCCCAAGGAGAGCGCGTGCAGTTTCCTTGGGTGGATGGGTTCTCTTCCGGTCGGCGGGGGTGTGGCAGAAGCGGTATTTATATCATTTTTATCTCATCTCTGGCTGTGACCAAGCTGAGCCAAAAATGACGGCGCCCATCTCCGGGCCAGGACGGATAGACATGGAAATGGAAAATTTGAAGCACGATTACGGCGTATTACGTTGCGAAATTTACCACACTGAGTGGATATCTGTGGTGGTAAATTGCGTCTAACTCTTACCTACGCGTCTTGATTTTGAATTAATTTCTTTTTAAGCGACTATACGGGCGTCCGAGATCGCTAGACACGCAACAGATTCCATCAAACAGATTCATCCCTCCAAGAATACCCATTGCTTGATAGCTTGCGAGCTCGCTGGGTCATTGGTTGATTGATTGATTGATTGACTGATTGACTGATTGACTGATTGATTGATTGGCTGACTGATTGGCGTGAAATCCTAGCAGCAAGCCATTCACCAATCCAACCACTCACCGCGGATGGTCTTCTGGTGAAGTTGGCAGAACGACGACAAAGTTCTTTGGAGTGGTGTGCCGACCTAGTTGATTACTTGCTTGAGCTATCCGATCAATCGAGATGCTGAAGAGCCACTTGAGCTACGGCGGTGGTGGCGGTGGCGTGAGCCATCGCACCGGCGGCGCGCGACGCTATTGTCTTTGCCGATTGACGGAAGAACAGCTCGCGGCGTTCGAGTTTGAAATGGTAAAGTGTGACATGTGCAATGAATGGTATCATGGTGAGTGCATTGGGATCTTCGTGGAAGACATTCCCAAGAAGGAGTCATTCTACTGCGGCAATTGTCGTCCTGACACACATCCGTTTGGGGCCCCGCGTGAATATTCGCCGCTTCGGCTTATCGAGACTGGTCGCTACACACCAGGCGACACTTTAAGCAACGAGTTAAGCAATGAGATTACTCGTGCCAAGAAGGCTGATTTGAGAGATCGAAAGAAACAACAAAGGGGGCAGCAAGGCGGTGCAAAGAAAGCGAAGGGAGCAGGCCGCGCAGCAGCAGCGCGTAGTTCCCAGCGTGACGCTCGTTCTGCTTCGAGCACTGACGAAGACGACTCGTCCGGATCCAGCTCGTCTGACACGGGTTCAGATTCTGATGGTGAGTCCGACTCATCAGTCTCGTCATCATCGTTATCTGAATCAGAGGATGATACGGATATCTCGACAGATGATGAGAATGATGATGATGGTGTTGAGGCTCTAAAGGCCCAGCAACCCGGCGACGAACCCTTGGTCGCCCGTCGACCACGCAGGGCTATCAAGGTTCCTGAGCGTTTCCTTGAGAATGCTGAGAATCAGGAACAGTTGCAGACACGAGAGAGGCGGAAAAAGACGAGTAGTAGCGCTGGCGGCAGTGGCTCAAGTGGAGGTGGTACGAGTTCTAGTAGCAGTATTAGTGCTAGTGGCAACGTTGGTGGAAAATCACGTAAGACTTCCTCAACTTCTGCTCATAATGCGTCTACTGGAGCTGCGTCTAATAAAACTGCACCTAATGCAGCGGTCTCAACTAAGTCTAAGCTTGCAAACGAAGCCCTGGCGAAGCAAATCGCAGAAACCCGAGCCCGCGCGGTGACCAGAATAACGACGCTGCTAGAACAACGCGAACAAGAAGACATGGAAAGGTGCGCACCAGAACTTAAGGCTGCAATTGAAGCACATGAAGTGGAGAAGAAAGCCCTGGCCGAAACAGAGCTCACGAAACAGTCTGAACTTGAAGCTGGCGTACCGAAACTTCGACTGTACGCGGCTGCAGTTGAAGCCGCACTTTTCCAATTCCACGCACCACCTGGTGCAACTTCGTACACCCCATTGCCTTCGTCGTATCGAGAGCGCTTGATGGCAATTGTGACGGCTCTCTCTGACGAAGGTAATTACGAACTCCGCATCCGCGCGCGCTCAGGGCTTCTTCCACCAGCTCGTCTCGCTGGTATGAGTGACGCTGAGTTGGCTTCTCCAGAGCTTGAGCGAATTCGTCGCGAAAATGAAATTGAAGCCATGCGTGACCGTCTACGCATTGACGAAGACGATCCCAACGCCGTTCGACGAGTCATGGAAGCGCTTGATCAAGGACGTGTGGACTTGCTCATTAAGCCTGATGAGGACAAGAAGGAGTCGGCGAAGGATGATTCTGATTCTATGTCCGACGCCGACAGCGATACCAGCACAACCTCCAGTGGCACCTCCCGTAGCAGCCGAATGGATGGCACTACGACCGACTCTGATACCGACTCCTCCACGGACTCGACCACGGATGGAAGTGAAACTGATGCAACCGACCCTGATGCCGTTTCTGACACTGATTCAACAGGTGCGGCCTCAGTTGCTGGAGATGTATCGACAGACGATGAAGATGGTCGTCGGGCTCGCAAGAAGACCCACTCGTCGACTGGACTTGGCACGAAGCGATCGAACAAGCGCGCAGATGAGGGTCATACGGATGTCAAGCGCACACGCAAGGACGAGGCTGAGACAAAGTCTGGAGAAGCGACTACCGTGGGCTCGCTCTCGCTTAGCACCCGTACTCATGCGTGGGGTGGACCTAAGCTCGGTCTTGGTGCCTCCGATGATATTGAGGTTGACTTAGGTGATCTGGGTGACGCTGGAGATGCTGATGAAAACGTGACAGCGACACCAACAGTGGCTCCAGCTTCACCTCCAAGAGGAGCTGCCACTCCACCTGCACTGGCCTCTGCCGCGTCTCCCCAAAACACAACCACTACACTTGAACCCTCCGCGACATTGACTTCGACATCTCAAGGCACTGTAGCTGCATCTGAGGCAAGTAAGCCAGCCCCGGTAAAGCCCGAATTGACCTCGCCCAAGTTGCCTGACTATTGCAGTGAGCGTATGGCTGATGAGTGCCTTGTCGCCTGGGAGACGCGTATGACGGTCATCAACTCCCCGAATCCAGTTTCCATGCAACTCAGGATACATGCTCCTGCAGCGGCGTTTGCAAACCTCCCTTCACCTGCTCAACTTACATCGCGACTGTCAGCAGCCCCAAGTAAGGCTGATTTGGATGTTGCGGAATCGCTGGCAACCCTACCCCCGGTATCTCAGATGTCAGGCCTGCTATCCGTCTCGGCGGTCACAAAGTACATCGTATCCCTCGTTCGAAGTACGTCCCGACGAACAATTGCGGCATTTACCGTTCTGCCTGGTGCTGCGAATGACTTGCCTGCTCTACAAGCACTCGCAGCGCACTTAGTAGAACGTGGCAACGCCGCCGTACTTGACCTGCAGGAGACAGTGGGTATTCTACTTTACTTCTTCCCCGATGTGAACGTTGGTGAGCCATTGAGCTCAGGTACTGCTGTGGACGGACTGGTTCCACCGCAACGTATTGTCGACGCAAGGGCTTCCCAGTCTGTTTTACTTAAAACGTGCATCCAGCATGGTGTCCCAGTCTATGCTCCTCCAATTGCTCTGTCTGCCGAGACTGCGTTCGGTCGGTCGGCAGATATGCATAGTCGCTCTCCGCTTTGGGGAATTGCCATTGTCATCCCCAAGAAGCAGGCACAGCCTCTGCCCGCAGCGCCTCTGGCGCGGCCTGCTGGACCACCCCCCTTGCCACTAGCTCAGCCGGCTCCCCCAATACCACCATCTTCCGGCCCGGTGCCTATCGCTCCTGGCATGCCTCCGGGTGGTGCTTCGATGGGTTATCCTCCAGCCAGTGACTGGATGACTCCTGGTCCCACATCGATGCCGATGCCAGGCACGAGCCCGGCCCCAGACTTCGCTACTGGGTCTATGATGGCGGCCCCCGGGCTGGCACCTCCGTCGATGCCTTCCGATCATCTCGCATCCTCCTCTGCTGCGCCTGAAGTAGCCCTGAATGAGAAGGACTTGGCGGCGTTGCTCTCAACACTGGCAGGGGGCGCTCTGTCTGGTGTTGTTCCACAGGCAGGAGCGCCCGCAGAACCTGCTGCATACGATCCCTATCAACCTGGAGGATATGGCGCAGCAGGCGGAGCACCCCCACCCCCACATACGGGAGGAACCTCGTCAAGTTATGGGCCTGGATACTCCGCACCCGCTCACCAAGACATGTACTCTCCCTACCCCCCATCTGGCGCAAGTGATTATCCAGCGCATCCAACACCATCAGTTGATCATACGCAACTTCCCTTCCAGCCTGTCCCGTCTCAGCAGCATCCCCCACCGCCACCGCCACCCTCGGGTGCTTCCTCTGCATCAGGATCCGCAGGTGGTTCTTCGCGCGCGTTTATTCATGCTGATCGTCTGCAGGGTTTAGGCCTTTCAGATCGTGATCGAAATGGCTACTCTAGCGAACGAGGAGGATACGGAAATCGAGGTGGGTATGGTGATCGATACAGCGATCGATACAGCGATCGATACGGCGGGGATCGGGATAATTATGCCAGTGACCGAGGTTATAGCGAACGTGGCTATGGATCGGACCGGGGCGGATATGGAGGCGATCGGGCAACCTACGGAGACCGCGATCGCGGAGGTCATGCCGCTGACCGAGGTGGATATTCAGCTGATCGAGGCGGCCCTGGAGGTGGGTATGCCAGCGGAGACCGCGGAGCCTACTCTTATGGAGATCGTGGAGACCGCCAGGGAGGCCAAGGAGGCGCTCAGAGAGGACCACGCGGAGACCGGCCGCTCCCCCCGAACTATCGTACAGTTCCATGCCGCTACTTCAACACACCTCAGGGCTGCCCTTTTGGCGACCGCTGCACTTACAAACACTAAGCTAATTGGGTTCAACCGCAGCGAAGCCGGCAGTCCCTTGAATCCTTGTGAGGGTTAGTAATCCCACCCACGCAGGCCTCGCTTTAGAAATCCTACATCATCATCTCTCGCCTGCGATGATGACTCCAATATCATAAAGTACATTCCATATTCTCATCTTTTCCTACTTCCTTATCCAAGTTCTACAAACCTAGTTTCCATACAAGCACTACCTTAGTCGAACTCACATTCCTTTCTGCTAAGCGCAATAAATGCAGGCAATGTCGCTGTATCCCACTTATCATGTTTACTATATGAGGTTCCCACGCTCCCTATTGCCTGCTTCCACGCAGGCCTCAGTGCATAGTCCAGTGCTGAGTGGGAAAAGGTATGGGTGTGCTCAGCAGTGGTCGAAAATTTGGGCCAGGACGGATGGACTGAGCCGAGGTTCAAAAAATGGGACTGGGGTATATACGAGCTCAAAATGCGAAATATCCACACGGTTGGGGAAGAGAATAAAATGTGGATAGTGTCCGAGGATGTTACCAGACTCGAGTGCGGTACTCCACTACTCCACTGGTTGGAACACAATGAGAAAATCGCCTCCTCGCTGTTTTAAACTCGGTTTAGTATATCCTACCGTACCTGTGTGTACTGCAGTGTGGGTGTACTATCCATTACTTCGCCTATTAGACACGCATGCCTGCTGTACCTGGCCGTCTTCCAGCCTGGTCTTCAACCCTGAGGCCAGGCAACGACTCACCCATCCTTTCACGGACTGATGGAGATTCGAATCATATGTGCCAGGCGGAACACCACCCAGGTGTGACTTCTGAGTGGCACATATTGCCCGAGTAAAGGCGTCACCTGGGGGCATACCGCTCTGAATCCCGCTTTGCTTACCAAGTCTTGTCTCGCTCGCTCACTCACTCACTCCACTCCGAATGGAAATCTCAAGCTCGCTCACTGAATTCCTTGTCTGTCGTTTCTCGCTCGCCCAACTCAACTCAACTCAACTCAACTCAACTCAACTCAACTCAACTCAACTCAACTCAACTCAACTCAACTCGGCCCATCTGGTTGGTTTATTGGCTGCTTGGGGCACTATTTGATTGCTTCCTTTGCTGACGTCGCACGGTTCATTCATCAACGCAGTCCTAGGACTTGACTCCTCCATCAGACTTGCTCGCAGTCGGTCGTTCGTCTTCCTCTGCCTTGACCTGTCTGAGGCTTTTCGCCGGTCCACACAGGCCATCTTATTCGTAACTACTGGCAGCGCGCAGAACTAGAGGATCAAGCTGAGCGGCACAACATTAGGAAACCCAGCAACGCATTCCGGAGAGCCTAAAGTGACTTAAGCAAATAACGCTACATCCTGTTGAAGCAATACGCTTGATTGATAAGTCTTCCGCCACGTCGTTACCTCGCAGGCTTCCGTTCTGAGGAGTAAGATCGCCTCCGTCTCCCCGGCTCTGCGACAGCGGGAAGCATAATGTCGCAACAAACACGAGAACGCAAGCGCAAGAAGAAGAAGGGTCGAGCAAGTTCAACAGGACCCCAGCGCTTCAATGGACGCCATGCTGTGTTCGTTGTCCGAGGTCCAGAAGAGCGATTTCGTTCTCTCAACCCGATTGTAATGCCGCCTGATCCGATTGCAGACTTTGATACGCGCGAGGCAACACCAGAGAACATTCGTGAGGCGCACTTCCTCCACGAACAAGCACGAACGAAAAGAACCGTGATCGTCAAGGTGAAAGATGCTTTAAAGTTCAAGCCCAGACTCAACCCTGAAGACTTATGCATCAATCTGCGTGAGAATAAGTTGGAAGTCTCGCCGAACTTCTTTTGGAAGGTGTATTCAGAGTATGATGATCCATCTTGGCACTGCTGGGTATGTGTTTGTGAAACAGACCGAGCGCACAAGATTGTGCGGGAGCTTTCAGAGAAAGAGGCTTCCACCGGCGTCACTGATCCTAGTATTGTTACACTATCCACGAGTGGAACCGAGACCAGTACTAGTTCGACCTCGTCGACAGCTTCGGCTCCGGTTTCGGAGCAGGAGACCAAAGGCAACGTTACCGAGGCGGGCACGGAAGGCTTAGGCAAACGAACTGCTCGTGAGTACGAGCATTCGAGTGATGAAGAGGAAGAAGGTGATCTAGATGGAGATAGTGAAATGACCGATGAAGACGAGCCTATTATCCAGGATGATGAGGAAGAACTCGCTTATCTCGATGAGACCCCCGAGCAACGTCAGCAGCGACTTGAGTCAGAGGAAGCCGAGCTCCAAGATCAGAAAGACATGATTGAGTACTATGCAGCGATTAAAAACAAACTCAAGGTGGAGCAGGAAGCAAAGACAGGTCAACCATTTGTTCCCGATCCACCTCGCTTTAGAAGGGGCGCGGTTCCATCAGGGACGGAAGGTGACACGCACTCAGAGAATACCAAAGGCGCACCTCCTCCGCCCCCCTACATGCCCACTGACTCGGTAACCCCGACACAAAGCTCGAATTCAGCGGCTGCACCATCGGGGGATGCTTCAGCTGTAACATCTTCGAACTCTGCACCGAAAACCAAGCTGAAGCTGCGTCCTGGAACTGTCACAACGCTGGCCAAGCTTAAGGAAATTGTTGGTCTCCCCCCCGTTGTCATCGAGGACAGTGAGGAATTCCAGTTGAAGCCTAATGATCACATTTGCGGATGTCTCGTCCTGCAGCAGTTCGTACATGACTCCAATTACTTCCAATGGGGCATCCCACTGCATCGATGCGGACCTCCTGATCCTGTCACTGGCGCCTTCCCAGATGTTGCCGAGCTGTCAGTTTTCTGTGCCAAGGGCTGTGGTGGCAAGCTTCTCGAAGCTGCTGTAGACTTTGCGGCCAAACACACGCCGTACAGGTTTATTATTACAGCCTCTTCGCATGGTGCGGAGTCATGGTACGCCTCAAAAGGTTTCAGGCCGGTCACGGCGCTGCGGCTTCCCATGCCAACCTTGGCGCAGCGAAGGGCAATGACCAAGCAACAGCGGATGCAAATGGCTCACTTGTATCGTCACCGAATTCCCGATGCAATGATCGATATCACTCGTGATGAGCCCAGCTTGGTCATGTACATTTCCGTACCAGCCAGAGTGCGTCAGCAACAGCAATTGATGCAACACCAACTGCGCATTGCACGTGGTCTGGTGTCTGGGCGTGGTCGCAAGGGATTGCGAGGGAAGTATGCGCGGCAAACGCTCAAAGCCATCAAACTAGAGATGGATAATCTGGTGACGAACGAGGCGGCCTCCGAACAGCAGCGTCAGCAACAGCGTCAGTCCTCGTCAGAAATCAAGGAACATCACACGAGCTCTTCACTGACAGCCACTTCAGCCGCACCAGTGGCAACAAGCGGCGTGCCGCCACTCGCTGGTAACACAGGATTCAATCTGGGAGTGATGTCTAGTCAGCTGTCGTCAGCTGGAGTCCCCCCTCTGCAGACGAATGCGCCTCTTACAATGGGCTTAGGACAGCCCAGTATACCCCCGTTGACTTCATCTGGCTATTTTAGTGATGTGAATCACAACTCAACGGGTTTCTCTTTACCGCATGTGACTTCTTACCAACAACCGCAAGACGTATACTACTCTGTGAATAGCACTCAAGCACCGTCATCGTTCACGTTGAACGCCCCTAGTGCTCAAAACCAGCATCTACAATACGCAACGAGTGCCTCTAATGCTCCTGCTTCGAATCCCCAACCCGAGGCACGGCCTTCATCATCGTCCTCCCACCCTAGTCAATCTAGTTATCAGTCTTCCTTACCGGTGTCTTACATGTTCTCTGTGCCTCCTATGTCGCACTCGTTGCACGGAACAAATTATGGACGTGAGTAAGACTGGTGAATGGTTGGGAACCATTTTTCCTCCCATCTGCACAAGGATTTGGTGCGAAACCAAATGGAATAAACAGTCGAAAAGCATTGTTACAAGCTTATGGACTTCTTTGTTTATATATTCCTATATTCTTTCATCGGGTAGCTTGTGTTGTTGCACAAACTTAAAAGAAGTACAGCTTTGTCAACAAAGCAATAGAGAAATGAACGATCACAAGTCCAATGACAAGGAACAGGCCGATTCTCTGGCGCTCGTCTTCGCCTTCTGCCCCAGGCGCGGGCAGGGAGTATAAACCGTTCTTGTAGAGATAGTATACATTACGAACAATAAAGAGTGTTGAGATCGTAAAGGCAATTGAGACCGAGACCCATGAAGCGACATTGCCCGGAAGTATACTCAGGGCTGCTGCAGGCAAGTATGCAGCGAACGAGTAGCCATATAGGGAAATGAGCGTAACTAGGGATCGAGGGGCGCTGTAGGTGCGGAGGACAAAGTAAAGAATCACTGGGAAGACTATGAGCGAAACGTAGAACATCGTGGCTGCAAGCGTGATCTTCTCGACATCCAGGCCTTGGGCCGTTCCGTAGTTAAAGTTGCGGAGATATTTGCTGAGATTGCCAACGGCTGCGAGCGTGAAGACAACGGTAGTGGAAATCCAGAAGGGTCCATAGAGGTCTGGGGTGTTATTTCCTGAAGACGTTACCAGTTCAGGCACAGTGCGGCCATTAGCCATGTCTTCTTGTGAAGTCACAACGCGAGGTCCGTAGTCATCGTTATAGAACGGGCCTCCTACGGGAAGCAGTGCAGCGAGTAGCCTGTCCTTAACGTCGTTTGTAGAAACGTCAAAGTAGCACTGGTAGTATGCCAAAGAGAAGATCGAAGCCGCCTCCTGGGGCTTCTGGTCTGGCTGTTGCTGTCCGATTTGTTGCGCTGCTGCGGCTGGTGATCCAAGAGGTGATGAAGACGACGAATCTTGGCCAGCGATGATCGGCATCGTCTGAGACGAGAAGGTTGCATCCCCCAAACTTCCAGCGTATGTCACTCCTGCGTTCATCGGCTCGTCCAACCCATCGCCCAGCGTCAAATCGAGAGGCTGATCACTGAGCGAGAGACCCTCCGAGTCTCCTAAGAGAGACAGGTCCTGCAGTTCTGTCTCGCCTGTGTTGGCCATGCAGTAAACTAGAGCAAGCGACACCAAAAGGGTAGATAGACAAGGCGCAGCGAGTCAGACTTCCATGTGGAACGCGAAACAAACGAGGTTCGGACGACTCAGCACCACTGAGGAGTTAGTGATTGGAGGGTTTTTACCGAGATCACGGACGTATTTGAGCTTTTAACTAAAATGAACCGATATTAACATATCGAGCGCATCATATTATCCCATTTTCACACACTCCTCCTATTAACCCCTCCACTATTTCGTCATCTTGGCAAAGTACCAGTTAGAGTTTCTTGGGTAAAAGAGCGTTTCTGCTTGCAGCAGTAGGGGCACGCATGGATCCCGCCCAGGACGCCGGCATGGTATTTGGCACGCCTGGATTAGCATGTGTCCGTGCTTGTTCAGGCGATGCATGATAACGGGCCTAGAATAGCTAAGCAAATTGTGGTCCTCCGCAGGTCGAGAATACTGCCTTCATCCCGGGGTATTCGACTAGGAAATGGATGAGACGCTTAATGTAGGGTGGAAACAGCTTTGCAGTCATGGTTAAAGGATTTATCATCATATCATCCCATTGTGCCTAGCTCCTCTCTGAGTTCGAGCTACAAAGGTACTGAAGCTTCCGTGAGAATGTCGCTCCACACTCTCGGTCCAGTTAAGGGGGACGTTGCCCATGCAAACTAAATGTGAAAAGTCGTCTGCATCGGACTATCTCAGCATCTCCAGTAAGATCGGCTTGAGACTCCATCATGGTGTTGCGCATGGAACGCGAGTACAGGCAGAGAAGTTCAGTATTGATTCAGAATTGCGACCTGAGTGAACGGAGGTATCGGTGCGAGTGCCAGTGCAAAAATAGTATACAGTCAAGTATATTTCTCGAGGCTAGCCTCAGATAACTTGTTATTCGCCGAAGCCACGCCGCAACCCCCCCCCAAAATTCGGACCGCCAATTACCCTCCTCAGGTTCGGTCTTTCGCGTAGCTACGTTTGAGCCTGGTTCTCCCACAAGACGCCCCGCACTAACGGTCACTCGCCAGTAGGCTTGCGTAGATTCGCACGTTAGCCGTATCCCCGAGGCTTGTAACCTCCGGCTCCATTATCTCATGCACAGAATTGTGCGCCAGCCGCTGTCCTATCGCCACGGTTTTCATGCGGGAAACCACGGAGACGTGCTGAAGCATGTAGTCCTGACGCAGCTCATCGGGTCCACCTTAAGAAACTGCAGAAATCGCCAGGTTATATATGTCGACACACACTCAGGACCAGGCGGAGTCTACAAGGTCGACTCGGATATGGTCAGGAAGAAGAACGAGTTTGCCAGTGCCGCAGGGCGGATCCACGACCTGGCGCGCCTGGCGATTCGGAATCAAATTCCGCCGTCAGGGTTGGACCAAGGGTTTCTCGCACAACAGCGACATGACCAGACTCAAAGCAGACGGCGGCGAGCATCGAGAAGTAGGCTGAGCAGCAACCCGCAACCACGACTGGAAGCAACTGCAGTTCGCGATGAAGAGTCGTCGAATCATGCAGCTTCCGCGAATGAGGGCCCACACGAAGTTGTGCCTACTCTCCCATCATATCAAGGAGAATTGTCACTAGATCTATTTGCTCCTTCCTCAGATTTGTATGCCGGAATCCCTACGATTCATGGAATGCCCAAACTGTCCGGTTACGATTCGATCCTCGTACCAAAAACCACCGCGGGAGCTGATGCCGACTCATCAGACTCAGACGGGATTAGAAAGCTTGTAGACAACCTAGAGCGCAACGTTCGTGAGCTGCTACCAATCCCTTCAGAGTTGCTGCCTTACTTGAGTGTAATGTTCGTTGCTAACGAGCCGCTGAAGCTCGATTCGGTCGTCGAGTCCGCAAGCATGGGTAAGCTGCGGTTTGAAGATCGGGAAAAGGCCATCGCCAACCCCTTTAAGCTGAAGACCCTTGAGGAACGAGCACGCAAACGAGAGCGCGAGAACGGTGGCAAGTTCATCAATCGTGCTGGCTTGAGTGTTGAAACGAAAGCCTTGCTCATGCGTGCAGTTTGCATTTTAGGAGCACGTCCAACGGAAAGTAGTTCATCAGCAGATTTTACAGCATGCGACGATATGATTGAGGAGCTCTCGACCTCTGCAGAAGCTTTCTATGATGCGGTCGTATCGCCTTCCTCAACTTTGACGCCCGTGCCCAAGTTTGACTTCTCTAGAGGAAAGGCTGCCATTCCTGTGACACGTCGCCAAGCTCAGGCGACAGTCCATATGTCAGATGCCATGCCAGCAACCCCATTTTTTGCACATTCAAATCCTGAACGCAAGGATCTCCGCGCTGAGCCGCCTCCGCCACGTGAAAACAATGAAGAGGGTCCAGATGAGGATTCCAACAGTTCGAGCAAGCACTCGGCACGTGTGAAGACTGCAAGCATGAAGACTGGTGAGAATGCAGCTAACAAGAAGAATCCAGAACTGAAACCTCCTGCCCCTCGTTCATCAGACAAGCGTAAGTTTGATGATGCAATGGTTCGAAAGGAGCTCGGCATAGATGATGACGATTTGCCTTCGAACCTGCAGTTTGTCGAATCCTCAAGGAGGTCCATGCGGAACCATCGAAAGCGTGCGGAAGAAGGCGGACCAGATGCGTCTAATCCGACATCTAATCCTCAAAGGGACAGCTCATCAGAAGAGAGGACGCACCAAAATCAATCTTCTCCAACCGATGATGCATCCCGCACTCTTGAGCACAGTGAACGAAGCACATCACGCCCCAGAAAGTCGCTCCGAGCACAGGCGAAAGCCAGGCAGCACCGTGAGTTGAACACATGTTGTACTTCAGCACCGGATTGGAGGTTTTCGACCCAGTGGCCGCAAATTGAATTTACCAGTGACTTGTGGCAGCAATTAGTCGTGAAACCAGGTAGCTTTGTTAACCAGGACTGTCTTCCCCAGGTCCGCTCGACGCGACTGCTGCCCTCCACGCTGCCGACTGTCTGGACACGCTCCTTTTCTGCAGGACGCAAAGCCTCCACGCAGGGAAAGAAGGGGGGTAACAATGCAAAGGCACGAGCCGCAGACCCGATTAAGAAATCGTCGCATAATGCTCAATCGAAGACCGCATCCACTAAGGTTGTGTCAAGTGAGGAGATGAACTCAAGACCTCGAGCTTCCAACCAGTCCACAGAGAAGCTGAGTGAGTCTCAGTCATCCAACTCGACCAAGAGATCTCGCGCGTCTATGTCGAAACGCCAACTCAAGAAATTGAAGTGGGCTAGACAGAAGGCTAAGATGCGTCAGAAGCAGCCCCCAAAGGTAAAGCGACCCTCGAATCGTGTTGATATACTAGCCGCCGTTGGCCTGGATCGAAAGCAACTTAAACAACAAAGACTCGCCAAGAAGCGAATGGCTTTGCTTTCTGATGTGGAACTTGAGGCGATCCGAAAGGGCGAAAAGGTAACAACCTCATCCTTGGTCTCAATCCTTGAGGCTCAATCTTCGACGGCCTTCTGCTTATTTGGTGCTCCTGGCTTCTTACCTTTGCAAAAAGGGGCAAAGACAGCACTGCGCGCCCTTCCTTCTTCACCTTTCATCTTTCATTCACTTATGAATCCACTTCGAGATCAGGTCTTTTTCACAGAATTGCACTCTACTGAGTACATGGCCTTACTGGATCACTACATCAACTACTCCTTGTCGCAGAAGCTCAATGCACAGGATCGGCGTATATCGGCGCGTGCAACGCAAATCGCCTTGGGTCTTCCCCCTGACGCGGAGATTGGTGAGGATCTTCCAGAGTTATTCGACGAGGATGAAGGTGCACAGCGTCGCCGATTTGGCAAGACCCTTGCAGAGAAGGTAAAAGAAATTCAAGAGAGTCCGAATAGCAGTCGACAGGAGGAAGCAGGAGTCAAAGGGATCACGGATGGCCGTCCCGTCGTAACAGAGCGAGAATTCTTGAGAATTGCTGCCGCAGAGGTTGGGTGGGCCTACTTGACGCCTGAGCGCGAGAATGCCCTACGCCTAAAGTTTGCGGACGAACTCAAGCAGCTGAATCTTCGACGTGTCAAAGAGCGCCAGGCTCGACGAGACGAACTGAAAAAGGTTCTCACTAACCCAGCTAAGACTCAGGGGAGGAGTTCCGAGAATCAGGATTATCTTGAATTACTCGCTGAGTATGCAAGTAATGTCGAGAGTGGAGCGCGTCTTCCCGTAGATGTGATCGATGCCCTTCTCCAGCGCACACCTGGTGTGGTTGTGCTCCACAAAGATGGTCCAAACTTCCTTCAGAGGCTCTCGAGCTTCGTAGCATCCGAGAAGCAACGGGTGCGTCAACTACCTCAGGCCCTGTTGGAGTGGACAAAGCCCAAGATGCTGCACGAGATGT
>Ga0182741_1002527_pt1 | contig 21049 bp, 13 predicted proteins | sample eDN5th37CBELigOP_FD_128874 | JGI IMG/M metagenome (GOLD analysis project Ga0182741, IMG submission 128874) | Enriched Organic Plus compost microbial communities from Emeryville, California, USA - eDNA 5th pass 37_C BE-Lig OP (version 2) (version 2) ... | reverse complement strand
TCTCGTTGACCGTGTGGATGTAGCGCGCGGGGATGGAGATCGTGACCACCGCGACGCCGGATCGTAGTCGCTGGATCAGCGATGCGTCGGTCCCTCCGTGGTTGAGCACCTCCAGCTGACAGGGAATCCCGTTCTGGTCCGCGAGGTCCCGCAGATGGCGCACGATGCCGCGGTGGCTGACCTGCGTCGTGTCCATGACCTTGATCGCCGGCCCCTCTCCCAACCGGGTGATTTCTTCGTCTTCCGCGCTTCCGGGTATGTCGTTCGCGATGGTGAGGTCCAGCGCGACACAAATGTCCGGGTCGATGTCGTACCCGGCCACGACCGCGCCGCGTGAGCCGACCTCTTCCTGCGTGGTCGCGACGGCGACGATGGTCGATGCAGGATTCCGCACGAGCCGGAGCCCCTCGATCATCACGTAGATGCCGAGGCGGTCATCCAGCGCCTTACTGACGATGCGGTCGCCGCTTTGGACCAGCTCCCGATCGAGGGTGACCATGTCGCCGATCTGGATCTTTGATGCTGCCTCGCCGACATCCACGAAGAGGTCGTCGGTGGTCAGCGCCGGATCGCGAGGCGGGCCGAAATGCAACGGTTCCTTCATCGTCTCGATGACGCCGGGAATCCCTTCTCCGTCCTCCGGATAGACGATGACGCGCTGGGCCAGGAGTACGCGTGGATCGAAGCTGCCGAGCGGCTGGAGGCGGAGGAAGCCGCGCTCGTCCACATGGCGGACAAGGAAGCCGACCTCGTCCATGTGGGCGGCGATGAGGATGGTTGGGCCACCGCTCCCGCGCTTCGTCGCGATGAGGTTGCCGAGGCGGTCCTCGCGCATCTCGTCGACCAGCGGCTCGATCGCCTGCCTCACGACGTCGCGAACCTTGTCCTCGAACCCGGCGATGCCCGGGGCGGCGGTAAGCCGTTGCAAGAGGTCCGTGTTCATCCCGCTTCCCGCCTTTCCGTGCTCCGGATATGCGAAACGGGCCATCCCACATCTGGATGGCCCGTTGCTCTTGTTCCCGTCTCGGCGTTGGGCTCGTGCGATTCTCACAAAGGTTGCGAGCGCCGCGTACAGCCGGCCCTTGTGGCTGGCCCCGGAGTCGCCCACCGTCCTGAGCTGCGAGGGGCGACTGGACGGCACCAACCAACCTGCAAATTGCGCTAGACGGCGGCAGCCTCGCGCGGCTTCGACTCTGCCGGAGCGGTCTGCGGGAGGGTGAAGGCGCGATCCACCGCCTCGGCGACGCGCTTCACCTTCGGCGTCATGGCCGCGAACTGCTCGAAGTTCAGCGACTGCGCGCCGTCGGACATCGCCTGGTCCGGATCCGGGTGGATCTCGACGATCAGGCCGTCGGCGCCCGCCGCGATGCCGGCGAGGCCGAGCTTCTCGACGAAGGTGCGCTTGCCGGCGGCGTGGCTCGGGTCGATGAAGACCGGCAGGTGCGACATGCTCTGCAGCACCGGGACCGCGCTGACATCCATCGTGTTGCGGGTGGCAGTCTCGTAGGTCCGGATGCCGCGCTCGCAGAGGATGACGTCCGGGTTGCCCTGTGCCATCACGTATTCGGCGGCGAGGAGCCATTCCTCGATCAGCATCGAGAGGCCACGCTTGAGCATGACCGGCTTCTTCGCCTTGCCGACTTCTTCCAGGAGCAGGTAGTTCTGGGAGTTGCGGGCACCGATCTGGAAGATATCGGTGTACCGCCCGACGAGGTCGACATCGGCCGGGGTCATGACCTCGGTGATGACCTTGAGGCCGGTCTCCTCACGCGCCTTGGCGAGGATCTGCAGGCCCTTCTCGCCGAGGCCGCGGAACTCATAGGGCGAGGTGCGAGGCTTGAAGGCACCGCCGCGCAGCACGGTCGCGCCGGCGTTCTTCGCCGCGATCGCCGTCTCGAGCAGCATCTTCTCGTTCTCGACCGAGCACGGACCGGCCATGATGGTGATCTCGTCGCCACCGATCTTCACGCCGTCGAGGTCGATGACCGTCTTCTGCGGATGGAAATCCCAGCCGGCGAGCTTGAACTTCTTGGAGATGCGGACGACCTGGTCGACGCCCGGCAGCAGCTCGAACATCTCGTCGAGCGTCGGCGGCAGCGGCAGGCCGACGACACCAACGATGGTGCGCTCCTCGCCATCGATCAGGTGCGGGCTGAGACCCAGCTCGCGTACGCGCGCTACGACGCCATCGAGCTTTTCGCGCTCGGCATCCGGCTTCATGACGATGATCATTTTCGAGTGGCTCCTTGTGGCAGTGATATGTGTGTACTCGGTCGGCCAGCGCGGCGCGTTCGTCCAGCGATGTCAGCTCGCAATGGCCGCACGACCTTCCCTATACGACGGAACTGGTAACCGGGACGTTGGCGACTTCATCTTCGTCCGATGTGGTGGCCTCGCCGGTGATGCGGGCGACCTCCTCGTCGGAGATGCCCCATTCGGGCCGGAGCTGCTTCGCGCCCTTGAGGTAGGCGTGGCGGATCTCCGAGGCGCTCTTCGTCGTGTTGACGTGGACGAGGACGCGGACGGCCTTCTCGAGGGCGCCGGGGACGGCCATCTCGTGCGAGCAGACCATCGGGACCTCGGTCCACCCAAACGAGCGGGCTGCCGTGGCCGGAAAGATCGCGGTGAGATCCGGGGTGGTGGTAAAGATGGCGCTGGCGATGTCCTCGGTGTTCAGGTCGTTCAGCCCGATCAGGACCTCGACCAGCTCCTGGGTCGCCTCGAGGATGTCTTCGGCCGTGTTGGCAGCCGCGGTGGTGGCACCGCGAATACCGCGACAGACGATCGGTTTCTCACCGGGTACTGTCATGAGCGTAGTTACTCCGCTATAGGGACATGGGGATCACGGCGTCATTGCCACAGGTAGCATTCGTGCTCCCGCAATGATACCAGCGTTATGGCGGATTCGCGCCACGTAGGTGGTTAGGGGCGGATTAACGCGGAAGGCACGTTTGGGCGTGTCCTCGCGCCATGCCTCGACGCGCGCTACCGGTCGTTCTCTTCCCGCGCCTCGATGGCGGGCAAGGCTTCGACCGCCGGTTTGACGCGTCGCCGGATCGCTCCCCAGATCGGCGGATCCTTTTCTTCCTCGACCCCGATGAACGCCATGATCGGGAACAACGCGACCGTGAGCACGGCGCCGGCGATGACCGCCGTGGCGATATCCTCCGGGACATCGCCGGACTGGACCAGCCGGTTCATCAGTGTCGCGACCAACGGCAACTGGGTTGACGCGATCAGCGCGAGCCGGAAGCGCATGCCTCCGTCAAGGGACCGGTAGAAGGCAAGCACTGGCAATCCCCGGATTAGGAAGAACGCGACGACCGTCAGCACCATGATGACGAGCGCCCGGTTGCTGCCGAAAAGCGTGTCGAGCTGGAGCTCGGCGCCGGTCATGATGAAGAAGGCGGGGATGAAGACGCCGAAGCCGATTGATTCCAGCTTGACCTTCAGCCACTCCATGACCTTGCGGGATTCGCTGGTGCTGGCGACATCGCCGAGCTGGCCGATGATGAAGCCGCCCGCGAAGGCCCCGAGCAGGACGTCGAGATCGAATCTCGCGGTGAGATAGACGAGCACGACGAGGATCAGGATCGACAGGCGCACGGCGAACTGCGCGCTGGAGTTCAGGGTGTCCACGATGATGCGGCGGGTCTGGCTGTTTTCCTTCTGTCCGACGCCCCGGCGGAAGCCGTAGAGCAGCACGCCGACGATGGCGAAGAAGGCGACGAGCACGAGCGCCGTGATCTGGCTCTCCCGCGTGTCGTTGAACAGGAAGGCGACCGCAAGCACGGGCAGGAACTCGCCAACAGCGCCGATCGAGAGCGCGTTGCTGCCGAATTTGGTGTGGATCTGGCCGCTGTCCTGCAGGATGGGCATGAGTGGGCCGAGCGCCGTGGTGGCGATGGCGATGGCGAAGAGGTGGAAGCTCGAGATCAGGTCAAGCTGCTGGAGCGTGAAGGCGATCGCCAGCGCGATGATGATCGAGCCGACCCAACCTCTCAGGGCGTTCTTCAGGGGCTCTCCCTTGATACCTTCGAAGTCGACCTCGAAGCCGGCGAGGAAGAAGAGGAAGATGACGCCGAATTCCTTGGCGATCTCCAGTCCCGTGCTGTGTTCGATGACATCCAGCAGGTACGGCCCGAACAGGATGCCGAGCGCGATCTCGACAACGACGACGGGCACCGGCACCTTCGGGATGATGTCCACGATGATGGGTGCCAGCGCTGCCGCGAGCGCCAGCCACAAGAGTCCTTCGAATGTTGCTTCGATCATGTCTCCTCGTTTCCCCAGACGGTTGCCGTCGATCCGCTCAGGCGCGGGTTGTCCTGCGGTGCCTGTCGCATTGAACGGACCAAAGGTCCGGGATGGCTCCCGCCAACTGCGTCAACATGCAGGCCACGACCGAACCGGTCACGCGGACGGGTGGTCCTGGCAATGGGGTCTCTTGCACGGAGAGCTGTTTCTCTCAACCCTGTCCGGGCTGGGGACATGACAGGGCAAGGTCCCTCGATGGACGCGAGGGACCTTTGCATCCGTCGGTGGTGCCTGTCCACCGAACACCGGTCGCGCTCCCTATGATGGGGTGTGGGACGTGACCGCGTCTCGAACGATCCTTGTCGCCTCGACCATGTTTCGCAGGGCAGCGGTGGCTTCCGGCGCCTTGCGGGTCTTCAGGCCGCAGTCCGGGTTGACCCACACCTGGTCGATGTCGAGCACCGAGATCGTCGCCCGGAGGTTCCCGGCGATCTCTTCGGCCGATGGGACACGCGGGCTGTGGATGTCGTAGACGCCCGGTCCGACGCCCTTGTCGTAGCCACGGTCCCGGAACGCCGTCAGGAGCTCCAGCCCGGAGCGCGCGTTCTCGATGGAGATCACGTCGGCGTCCATGTCGCTGATCGCCCCAAAGATGTCGCCGAACTCCGAGTAGCACATATGCGTGTGCACCTGCGTCTCCGGTCGGGCTCCCGCCCCCGTGATGCGGAAGCTCTCGATCGCCCAATCCAGGTACTTTTGCCAGTCCTCGCGGCGGAGCGGCAGGCCCTCGCGCAGGGCGGCCTCGTCGATCTGGATCATCGCGATTCCCGCCGCGTCGAGGTCGGCGACTTCATCACGCATGGCCAGGGCGATCTGCTTGCAGGTGACCGAGCGCGGCTGGTCGTCCCGCACGAAGGACCAGTTGAGGATCGTCACCGGCCCGGTCAGCATCCCCTTGACCGGCTTGTCGCTCAGCGACTGGGCGTAGGTTGCCCATCGTACTGTCATCGGCTCCGGTCGCGAGACGTCGCCATAAATGACCGGAGGGCGGACGTAGCGGGAACCGTAGCTTTGCACCCAACCGTTCCGGGTAAAGGCCAGACCGTCGAGCTGCTCGCCGAAGTACTGGACCATGTCGTTGCGCTCTGGCTCGCCGTGGACCAGGACGTCGATCCCCAGTTCTTCCTGATGTCGAATTACCTCGCTGATCTGCTGCTCGAGGAAGGCTTCATATTCCTCGCGCGAAATCTCGCCCTTGTCGAAGGCACGCCGGGTCTTGCGGATATCGGGCGATTGCGGGAAGGATCCAATCGTGGTGGTCGGGAGCGTCGGCAGTTCCAACCGCTCGCGCTGGAGGGCTCTCCGCTCGGCAAACGGTAATCCGCGCTGCGAGGCATCCGCCGGGAGCGAATCGAGGCGGTGCTGAACCTGCGGATTGCGCCGGCGAGCCGAGGTCGCCGCGTTCTGGAGCAGGGACGTGCGCGCATCGAGCGCGTCTCGCACCGCATCCTCGCCTTGCGTCAGGCCGGTCGCGAGGATGCGAACCTCATCCAGCTTTTGCAGGGCGAACGCGAGCCAGCTGCGCACCTCGGGGTCAAGATCCGTCTCGGCCGTGACATCGTACGGGACATGCAACAGCGAGCAGGAGGTGCTGACCTGGATGCGGTCGGCGTCGAGGACGCCGGTCAGCGACCGGAGCGTCTCGAGCGCGGCCCGGAGGTCCGCCGCCCAGATGTTGCGACCGTCGATGACGCCGGCGATAAGCGCCTTGTCCTTCGGGAACCCGTGCTGCCGGACGAGCTCCAGGTTTTTCCCGCCCCGGACGAAGTCGAGCCCGATGCCATCCACCGGCAGGTTCACCAGCATCTCGTAGGCGTCGCCGACCTGATCGAAGTAGGTTTGGACCGCGATCTTCGTCTGACCCCGCGCGGCGCCGAGTCGCTCGTATGCCGTTCGCAGAGCCGCCAGGACGGAATCCTCAACGTCCGTCACCAGGATCGGCTCGTCGAGCTGGATCCATTCCGCGCCGTCGGCATTCAATCGTTGAACGATCTCCTCATAGACGTCGAGGAGCGGATCGAGGAGGGAGAGCCAATCGAAGGACTCATCCTGCGACTTGCCCAGCAGGAGGAACGTAATCGGCCCGACCAGCACCACTTTCGAGGCGACACCGGCATCCTTCGCCTCGGCAAGCGCCTCGAATGGCTTGTCGCTGGCGAGCCGGAACGTCGTGTCAGGCCCCAACTCCGGCACGATGTAGTGATAGTTCGTGTCGAACCACTTCGTCATCTCCATCGCGGGAGCTGACTCCCGGCCTCGGGCCATGGCGAAGTAGGTGTCGAGGTCGACGCGCTCACCTGTCCAGCCGAAGCGCTCCGGCACCGCGCCGACGAGCGCGATGGTGTCCAGCATCTGGTCGTAGAGCGAGAAGTCGTTGACCGGAAGCAGGTCCAGCCTTGCGGCGAGCTGGTCCTCGCGGTTCTCACGCCGGATGGCGCTCGCCGTTGAGAGAAGGTCCGTGGCCTCGGCCTTTCCGGACCAGTAGCGTTCGAGGGCTCGCTTGAGCTCCCGATGTTTGCCAATCCGGGGATATCCCGGGATCGTCGCAATAGCCATGCACAACTCCGTGAGTCTGCTTCTCCCGCCTGGCGCCTGCGGCATCAGGAGAAGAAGGCGTGATGGGACACGACGCGACCTGTCGGCACGTGGGCCGGAAGGTCTCGCTCCCTGAACAGGGCAACCACAGTATAGGTGCAATATTCTGTACCGCAAGTAGAGGTTCGTATTTGGCCGTACAATGGCGTGGCTTACGGGGCAGGCAGCAATGTCCCGGCACATCCCGGCGCCGTGACCGTGACCAAACGAACAATGATCCTCTGTGTCGACCGTGCAAGGAGCAGGAGAAGTCAATGGCAACAGCGAACCGTCCGTCAGCAGTGAGTGTTCAGATCGATACAGGATTGTCCGCCGAGGAACTCGCCACGCTCAAGGAGATTGAGGACCGGGTCCTGTGGCTCTCTGCCAACATCGTTCATCACGCGAACAACGTGCGCCCGAACCCTGACAAGCCAACGAAGGTTGGGGGCCATCAGGCTTCGTCCGCATCCGTCGTGTCGATCATGACCGCGCTGTATTTCGCGTTCCTCGACGCCGGGGACCGCGTATCGGTCAAGCCGCACGCGTCCCCGGTCTTTCATGCCATCCAGTACCTGCTCGGGAACCTGGACCGGAAGTACCTGACGATGTTGCGTGAGATCAACGGCCTGCAATCCTATCCGTCGCAGACCAAGGACCCCGACCCCGTCGACTTTTCGACCGGATCCGTGGGTGTGGGCGCGGTCGCCCCGCTCTTCGCGTCACTGGCCGCGTCCTATGCGACGCACCACTTTGGATCGGTCACCAGCAAGCGATTCATCGCGCTGCTGGGTGACGCAGAGCTGGACGAGGGAAACATCTGGGAGGCGGTTCTCGATGACACTCTCGGGCGCCTCGGAAACTGCATCTGGATCGTGGACCTGAACCGGCAGAGCCTCGACCGAGTCATTCCGGGCATCAAGGCGTCGCGCCTCAAAGGCATGTTCGCCGCCGCCGGTTGGGAGGTCATCGAGGCCAAGTACGGGACGCTGCTTGAACACGTCTTCGCCTCCCCGGGCGGCGATGCGGTGCGGGAGCGGATCGATTCGATGCCGAACGAGGAGTATCAGGTACTCATCAGGCTCAATGACGGGGCGGTCATCCGGCAGCGGATGGCGGACGTCGCCAATTCCGCCCAGCACGCCGCCATCCTGGACGCCCTGAAGGCGATCCCGGATGACCAGCTTCGCGACGTCGTCTCCAACCTCGGCGGGCATGACTTGCCCAAGCTGCTCCAGGTGCTGCGACATGCGGATGAGATCCCTGATCGACCGGTGGTGATCTTCGCGTACACGATCAAGGGATACGGATTGCCGATGGCGGGCGATCCGCTGAACCATTCCCAGCTCCTTACCACAGCGCAGATGGAGGAGCTTCGCGCGCGCCTGGACATTGCTGAGGATGACGTCTGGAGTGGATTCCCCGAAGACTCCGCGGCCGGCGTGGTGTGCGCGGAGACAGCCCGGCGACTGGAGCAGGGACCTCCGGTCGCCGCCCAGAACAACCTGGATCTTCCGCGTGATCTGCCGACGAGCCATCCGCGAACGACCTCGACGCAGGAGGCGTTCGGGCGCTCGGTGCTTCGGCTCGGCGAGGTTGCCGGAATCGGAGAACGGGTAGTGACGCTCTCCCCGGATGTTGCCACGTCCACCCATCTCGGTGGGTGGATCAACAAGTTCGGCGTCTATTCGCTAGACGAGTCGCAAGACTATGAGTTGGGCGAGCAGCGCATGCTGAAGTGGCAGCCTTCGCCGCAGGGTCAGCATGTTGAGTTCGGTATCTCCGAAATGAACCTCTTCTCGGCCCTCGGCCAGTTTGGCCAGGCCGCAGAGATGAGCGGCCAGTTCCTGATCCCGATCGGCACCGTCTACGATCCGTTCATCTGTCGAGGGCTCGATGCGTTGATCTACGGCCTGTATATCGACTCGAAAATGATCGTGGTCGGGACGCCGGCGGGGGCGTCGCTGAGTCCGGAAGGCGGGGCTCACCAGAGCTCTGTCACGGTCTCTCTCGGCATGGAGCTTCCGAACCTGCACAGTTTTGAGCCGGCGTTTGGCCGCGAGGTGGACTGGATGCTGATGGAGGCCGTCCGTCAGTGCGCCGACCGGGAACATGGAACATCGACCTACCTGCGCCTGTCGACGAAGCCGATCAACCAGGGGCTGCTCGACGAACCGCTGGCTCGGCTGGGAGAAGAGGAGCTGCGGAGACAGGTGCTGGCTGGCGGGTACCGGCTGATCGATCGCACGGTATCGACGCCCGGCCTCCCTGTCGAGAACGTGGTTCACATTGCCGTCGGAGGCATCATGGTGCCGGAGGCCGTCGAGGCGGCCAGGCGATTGGCCGAGGAAGAGATCGCCGCCAATGTGCTCGTGATCACCAGCCCCGAGCGGCTCTATGCGCAGATTCGCTCATCCAGGCGAGCGCAGATGGAGAATGCTTATGTGCCTCTGGATCTTGGACAGTTCGAGACGATGATCCCGCGCTCGGAGCGATCGGCCCCGATCGTGACGGTCCAGGACGGTGCCTCTCATTCCCTCTCGTTTTTGGGGAGCGCATGGGGGCAGCCGGTGATTTCGCTTGGGGTCGATGAATTCGGGCAGTCGGGCGCGCGAAAAGACGTCTATCGCGCGCTGGGAATCGATGTGGACTCGATCGTCTCCGCCGCCATGCTCTCCCTGGACCTGGTGGAAGAGTAGGTCAGGTGAGCCTATCTACACAGATTGTACGTTCACTATTGACATGAAGGTCAATGTTGGATATGCTGTGGTGACTTCGGTTCGCGACCACCAGATGTGGTGGTTGCGTCGAGAAGAGGGAATCCGGTGAGAATCCGGAGCCGCCCCGCGACGGTATAGGGAACGACCGCTTGTGCGAACCCACTGGGTGCCTGTGATGGGTATCCGGGAAGGGACGAGCGGAAGGCCAACCGGTCATATGTGACCGGCCTGCCCCAAGCCCGGAGACCTGCCGAACCTCACTGCGCCTACACGGTGCCGTGAGTCCAGACCACGATCTTCGCGGGTGAGATCGATGGGTCAGACGATCATGCCATGGCCGGACCATGCACGCATCCCCTGCGTGCTCTCCTGCCATCCTTGTCGCTGCCCATGCCCCCGCGAATCATCGTTCCGGGTGCGGCAGCGGGCAACGGTTCAGGATTCTCCCGAACGATCGAGTCGGGAGAGCAACATGGTCAGTACCCCGGTTATCAGTGGAGTTTCACAGGTCAGGAAGCGCGACGGGCGCGTGGTGGAGTTCACGCGGGATCGTATCGCGCACGCGATCGAGATGGCGTGGCGCGCCGAGCTTGGCGTGCCGTATCCTGATGCGCTCGACGCGGGAGCGGCGCAGGAGATGGAGGCGGTTGCGGACGCGGTCATCGCGCAGCTTCCGGACATCGCCGACGCCGAGGGCGCGGTCGAGGTCGAAGCGATCCAGGATGTCGTCGAGCGCCAGCTGATGGTCGCCGGCGCGCATGCCGTTGCGCGGCGCTACATCCTCTATCGCGATGCCCGTGCCCGGGCGCGCCAGGGGGCGACCATCCGCCTCCGCACGGACGATGGCACACAGGTGATGGTCAACCGCGCGGTCATCCGCGGCTGGCTCGCCGATGCGAGCGGAGATGCCGATACGGGTGAGATCGACCACGACGAGATCGAGCGCGAGGTCATCGCCTCCGTCCGCGATGGCATGGACCTCGATACGCTGGACCGCGCCATCATCCTGGCCGGTCGAGCCCGGATCGAGCGTCGGCTGGCATACAACGCCTTCACCTCCCGCGCGCTCCTGCGAACGATCTACAGCCATGTCATCGGCCAACGCATCCTGGTGCGCGACGTTGCCGATCACTATGCCGAGACGTTCATCCGTGGTATCCGGCATGGCATCGAGGCGGAGATCCTCGATGCCGAGCTGCAGTCGTTCGACCTTCAGCGACTCGGCGTCGCGCTGGCCCCGGAGCGAGACCTGCAGTTCCAGTATCTCGGGCTCCAGACGCTGTTCGACCGCTACCTGATCCACGTCAACGGGCGACGCATCGAGCTGCCGCAGGCGTTCTGGATGCGCGTTGCGATGGGCCTTGCGCTCGCCGAGTCGCCGGACGACCGGACGGATCGCGCGATCGAGTTCTACGATGCGCTCTCCACCTTCCGCGTTTGCTCCTCCAGCCCGACGCTCTTCAACGCCGGGACCCGGCATCCGCAGCTCTCCTCCTGCTTCCTGACGACGGTTGAGGACGACCTCGCGCATATCTTCAAGAGCGTTCGCGACAATGCGTTGCTCTCGAAGTGGAGCGGGGGACTCGGGAACGACTGGACGAACGTCCGCGCGCTGGGTAGCCGGATCAAGGGCACCAACGGCGAGAGCCAGGGCATCGTGCCCTTCCTGAAAGTCGTCAACGACGCCGCAATCGCGGTGAACCAGGGCGGGAAGCGCAAGGGCGCCGTCGCGGCCTACCTCGAGATCTGGCACGCCGATGTGCAGGAGTTCCTCGACCTGCGAAAGAACTCCGGCGACGACCGTCGCAGGACGCACGACATGCACACTGCCGCCTGGATCCCGGACCTGTTCATGGAGCGGGTGAAGGCGAACGGACCGTGGACGCTCTTCAGCCCGGACGAGGTGCCGGACCTGCACCACATCTACGGCGCGGCGTTCCGCGAGCGTTACGAGCACTACGAAGCGCTGGCCGAGCAGGGGCAGATCCGTTCCGCCCGCCAGATCGGGGCGGTCGAGTTGTGGCGCAAGATCCTCGCGGCCCTCTTCGAGACCGGCCACCCATGGATCACCTTCAAGGACCCGTCTAACATCCGTAGCCCGCAGGATCACGCCGGTGTCGTCCACAACTCGAACCTCTGCACCGAGATCCTGCTGAACACGAGCGAGGAGGAGATCGCCGTCTGCAACCTGGCGTCGATCAATCTCGCGACGCACATGCGCGACGGCAAGCTCGACGATGAGAAGCTCGGCAAGACGGTCGGGACCGCGATGCGGATGCTCGACAATGTCATCGACATCAACTTCTACCCGGTGCCGGAAGCGAGGAACGCGAACCAGAAGCACCGCCCGGTTGGGCTGGGTTTGATGGGCTTCCAGGATTGCCTTTGGGACATGGGCGTCTCCTACGCCTCGCCCGAAGCCGTGCAGTTCGCCGACCGCTCGATGGAGCTGATCTCCTGGCACGCCATCATGGCGTCGTCCCGGCTTGCCGCCGAGCGAGGCGCGTACGCATCGTTCCCCGGTTCGAAGTGGGACCGCGGGCTGCTCCCCATCGACACGCTGGGCCTGCTGGAGCAGGAGCGCGGCGCGCCGATCGACGTTGATCGCGGCGTCTCCCTGGACTGGGAGCTGGTCCGCGCATCCATCCGCGAGCACGGCATGCGCAACAGCAACACGATGGCGATCGCGCCGACCGCGACGATCTCCAACATCCAGGGCGTGACCCAGTCGATCGAGCCGCTGTACACGAACCTGTTCGTGAAGAGCAATCTCTCCGGCGAGTTTACGATCGTTAACGAGGCGCTGGTGGCCGAACTGGAGGCGATCGGCATCTGGGACGAGGACCTGCTCGCGGAGATGAAGTACTGGGACGGCTCTATCGGCGCTATCGAGCGCATCCCGGTCGAGATCCGAAAGCGCTACCCGACGGCGTTCGAGATCGAGCCGGAGTGGCTGATCGAGGCGGCTGCCCGGCGCCAGAAGTGGATCGACATGGGGCAGAGCCTGAATCTCTACATCGCCGAACCGAGCGGCAAGCGCCTGAACGACATGTACATGCAGGCGTGGGAATCGGGCCTGAAGACGACCTACTACCTACGCTCGCGGGGCGCGACGTCCAACGAGAAGTCGACGCTGGACATCAACCGCTTCGGGCTCCAGCCGCGCTGGATGAAGTCAGTGAGCGCCTCCGCGAAGGTGACGGTCCAGCGCGACACGCATGACCTTCCCGTGGAGGAGGAGTTCGGCTGCGACGCTTGCCAGTAGGAGACGCACGAGTCTCACCCGGTAGGGGTCGACTTCATGTCGACCCGATCGGCCAACGGCCGATTCAAAGCCGGTGTCCGCACGTATATGCCGCTTCGCGGCATCGGGTCGGAATGAATCCGACCCCTGCCGGGATGATCATATGTACAGGGAGCAACTCACCAATGACCGATACCCAGACACCACTCACCCTTGGCGTCGAGGCGGCCCCTCGCGTTGCCGTCGGGTCCGCCGATGCGAAGCGTCTGATCAACTGCTCCGAGGTTGATGTCAACCAGCTTATGCCGCTCAAGTACGGCTGGGCGTGGGAGCATTACCTGAACGGCTGCGACAACCACTGGATGCCGACCGAGGTCGCGATGGGCGAGGACATCGCTCTCTGGAAGAGCAATCGCCTCTCCGAGGACGAGCGGCGCGTGATCATGCGCAACCTTGGCTTCTTCTCGACTGCCGAGAGCCTCGTTGCCAACAACATCACGCTTGCCATCTTCCGCTACGTCACGAACGCGGAATGCCGCCAGTACCTGCTGCGCCAGGCCTTTGAGGAGGCGATCCACACTCATACCTTCCACTACATCGTCGAGAGCCTGGGACTGGATGAGCAGGAAGTCTTCGGGATGTACCATGACGTCCCGTCGATCTCCGCCAAGGACGAGATGGAGATGCGCCTGACGGTGGACCTGCTCGACCCGGAGTTCACCACGCAGACGGAAGAGGGCGCGCGGAAGTTCCTCGAGAACCTCGTCGGCTACTACGTGATCATGGAGGGGATCTTCTTCTACGCCGGATTCGCGATGATCCTCTCATTCCACCGCCAGAACCTGATGAAGGGCATTGGGGAGCAGTTCCAGTACATCCTGCGCGACGAGACCGTACACCTGAACTTCGGCATCGACCTGATCAACGGTATCAAGGACGAGAACCCGGAGCTCTGGACGCCGGAGCTGCAGGAGCTGCTGGTCGAGCGCATCCGTGAGGCAGTCGAGCTGGAGCAGGCCTACGCCCGCGATTGCCTGCCGAATGGCGTGCTGGGGCTGAACGCGTCCCTGTTTGAGGAATACGTCCGCTTCATCGCCGATCGCCGCCTGGAGCGCATCGGCCTGCCGAAGCAGTACTTCTCCTCCAACCCGTTCCCGTGGATGAGCGAGACGATCGACCTCAACAAGGAGAAAAACTTCTTCGAGAGCCGGGTGACGGATTATCGCCGTGGCGCGTCGCTGAGTTGGGACGACTAATCCGGCGACGAAACCAGCCGGCCGTTCGAGGGGAACTCATTCGCGGTGCTCCGGGGAGGCCATTGTAGCCATGTCCCGCTCGGTAACGAGTGCGACGGGGCCACAAGTCCCCGGTCGAGCACGGAGTGCGAGAGGCGAGTCCTTCGCTACGGGGAACGGCTTGAGGAGGCGAGCTGCCTTCTCCTCCCACAACCGTCATCCCGACCATGCGAAGAGGATCGCTTGGTCGGGATGACGATGTGTTGATGGCTACGCAGTAAGGCGTGCTTCATCCGAATGCGAGGACTTGTTTCATGCTCGGCAAGACAGGTGATCAGGATAGTCATCCAGCAGGCAGGACGATCAACCCTTCACCGATCCGGCGAGCATGCCGCGGATGAAGTACTTCCCGAGCAGGAAGTAGATCAGCGCCGTCGGCAAGGCCGCCAGCACCGCCCCTGCCATGACGACATTCCAGCTCACCGCGAACGACCCCGAGAGGTTGTTCAGCGCGACCGTGATCGGCTGGCGGTTCGGGTTCGGCACGACCGTCAGGCCGAACAGGAACTCGTTCCAGATGTTCGTGAACTGGAAGATGCCGACCACCACGAACGCCGGCACGGACAGGGGGAGCATGATCTGCCGGAAGATGCCGATCAAACCCGCGCCATCGACCCGGGCCGCCTCGATCAGCTCGTTCGGGACGTTCGCGAAGTAGTTGCGAAAGATCAGTGTCGTGATCGGCAAGCCGTAGACGGTATGAACGACGACCAGGCCCGGGATCGAGCCGTACAGTCCGATCTCCTGCAGGAACCGGACGAGCGGCACGAGCACGCTCTGGTAGGGGATGAACATCCCGAAGAGCATCAGCGTGAAGATCACGTCCGAGCCCCGGAATTTCCACTTCGAGAGAAGATAGCCGTTCAGCGCGCCGAAAAGCCCGGACAGGATCGTGGCCGGGATGACGAGCTGGATGCTGGAGCTGAGGTTCGGGCTCAGGCGATCCCACGCCTCGGCATAGCCTCCCGCGCCGAGGCTTTCCGGCAGCTCCCACATGCGAGAGAGGCTGACGTTCGTCGCTTCCTTGAATCCGTTGACCACCATCACGTAGACGGGGATGAGGTAGAAGATCGCGACGATGCTCAGGAAGACCAGCATCAGGATCTTGCCGATGCCCGGCCGGCGGCTCTTTCTCTTTCGCGGGGCCGCAGCGCCCGGCCCGATGGTCGCAGTCGATGTCGTCGCCATGGCTACAGATCCTTCATCGAGCGCGCCAGGTAGGGCACGATCACGAGGCACACGGCCAGGAGCATGATGATCGACGCCGCCGCGCCAAGGTTGTAGCGGGTCGCGCCGAAGGTCTGCTCGAAGACGAAGATGCCCGGCACGTCGGTCGCGAAGCCGGGTCCGGAGCCGGACATCGCGTAGATGAGGTCGAAGATCTTCAGCGAGACGTGGCCGAGGATGATCATCGTGCTGACGGTGATCGGTTTCAGCAGCGGGAGGATCACGTCCTTGTACATCTGGAACGTGGTCGCGCCGTCGAGGGCGGCCGCCTCGCGGATGTCGTCCGAGATGGCGCCGAGGCCGGCGAGATACATCGCCATGGCGAAGCCGGAGAGCTGCCAGGTCGCGGCGATGATGACCGGGACGAGGGCGAGCGGCAAGCCGATCTGGGCCCGTACCGCGTCCAGCCCGGAGAGGAGGTCTCCGACCACCCGGGAGTCGGTGAGCCAGGCGGGCGAGAATTCCCCGAGCCCGAGCGCGCCAAGGAGCCGGTTGATGCCAAGATTCTCGACGAGGAGGTTGATGCCGGTCTCGGGATTGAAGATCCACCGCCACGCGACGCCGGTGACGACGAACGAGAGCGCATACGGGAAGAGGAAGACGTTCCGGAAAAACGCGCGTCCGCGGAAATTCTGGTCGAGCAGGATTGCGAGGACCAGCCCGAGCCCGACCGCGCAGAGCAGGAACAGGACGGTGAAGATGATGTTGTTCCGCAACGAGATCTGGAACCGCGTCGTATTGAACAAGCGATCGTAGACGGACATGACCGGCTCGGCGAGCGAGAGATCCATGCCGGCGGAGTTCCAGTTCGAGATGGAAATCCAGACCGTCATGCCGATGAAACCGTATACGAAGATCAGCAACGCGATGATGCTGGGGGAGAGCAGGAGCGGGGAGAGGTACCGCTCGAACCCGCGGGAGGAGCGCTCCGTTTTGGCCTTTTCCGCGGGTCGTGATCGGGCAGCGATAGCCACGACGCGTCCTTTCCGCAAGACTGATGACCTGAAACGTGGAGGATGAGCGGCCGCCCATCCTCCACGTACGAACCTGATGACTGTTTCCGCGTCGACCCGGGTCAGTGAGCCGGGTCGACGGGTGCCATGCGATTCCGGGCGTTACTGTCCGAGGCCGGCGTCCTCGGCGCCGAACACCAGGGCTTCCTGCAGCATCGCCACATCCTTGTCGACGAGGAAGGTGACGATCGCCTCGGAGATCGACGACTGGAACTGCGGCGAGGCTGCGGCGCCGTGGGCGTTCGACGGCAGCGACGGCAGGTTGGCGAAGTCGTTCGCCGACCACTGGCCATACTCGTTGAGCTGGCTGGTGTCGACGTCCGTGCGGGCCGGGATGCAGCCCTTGAACGGCGCGAAGGTGATCTGCGCCTCGGCGGAGCCGACGACGCGGAGCCACTGCTCGGCGTTCATCGGGTGCGGCGCGTTGACCGGCAGCGTGAAGCCGTCGACGACCGTGATGAAGGCGTTCTCGGTGCCCGGCGCGGCGACGTAGCCGAACTCGTCCTCGCGCTCCTGGAGCACGACGTTGCCCCACGCCCAGTCGCCCATGATGGTGAAGGCGGCGGAGCCGTCGAGCACGTATTCCATCGCGCCGTCCCAGGTCAGGGCGGGGTGGTCCTCGTTCACGTAGTCGAGGGCGCGGGCGAAGGTCTCGATCGCGGACGTGACCTCTTCGCTGTCCCAGCCGACTTCGCCGGTCCAGAGGCCGTTGTAGCTCTCGGGGCCGAGGGTCGCGGCGAGGATGCACTCGAACATGTGCGGGGCCTCGAAACCGTCTATCGAGCCGAGCGCCAGCGGCGTCACATCGGCGCCCTGCAGGGTGTCGCAGGCGGCGAAGAAGTCATCGACGCTGATCGAGTCGCCGATCTCGACGCCGTTATCCTCCAGCACCTGGCGGTTGTAGAACATCACGTTGCCGCGATGGACGCCGACCGGGATAAGGTACTTCTCGCCGTCGATCGTGGACTGCTCGGCGAGGCCCTCGGGGATCGCGTCGTTCCAGCCTTCCTCATCCCAGAGGTAGGTGATGGGCTCGCAGAAGCCGGGCTCGACGTAGCGCGCGAGGAGCTCCTCGCCGGGGTGGCTCTGCCAGCTGTCGGGCGGATCGCCGCCCTGGAGGCGGGTCTGCAGCGCGGCCTGCGCGTTCGAGCCCGCGCCGCCGGCGACCGCCGCGTTGACGATCTCGACGTCCGGCGCGGTGGCCGAGAAAGCATTGAACAGCTCTTCGAGGCCGGCGGCCTCGGAGCCGGCGGTCCACCAGGAGAAGATCTCGAGCTGGTCTTCACCGCCCTCGAATGCTGCTGGCGACGCGTCCTGCGCCGCGAGGTTGATGCCGGGCATGAAGGGGACTGCGGCGAATGCGGCCGCGCTTCCGATGCTGAACCGACGACGATCGATCCTGTGGTTCCTGAACGATTGCATCCTCGAACTCCTTTGGCCGTGTTGCCATCGCTGGCTCGACACAATCGACGATTCACGCGTTCGAGCGGGGTTCCGGCTGACGACCCCGATGGACTGCCCCCGGGCACGTCAGGAAGGGAATCCGCACAGTTGCGTTGTCGAAGTTGCATGCATTATACGCCAGAAGACGCAGGGCTTCGATTATGTTGACGGTGGTGTACAGAAGAAGCCGTATCCTCGAGGATGATGCTTTGGTGCACAGACGGGAGGGGGAAAGATGGATCAGCGGGCGCACGGGCTACGGGAGCTTCTCCAAAAGCTGGTCAGCATCGAGTCGACGAACCCGGATCTCGTTCCGGGAGGAACCGGGGAGTCTGCAATCGCGGACGCTGCCTCGGCCTGGCTCCAGGAACGAGATCCGGGTTCGAGATCCACCGGCTGGAATCCCGGCCTGGGCGTCCATCGGTGGTGGCCATTGCGCGGGGAAGCGGTGACGGACAGTCGCTGATGCTGAACGGCCATCTCGATACGGTCACGCTGGCCGGGTATGACGGCGATCCGCTCGATCCGCGTATCGAGGGTGACAGACTGTTCGGGCGGGGATCGTTCGACATGAAGTCCGGCGTCGCCGCGATAATGATCGCCGCGGCGGAGGCTGCAACCAGACCCCATCGGGGCGACATCATCCTCGCGCTGGTCGCGGACGAGGAATACGCCAGCGAGGGTACGGCCGAGGTGTTGCGTTCCTTCCGGTCGGACGCCGCCATCGTGGTCGAGCCGAGCGACCTGCAGGTGACGATGGCGCACAAGGGGTTCGTCTGGGCCGATGTCGTGATCGAAGGACGGGCATGGCACGGTTCGCGACCGGATCTGGGGATCGATGCGATTGCGAAGGCGGGGCACTTCCTCGTCGCGCTGGATGCGCTCGCCTCCGATCTCGCAGCGGCACCGTCGCACCCGCTGCTCGGGACGCCCAGCGTGCATGCCTCGATGATCAGTGGCGGCGAGGAGCTGTCGAGCTATCCCGCCGAATGCCGTATCGCGGTCGAGTACCGGACCTTGCCGGGCCAGAACGCGGAGACCGTCGAGCAGGACCTGCGCCAAATCCTGGATGCGATCGCGGGGCGCGTGCCGGATTTCGCCTACCGGCTCGAGATGGGACTGGAGCGATCCCCGTTCCAGGCGGACCGGGAGTCGGGCTTCACGCAATCTACTTTGCGGATCATCGAGGAGGTGACGGGCGCGCCAGCGGTCATGCGCGGTGAGCCGTTCTGGACCGACTGCGCGCTATACGCGGACGCGGGGATTCCGGTCCTCCTTTTCGGCGCCGCCGGGGATGGCGCCCACGCCGCCACGGAATGGGTCTCGTTGGCGTCGGTCGAAACGGTCGTCGAGGTCCTCAAGCGGCTTATACTCGACATCTGCGCCTGATCCGGGCGCCTGTCCCACATCGTGGTTACAAAGGATGATGCGTGCTCAAGGGCGTTCTCGCCTCACTGTTCGCCTCGGCGATCTTCGCCGGGCTCTATTACTACGCGACGCTCCTGACCCCGCTGACCGGTGAGGAGATCTTTGGCTGGCGGCTCTTGTTCACCGCGCCGGGCGTGACGTTGCTGCTGCTGGCCACGCGGGAATGGCGACAGGTACGGGCGACGCTGCGGCGTATCGGGGACCATCCGGGTTTGCTCGTCGTGTACATCGCGAATGCGGCCATGTTTGGCGTGCAGATGTGGATCTTCATGTGGGCGCCGTTGCATGGCCGCGCGATGGAGGTGACGCTCGGCTACTTCCTGATGCCGCTGATCCTCGTGCTGGTCGGTCGGGTGCTCTATGGCGACCGGATGTCGCGCTGGCAGGTGGTGGCGACATGCTTCGCGGCGGCCGGCGTGGCGAACGAATTCCTGCGCGTCGGAACGCTCGCATGGCCAACCGTGCTCGTCTCCCTCGGCTACCCGGCGTACTTTGTCTCCCGGCGACAGTTCAAGATCGACCGCCATGGGGATTCGTGGCTGGAGATGCACCTGCTGATCCCGGCGGCAGCGTGGTTCGTGCTGACCGGGCCGACCACGCTGGCCGGGACGCTGGAGATCCCGCGCCTGCTCGCTCTGATCCCGGGTCTCGGGCTGATCAGCGCCATGGCGTTCTCGCTCTACTTCTTCGCGATGCGGACGCTGAACTTCTCACTGTTCGGGTTGCTGGGATACCTGGAGCCGGTGCTGCTCGTGATCGTCGCGTTGCTGCTCGGGGAGCGACTGGCGCCGCGCGAGCTGGTCACCTACGCGTTGATCTGGCTGGCGGTCGGTGTGCTCGTCGCGGAAGGCATCGTCCGGATCACGCGGCGGCGCCCGAAGGACGTGCCGGTCGTCGAGACCGTGACACCGTGACGGATGACCCGGGCGCGCGACAAGACCCGGCTCCATGGAGCCGGGTCTTGTCGTGTGAGCAGTGCTGTTATCGGCCCGAGAATGCCTGTGCAAGCGCCTGGAGCGACACGGCAGGATCGCCATACGTCATGACGGTTTCGTCGACGTCCCCGAGCAATCCACGATCGTAGGGGCCGCGTAGGCAGACGTGGACCTTGCGGGCGTCTCCTGCCTCCGCGAAGAGCCGCGTGCCGAGGTCGACCTGGTCGCGGTGCTGGATGGCGTCACGGGTCATCACGACCAGCGTCTTCGCCCCGGCGGCCGCCTTCAGGGCGGCATCGACCTCGTCGTCGGCGAGATCCGGCGACAGTGTGAGCATTCGCGCCGCTGGCAGGTTCTCCGCGATGGCGTTCGCCATCACGCCCGGTAGGTCGAAGCGGTCCACGACTTCCAGGTTGCGCAACCGGGCAAAGGCGATGATGACGGTCGACGGATCGTTTCCCAGGGCGGGGACGGTGTTGCCCGAGACCGTCCGCAGGGCGCGCCTGGCGACCTCCCGTGTTCGCTCGCGGAGCGATTCATCGAACGGGGCGAACTCCGGCGCCTGGCCGATGCCGAATCGCTCGCGCAGCTCGTTCAATCGCTGCTCCGTCGCCTCGAAGAGGGCAACATCCAGCGTGCCGTCCTCGATGGCGCGGGACAACGCCTCATGGCGCTCGAGCATCGCCGCCGGCGGCTCGCTGGATTCCAGCAGGTCGGTGCCCGCCGCCTTGGACCGGATCGCGGCGTCGGCAAGGCCGTAGCGCTCGGCAATCGCGTTCATCGACATCGAGTCGGTCACGATCACGCCGTCGAAACCCATCTCCTCGCGGAGCAAACCGGTCAGGATGCGAGG
>Ga0182741_1002524_pt1 | contig 21061 bp, 19 predicted proteins | sample eDN5th37CBELigOP_FD_128874 | JGI IMG/M metagenome (GOLD analysis project Ga0182741, IMG submission 128874) | Enriched Organic Plus compost microbial communities from Emeryville, California, USA - eDNA 5th pass 37_C BE-Lig OP (version 2) (version 2) ... | reverse complement strand
CTCGTCCAACGCAGCCTCGTCCAACGCAGCCTCGTCCAACGCAGCCTCGTCCAACGCAGCCTCGTCCAGCGCTGCCTCGTCCGACGCTGCCTCGTCCGACGCTGCCTCGTCCGACGCGGCTGGTTCGTCCGACGCCGGGTCCCGGAGCACGTCGGCGGCCGACGAGTCGGTTCCGCCGTCCGCAGCACGACCGGCGCAGGCCCGGTCGTGGCTCGCCTTCCTCCGCAGCCCCGCGGGCCACGCCGCCTTGCTCGGCGCGTGCGGCGCGGCGTTCATGACCTTCGGCAGCTTCGGCGCCGGCAGCGTCCGGCGGATCGATCCGCTGCTCGAGGACATCTACCTGTCGTGGCTGCGGTTCGGGCACGGCCAGCTGCTGTCGCGGATCATCCTCTGGGTGGGCGTGCTGCTGATGATCGGTGCGTGGGTGCGGCTCGGCCGCGCCACCTTGAACGGGCAGGTCACCGTGCGCGATCTGTGGACCGTGCTGCCGGCCTGGACGGCGCCGCTGCTGGTCGCGACGCCGATGTTCAGCCGCGACGCGTACTCCTACCTCGCGCAGGGCGCGCTGCTGCGCGACGGTTTCGACCCCTACGAGGTGGGTCCGGTCGTCAACCCCGGTGTGCTGCTCGACAACGTCAGCAACGTGTGGACGACGACCACCACCCCCTACGGCCCGGTGCACCTGCTGCTCGGCGCGGGGATCACCTCCCTCACCGACGACAACGTCGTGACCGGCACGTGGCTGTGGCGCCTGATGATGTTGCCGGGCCTGGTGCTCATGGCGTGGGCTGTTCCGAAGCTCGCCCGGCGCATGGGCGGCAATCCCGCCGTCGCGCTGTGGCTCGCGGTCCTCAACCCGCTCGTGCTGATCCACCTCGTCGGTGGGGTGCACAACGAACTGCTCATGGTCGGCCTGATGGTCGCCGGCATCGTGCTGGTCCTCGAGAGCCGGCATCTCGGTGGCATCGCCCTGGTGTCGCTGGGCGCGGCGATCAAGGCGACGGCCGGGCTGGCCCTGCCGTTCCTGGTGTGGGTGTGGATGGTCCACGAACGCGACCGGGCCCGCGCCGAGGGACGCGAACCGGCGGCCCCGGTGCGGTTGTTCCTCAAGGCCGCGGGGCTGGGTGTGCTGGTCTTCGCCGTGGTGTTCGGCGCGGCCTCGCTGATCGCCGGGGTCGGCATCGGCTGGCTGACGGCCCTGTCCGGCTCCTCGAAGATCATCAACTGGTTGTCGCTGCCGACGATGATGGCGCACGTCGTCACCTGGTTCACCCCCTGGCGCCTCGGCTCCGTGCTCGACGTGACGCGCATGCTGTGCGCGGCGGCGCTGCTGGTCATCCTCGTGTGGGCGTGGTGGCGGTACCGCCGCACCGAGCGCGACGCGATCTTCGGCATCGTCATCGCGCTGACCGCGGTGACCCTGCTCTCCCCCGCCGCGCTGCCCTGGTACTACTCGTGGCCGCTCGCCGTCGGGGCGGCGTTCGCGATGTCGCGCGGGACGCTGATGCTGCTGGCGGGGTTGTCCACCTGGCTGATGCTGATCTTCAACCCGGACGGGTCGATCGGCATGTACAACCTGGCCCACGTCGCCGTCGCGGTGTTCGTCTCGGTCGTGGCGGCCAAGTCGCTGACCACCGTCGATCCGCTGCGCCTGCGGTCGCGCCCCCGATCGGATGCGTCGTCCGGGCCCGCCCGAGCCGACGGTGCCTGACCTCCTCGACCCGGCGGGCGATCGGGGTCTCGACGAGGCCTACGCGTACTGCGCCGCCCTCACCGCCGAGCACGGCCGCACCTACGATCTGGCCGCCCGGCTGCTCCCCGCACCGCAACGACGCGCGGTGCAGGCCCTCTACGGGTTCGCGCGGCATGTGGACGACATCGTCGACGTGACCGCCGTGCACGACCCGCGGGCCGCGATCCGCGGCGTCGACGAGGCGCACACCCGGATGCACGCCGCGCTCGCGGGCGATCCCGGCCCGGCCGACGAGACGGGACTGGTGGTGCGGGCCCTCGCCGACACCGTCGCGCGGTACCGCATCCCCATCGACCATCTCGACGCCTTCGTCCACTCGATGCGCATGGACGTGCCGGGGACACCCGGTTTCCGGCCCGTCCACCGGGACATGGCGGAACTGCGCGAGTACATGTACGGCTCGGCCGCGGTCATCGGTCTCGAACTGCTGCCCGTCCTCGGGGTCGACGACCCGGACGCCCCACCGGCCGCGGTGGCGCTCGGGGAGGCGTTCCAGCTCACCAACTTCATCCGGGACGTCGGCGAGGATCTCGACCGCGGCCGGATCTACCTGCCGCTGGACCTGTGGGAGCCCTTCGGGGTCGACGTCGAGCTGCTGCACCGGTGCCGGCGCACCGGCGAAGTCGACGCGCGGGTGCGGCGGGCGCTGGCGCACGCGGTGGCGCTCACCCGCGCCGAGTACCGCACCGCCGAACCCGGCCTGGAGCTGCTGCCGGACCGGATCCGGCCCGCGATCCGCACCGCGTTCGTCCTGTACGGGCGGATCCTCGACGAGGTCGAGCGCAGCGGCTTCCGCGTGTTCGACCGGCGTGTGCGGGTGCCCCGCCGGACCCGGGTGGCCGTGATGCTCGGCCAGTACGCCGCCGGGACGCTGCGCGGCGGGTCCCGGCGCGGCGCATCCCGGCGCGACCGTCAGAAAGCGAGTGCCTGAGCCCGGCGCATCACCTCACGGGCCGAATGGGTCCGCATCGCTGCGATCGGGCAGCCGCCGGGCAGCGAGTCGTCCTCGCGGAACATCCACTCGAGGATCTCCTCGTCCTCGAAGCCACCGTCGTGCAGCACGGCGATGAGCCCGGGAACACCCTTGAGGATGTTGCCCTCGTCATCGAAGAACGCTTCGGGCACGACCGGGACCCGGTTGCGCTTCAGCGCGAGCAGTTGCCTCTCGCGCAGCATCTGCTGCACTCGGGTGATGGCGACGCCGAGGCGTTTGGCGACGTCGACGAGCTGCACCACCGGCACGGAGCTGTCGAGAACGTCGTCGCAATAAGGGATGGCACTCACCCCACCACGTTATCGCCGCCCGCGCCGCGGCAGCTACGCGGCTACCCCCGCCCGGTGCTGGCTACGATCGACGGGGACGGGATCGGTGTGCGTACGCGACGTCGAACCTTCGTCCGTCGATATCCCGGTGGTCCGGGTGACGACGTCCACGATCCGCACGAGACACGGGGGTACACCGGGTGACCGCTGCAGGCGACCGACTGGTCGGCGTCGTGCTCGACCGGCGCTATCGCATCGAATCGCCGATCGCACGGGGTGGCATGTCCACGGTCTACCGCGGGACCGACCTGCGTCTCGACCGTCCCGTCGCGGTGAAGGTCATGGACCCGCAGTTCGCGGCCGACCCCCAGTTCCTGGCGCGGTTCGAGTTCGAGGCCCGGGCCGTCGCCCGGCTCACCCATCCCGGCCTGGTCGCCGTGCACGACCAGGGTCAGGACGGCGAGCACGTCTTCCTGGTGATGGAACTCGTCGAGGGCGGCACCCTGCGCGAGCTGCTGCGGGAACGCGGCCCGATGCCGCCGCACGCCGCTGCGGCCGTCGCCGCCCCGGTCCTCGGCGCGCTGGCCGTCGCGCACCGGGCGGGTCTGGTGCACCGCGACATCAAACCCGAGAACGTGCTGATCTCCGGCAACGGCGAAGTGAAGATCGCCGACTTCGGTCTGGTGCGCGCGGTCGCCGCCGCGACCACCACCTCCCGCAGCGTCATCCTCGGCACCGCCGCCTATCTGTCGCCCGAGCAGGTCACCACGGGCACCGCGGACGCGCGCAGCGACGTGTACTCCGCGGGGATCCTCGTATTCGAGATGCTCACCGGCCGCACCCCCTTCACCGGCGACACCTCGCTGTCGGTCGCGTACCAGCGTGTCGAGAAGGACGTGCCGGACCCGAGTTCGGTGATCGAGGGGGTGCCGGAGGAGTTCGACCGGTTCGTGCGGCGCGCCACCGAACGCGAAGCCGACGAACGCTACGCCGACGCCCAGGTCATGGCCGACGCGCTCGGCGAACTCTGCGACACGCTCGACCTACCGCGCTACCGGGTGCCGGCGCCGCGACGTTCCGCGGTCCGCAGCACTCCCGCGGTGCCCGCTCCGGCCGTCGTGTCGTCGCGGGGATCCGCGACGGCCGCCGACCCGGCCCCGCCGACCACCGTGCTCGACGCCCCCACCACGGTGCGGCCGCCGGCACCGGAACCGACCGACTCCCGGCCGTTCCCCACCCGGGTGGCGACCCGGCAGCATCCGCGTCCGGAGAGCGGCGCGGTGGCTGCCCCCGACCCGGCGCCACCCGGCACGCGCGTCGACTACGCCACCGCACGGCGCCGCGGCCGGCGCTCCGCCCTGGCATGGATCGTCGCGATCCTCGTGCTGGCGCTGTTCATGGGGGTCGCCGGATGGTGGCTCGGCGCAGGACGACTCACCGACGTGCCCACCGTCGTCGGTCTCGACCGGGCCGCGGCCGAGGCCGCCCTCGAGACCGCCGGGCTCGGCAGCGAGATCCGCGGCGAGTACTCCGACGACGTCCCCGTCGACACCGTGCTCGGCACCGACCCCTCGGCCGGATCACGCGTCGAGGACGGTGGCACCGTGGCCCTGCTCGTGTCCCTCGGACGGCCCACCGTCCCGTCCGTCCCCGGTTCGGGCGAACGGTCCGTCGTCGAGGACGAACTGCGGAGGCGCACCTTCGTGCCCGTCGACGGCGGCACCGCGTTCAGCACCACCGTCCCCGAGGGCGGCGTCGCGGCCCTCGACCCCGCGCCGGGCACCGTGCTGCCCGTCGGCTCCGAGGTGCGGGTCGTGGTCAGCAAGGGCGCGCCGCCCGTGACCCTGCCCGATCTGACCGGCAGCAGCGTCGACGAGAGCCGCCGGGTCCTCGACGAGGCGGGCCTGACCGTCGGCGAGATCCGGGAGGTGTTCGACCCCGACGTCGACGAGGGGCGGGTCGTGGGAACCGAACCCGGCGAGGGGACCACCGTGAACGCGGGCGGGACCGTCACCCTGCTGGTGTCGAACGCGGTGAAGGTGCCGTCGATGCTGGGCCGCTCGGTGGCCTCGGCACGTGAGGAACTGACCCGGCTCGGGTTCGAGATCGAGGTCCGTCAGGTCGCCGGGTCCGACCGGTCGGTGGTGATCGGCCAGAACCCGGGAGCGGGCCGGAGAGCGGAACAGGGCAGCACGGTCACCTTGACCGCACTGCCCTGACCGGCACAACCCTCCGCAGCACCTACCCGCGGAGCATCTCCGCAGTGCCCTACCCGCGGAGCATCTCCGCAGTGCCCTACCCGCGGAGCATCTCCGCGACGAGGAACGCGAGTTCGATCGACTGCTGCGTGTTCAGACGCGGATCGCACGCCGTCTCGTAGCGACCGGCGAGGTCGAGATCCGAGATGTCCTGGGCACCACCGAGGCACTCGGTGACGTTCTCACCGGTGAGCTCGACGTGGATACCGCCCGGATGCGTGCCGAGCGCCCGGTGCACCTCGAAGAAGCCCTGCACCTCGTCGACGATGCGGTCGAAGTGGCGGGTCTTGTAGCCGGTGGACGACTCGTGGGTGTTGCCGTGCATCGGATCGCACTGCCAGATCACCTTGTGCCCGGTGGCCTCCACGCGCTCGACGATGCCGGGCAGCAGGTCGCGCACCTTGGTGTGGCCCATGCGGGAGATCAGCGTCAGCCGACCCGGCTTGTTGTGCGGGTCGAGCCGCTCGACGTACTCGACGGCCATCTCCGGCGTCGTCGACGGACCGATCTTCAGACCGATCGGATTCGACAGCAGCTCGGCGAAAGCGATGTGCGCGCCGTCGAGCTGGCGGGTGCGGTCGCCGATCCACAGGAAGTGGGCCGACAGGTCGTACAGGCGGGGCTCGTCGCCGGAATTGTCCAGGCGCAGCATCGCGCGCTCGTAGTCGAGCACGAGCGCCTCGTGGCTGGCGTAGATCGTCGCCGAACGCAGATTCGGGTCGATGACACCGCACGCGTCCATGAACCGCAGACCACGGTCGATCTCGGCGGCGAGGGCCTCGTAGCGGGCACCGGCCGGGGACGCCGAGACGAACTCGCGGTTCCAGTCGTGGACCCGGTGCAGATCGGCCTCACCGGCGGCGGTGACGGCACGGACCAGGTTCATCGCGGCACTGGCGTTCGCGTAGGCGCGGATCAGACGCGACGGGTCGTGCACGCGCACCGCGGGATCGGCGACAAGCGAGTTCACCATGTCGCCGCGGTAGGACGGCAGGCCGAGCGCGTCGGTGTCGGACGACCGCGGCTTGGCGTACTGCCCCGCGATCCGGGCGACCTTCACGACCGGCGTCGACGCACCGTAGGTCAGCACGACGGCCATCTGCAGCAGCGTGCGGATGTTGCCCTTGATGTGCGGCTCGGTGTTGTCGGCGAACGTCTCGGCGCAGTCACCGCCCTGTAGGAGGAACGCCTCCCCGCGTGCGACGGCGGCCAGCTGTTCCTGCAGGTCCTCGACCTCACGCGGAACGGTGATCGGGGGCACGCTCTCGAGTACGGTGCGCATCGCCGAGGCCTGCTCCTCCGGCCAGCTCGGCTGCTGCAGCGCCGGCTTGGCGAGCGCCGCATCCAGATCGGCGCGCAGGTTCTCCGGCAGCGGGGGGAGTTCGGGCAAGCGGTCGATCGGCACGTCGACAGTCCAATTCACTCCCCCAGGATATGGGGTGGACAACCGTTCGGGGGACGACACCCCGATCCGAATCCGTCAGCGCCCGCGCCGCGCCGCCTCGATCGCCTCGAACTTCGCGAGATTGTGGCGGGCGTCGGCGAGCGCGTCGTGGTTGTCGTCCGGTACCGGCGGCAGCGGCGGGCAACCGGCGTCCTCCCAGTACTGGCGCAGTTCCCGGGTGTAGCGCGGCAACGCATCGGGGAACTCGGGCATGGTGCCCCACAGCTGTGCGAGCACGACGTGGTCGTAGGCGCCGATCCACGCCCACAGTTCGGGGCGGATCCCCGGCCGGGGCACGAAGAACTTCATCAGGTCGTCGCGGATCCGCTGCCGGGAGCGCCATGCCGGATGCGCCGGGGACGGCAGTTTCGGCAGCACGTTGCGGCGGACCCAGGCCCCGGCCCGGGACGGATCGAACTCCGTCGACACCGCGTAGTACTCCCGCCCGTCCTCGCAGGCGACACCGATCGACACGAGTTCGATGGTGCGACCATCCTCGATGAACTCGCAGTCGTAGAAATAACGCACGTGCTCACACTATGCCGTGCGCACGTTCCCGCTGTGCGAGCGGGGTGGTCGGGGACCACGTGCAGGTGGGTGGTCGCGACCACGTGTGCTCGGCTGTCAGCCGGCCCGGGTGTCCGGCACGCGGTCGGCCGCCGGAGCGTCCTGGGCGGGAGCCGGCTCGGTCCCGTTCGCCGGGCTCCCGTCGGCCGGGGTGCCGTTCACCGGGGTGCCGTTCTGCTGCGCTCCGGTCTTCGGAGCGGTGCCGTTCTTGAGGGTCGCGGCGTAGATGTCGACGTACTCCTGCCCCGACAGCTGCATCAGCGCATACATCACCTCGTCGGTGACGGTGCGCTCGACGAACCGGTTGCCGCCCATGCCCTCGAAGCGGGAGAAGTCGATGGGCTTGCCGATCCGCACGGTGATCTTGGCGGGCCGCCACATCTTCGACCCGATCGGGTTCATCTTGTCGGTGCCGATCATCGCGACCGGGATCACCGGCACCCCGGTCTCGAGCGCGAGCCGCGCCATGCCGGTCTTGCCCTTGTACAGGCGGCCGTCGGGCGAGCGGGTGCCCTCCGGGTAGATGCCGAGGAGCTTGCCCTGGGCCAGGACGCGCACCCCGGCGTCGAGGGCGTCCTGGGCGGCGTCGGCGCTGGTGCGGTCGATGGGCACCTGCCCGACCGCCGAGAAGAACCAGCGCTGGAAGGCGCCCTTGAGGCCGGTGCCGGTGAAGTACTCGGCCTTGGCGAGGAAGGTGATGCGCCGCTTCACCAGGAGCGGCAGGAAGAAGGAGTCGAGGACGGCGCGGTGGTTACTGGCCAGGATCGCCGGACCGTGCGCCGGGATGTTCTCGCCGCCTTCGAATTTCGGGCGACCCATGAGCCACAGCAGCGGTCCCAGCAGGACGTACTTGAAGAGCCAGTACCACATGGCATCCTTCCGAATCCGATCGTTGCGGGGCGGATCGACCCGTTGGTCGACTCTACGACGATGCGCCCGCCACACGCACATCACCACAGTGCCCGACCCCATCGGTTCCCCCGGGACGTGACCAGGATCTCACTCGGCCGCGATCCACGACCCGGACACGGCGGCGCGGGCGAGATCCGCGGCGCCGATCAGACCGGCGGCGTCGCCGAGCTGGGCGACCCGCACCCGCGCCAGGGGCCGGTGCCCGGCGCCGGTGACGGCCGCGGCATAGCGCTCGCGGGCGTCGTCGAGGAACAGCGGCGCCGATCCCGACACCCCTCCCCCGATGACGACGAGTTCGGGGTCGTAGACGTCGGCGACGAGCGCGAGACCGAGCCCGAGGCTGCGGGCGAAGTCGGCGAAGGCCGCGACGGCGACGGGATCCCCGTCCTGGGCGGCGCCGGCGATCCGCCGGCCCGTCAGCGAACCGGGGTCGGTGTCGACGTCGGCGGCGAGCACGGAACGGCCAGGATCGGCGGCGAGCAGCTCCACCGCGGTGTCCACGAGACCCGTTCCGCTGCAATAGGTTTCCCAGCATCCACGTTTGCCGCAGGCACACGGCCGGCCGTCGGGCACGACCTGCAGGTGCCCGAGTTCGGGGGCCACCCCGTGGGCACCGCGGAAGATCCGGCCGTCGAGCAGCAGCGCCGCGCCGATACCGGTGCCGAGGGTGATCATCACCGTGACGCGGCTGCCGGCGGCCGCCCCGAAGCGGTACTCGGCCCAGGCCGCGGCGTTCGCGTCGTGTTCGAGGACCACCGGCAGCCCGAAGCGCGCGGTGAGGGTCGCGGCGAGCGGGGTGTCCACCCAGGCCAGGTGCGGCGCGAAGCGCACCCGGGTGCGGTCCTCGGTGAGGAAACCGGCGACGGCGAGCCCCACCGCCACCACGTCGTTGCGGGCGCGGAGATGGTCGACGAGGCGGTGCAGGGCGTCCTCGAGCGCACCGGCCGAGGCCGGGGTCTGGGTGCGGGCACTGTCGACGACGAGACCGTCGGCGTCGACCGCGGCGGCACGGATGCTCGTGCCGCCCACGTCGATTCCGATCGCGGTGCGGCCGTCGCCCGGGATCGGCGCGGTCATGTCCGGACGGTCACCTCGATGGGCGTGAAGGACCGGCCGCGCGGCGGCGGGCCCGGTGACGGCTCCGGTGCGGCCGCGGCACCGCCGTCGTCCGGCGGTTTCGGCAGGTACCGGGCGAGCAGTTCGCGCAGCACCGCGATGAGCGTGGCGATCCGCTCGGCGAGCCGGCTGACCAGTTCGTGGTTCTCCCCGCGCAGCAGCGCGGCCCCGGCGCACAGCGGGCACCAGGTGCACCCATTGCTCGCGGCGGGCGTCGTGGCACCGTCGGGCTCCCCCGCACTCGCGGTGGTCCCCGGTGCGGCCGCGGGCGTGTCCCGGGTGCTCTCGGCGAACTGCTGCACGACGCCTTCGACGCGGTCGAGGACCGTATCGGCCAGCAGCAGCAACTCGGTGAGCAGCGCCTCGTGGTCGTCTCTCACTGCGGCCACACCGCCGGGTCGGGGACGAAACGCACGAGCAGATCGGTTCCTTCGAACTCGGCCCCGGACACGACGCACCGGCGCAGGCCCGAGGCCAGGCGCACGCGACGGCTCAGACCGTCGGCGCCGACGACGAGGTGGTCGTCGACCCGGCCGAGGGTGAGGGTCGCGGGGTTCGCCAGCGGCAGATGCATCCGCATCGCGTACACCGCGTCCACCCCCGTTCCCGACTCGTGTTGCACCCGGACCGGCTCGTCGACCCGCACGGAACCGTGCCGTTCGCGGTCCGCGCCGAGCACCTCGGCGAGCTCGCCCAGGGCATCCAACCCTACCGGTTCGGCCGCCCGGCGCTCGCATACGAGCACCGGCACCTCGGTGACGGTCGCGGTGATCTCGTCGACGACCGCCCGCTGGGCGGCGCGCAGGTCGGCGAGCAGGTGCGCGGCCGGGCCCGTGCCCTCGAGCTCGGGGATCATCCCGTTGACGAGGACGGAGTCGAGGCGGATGCCCGCCAGTGCGAGCCAGGAACGCAGCCGCCGCAGTTCGGCGTAACCGGCGCGGTCGGGAGCCGCCACGAGCACCGCGGCGGTGCGGGCGCGGTCGTCGAGCAGGTCGCGCACCTCGGCGATACCGGCGAGGACCCGGTCGAACAGCCGCACGACCACGGCCATGCGCGGGTCGGGGCCGGTGGCGGCCTCGACCCGGCTGTGCTGCGGCCAGATCCGGTCGAGATAGTCCGCGACGGTGCGCGGCGCGGTGAGGGTGCGCAGGGCGTCGGCCGAGGCGGGGGCGTCGACGACGACGGTGGTCCATTTCCCGGAGTCCGCCAGGCGGGCGACCTCGGCGAGCACGAGGAGTTCCTCCACGCCGGCCAGGCCGGTGAGTTCCTCGGGTTCGGGCAGGTCGAAGCGGTCGGCGTGCTCGTGCTCCCCGGCCAGGGCCATCATGGCGGCGAGCATCGCGTACCGCTTGCGGAGCAGCGCCAGCGAGTCGAGCTCCACCACGTCCAGCCGGTCCTCGACCGCACGGACACCCGAGCCGGCGGGCAGACCGAACACGTCGCCGAGGGAGTGCGCGCGGTCGACGGACACGACGAGCACGGCCTCACCGGCGCGGGCCGCCGCCAGGGCCTCGGCGGCGGCGAGTGTGGTCTTGCCGGCACCGCCCTTGCCGAGGAACCAGCGCACACGGGCCGGGCCGGGGTCGGGTCGGGGGTTCAGCCCTCCACCTGCTTCTTGAGTTCCTTGAGGGCCGTGTCGGTGATGACCTTCTCGGCCTTCCGCTTGAACAGACCGATCATGGGGATGGTCAGGTCGACGGTCAGCTCGTAGTCGACGACGGTGCTGCCGGAGCCGGTGTCGGTGAGCACGTACGACCCGGACTGGGCCTTCTGGATCTCACCGCTCTCGAGTTCCCAGCTCACGGCCCGGCCGTCGGGCGCCCAGTCGTACCGCAGGACGTAGGTGTCCTTGACGATGCCGGCGTCGAGCACGAACCGCACCCGCTCGGCCCGGCCGTCGGGGCGGCTCTCGATCACCTCGACCGTCTTGGCCGCCGACACCCACGTGGGGTAGGCATCGAAATCTGCGATGACCTCCATGACGCGTTCGGCCGGCGCGTCGATGGTGATCGACCTCTTCGTCTTCTCTGCCATGGGATGTCAGTTCCCTTTCTCGGTACCTCGATGCGGCGTGGCCCCGCCCGTCGATCCGGTGCGTCCGACGGTCTATCACACACCGTACGGGCACGGCATCCGGAGGCGGCGCGGGTCAGAAGCGAGGCGGTTCCCCGGCCGGTCGTCCGGCCTCGAGACGCCGCTTGACCTCGAAGGTCATCACCTTCCCCTGCAGGCGCCGCTGGTGGTTCATCTCCGCGAGATCCGGGCTCCGGCCGGTGCCGGCCGCGTCCGCCGCGGGTTCGCAGTGCAGGAAGTAGTGGAGGACCGCACCGTCGAGGACGGGTTCGATCCACACCTCCATCGTGCCGTCCAGCGGACCGGAGACCACCCAGCGGATCCCCTTCTCGGCCCGGTCCTCCCGCACCGTCAGGACGAGATCCGGCCACCACACGCGCCACCGGTCGGGCGCCGCGATCTCCTCGGCGATGCGCTCCGGGGGTGCCGCAACGAAGGTCTGGTCCGCCACCTGAATGCTGCTCACCGGGACAGCTTCACATATCGCCGATCCGGGCCGGTCGGTCACCCCGCCGAGAGCGTCTCGGGCTCCGCGGGCGGCACCGTCGCATGGAGATGACCGCGCAGCTTCGCGCCCAGCACGTCCCACCGCCAGTCGGTCGAGACCCACTCGCGGCCCGCCGCGCCCATCGCCGCGGCGCGGTCCGGATCGGCGAGCACCCCGGCCACGGCGGTGGCGACCGCCGTCACCGAGGTGCCGTCGACGACGTAGCCGGTGCGGCCGTCGCGCACGGTCTCCGGTGCTCCCCCGGAGCGGCCGGCGACGACGGGCACCCCCGTGGCGGACGCCTCGAGATAGACGATGCCGAGCCCCTCGACGTCGAGACCGGCGCCGCGTGTGCGGCAGGGCATCGCGAACACGTCGGCGAGGGTGTGGTGGGCGGCCAGTTCCGCGGCGGGCACCGTGCCGGTGAACACGACGTGCTCGTCGACCCCGGTGCGGCGGGCGAGCTCGCGCAGCCGCTTGTCGTAGGGGCCGCCGCCCACGATCACCAGGACCGCTCCGTCGATGCGCTCGCGGATCAGCGGCAGCGCACGGATGAGCACGTCCTGGCCCTTGCGGGGCACCAGCCGCGACAGGCACAGCACCGTCGGGCGGTCGCCGAGCCGGTAGCGGGCGCGCAGTTCGGCGCGCGCGCCGGGATCCGGGCGGAAGACCTCGGTGTCCACGCCCGAGGGCAGGTGTTCGAGGGCGGCCTGCGGGCCGAAGGCCGACGCGAACCGGCCGCGGGTGTAGCGGCTGACGTAGGTGATCGTGTCGGTGTGGTCGCCGATCCGCCGCAGCGCATGCCGGGCGGCGGGCAGCATCGACCAGCCGACCTCGTGACCGTGGGTGCTGGCGACGATGCGCTGCGCCCCGGCCCGGCGCATCAGCGGCGCCAGCAGCGCGAGCGGCGCGGCGGCGCCGAACCAGACGGTGTCGCAGTCGTGGGCGGTGAGCAGCTCGGTGGCGCGCCGCGCGACGTCGGGGGTCGGCAGCATCAACGTGGTGGGGTGCCGCACCACCTCGTAGGGCTGCCGGGCGTCGAACTTCGTGTGGCTGTCGCCGCGCCAGCGCGGAGCGTAGACGACGAGCTCGTCGGACGGCAGTTGCGCCGCGAACGAGTGCAGGTAGGACTGGATGCCCCCGGGTCGGGGCGGGAAATCGTTCGTCACCAGCAGGGTCCGCGACATGGCTCCACCGTAGAAGGACGGTCCGGGTCGCCGTCGAACGGGTGTCTCAGATCCGTTCGGTCAGCCAGCGGCCCCAGCGGTCGACGAACTCGCCGGTGCCGATCCCGAGCACCTCGGTGAGGGCACGGTCGAATTCGTCGTCGGAGACCGGGCCGGTCGCGAGCCGGCGGTAGAGCGTGGTGAGCCGGTCGAGTCCGTCGACGTCGGCGATGTGGGCGGCGAGCGACCAGGCGGTCTCGTAGGCGAGCACGGAGTCGACCGCCGCGAACTCCGGGTCCGCGGGCAGCCGGTCGGGTGCCCCCTCCGCGCGGATGCGGGCGGTCAGGGTCGGTGCGGTCCGGCGCAACTCGTCGGGGGTGACGGTGACGTCGGTGCCACGGCCGAGGAGATCGGCGGTGCCACGGCCGAGCAGGTCGGCGTAGCCCTCGAGGATCCACATCGGGGAGCCGTCGACGGTGCGGGCGCGGGTGGCGACGTGCACCATCTCGTGGCCGAGCACCGCGCGCAGGGAGTCGGCGTCGAGGCGGCTGCTCGCGGCGGGGCTGAAGACGATCCGCTGGCCGGTGGCGGTGCCCCGCTCCGGGTCCACGGCGTCGGACACGGCGACGGCGGCGATCTCGTCGCCGTCGTGCCGGGTCCCCACCAGATGGGTGAACTCGTCGCGGGAGCCGGTGACCACGACGAGGGCGCGGCGCGGCCAGTCGTCGCCCCACGCCTCCGACACCGCCTCGACCGCGGCGGGCAGTTCCGCCGCGATCGCGTCGACGAGGTCGGCCTCGTCGGGATGGCCGAGCACCAGGGAGCGTCCCCCGGCGGTCTGGGCCGCGGCGAGATGGAGGGGTCCGTGGTCCCACGGGCCACGCCAGGTCCCCGCGTCCGGGAGGTCGGGGTCGTCGTCGGCGATCCGCCAGCCCTCGGGGCGGTGCACGAACAGCACGGTGACGGGCCGGCGGGTGGGCCGCTCGTCCACGCCGTCGATCGCGTACCGCAGGTACACGCGGTGGGCGCGGACGGGGGCGGTGCCGTAGCGGGCGGCGAGATCGGCGGGCACCGGCAGCTCGGGGCCGGGTCCGAGCTCGTAGCCGAAGTCGGCGAGCGGCACGGCGGAGAGCGCGGCGAGGCGACGCCGTTCGGACTCGAACAGGCCGGGTGCGGTGGCGTCGACGAGGGTGCCGAGGACCCGCTCGTCGCCCTCGCGGACGGCGCGGGCCCAGTCGTCGAGCAGGACCTGCAGTTCCGCCGCGGTCACCGCGTCGGCGTCGGTGGTCTCCGTGGGACCGACGACGAGGAGCACCCCGGCGGTGAGCAGCGCGATCAGCAGTCCGGCCACGCCGAGCCGTTCCCATCCGCGGGTACCGCCGGGTGGGGACGAACGCGCGAGCACCGCGCCAGTCTAAGGCGGCGCGGTGCTGCGACCCGCGCCGGTGGGGTCAGTAGCGACGGGCGCTGTGGAAGGGGAAGCTGTCGACGGACTGCACCTTCACGGGCACACCGAAGGTCGAGGCGTGGACCATGTTGCCGTCGCCGATGTACATGCCGACATGGGAGGCGTCGTCGTAGAAGATCACCAGGTCGCCGGGCTGCAGGTTCTCGCGGGAGACGGGGATGCCGCCCTGCGCCTGGGCCTGGCTCGACCGCGGCAGCGACTTGCCGACCTGCTGGTAGGCCCAGACCATCAGCCCCGAGCAGTCGAACTGGTTCGGGCCGGTCGCACCCCACACGTAGGGCGAGCCGATCCGGGACAGTGCGGCGCGGAGCGCGCCGCTGTTGGCGCCCGGCACGAGATGCTGCAGGACCGTCTCCTCGTCGAGCCCCGGCGGGAAGGGAGTGCCGGCGAGCGCGGCCTTCTCCTCGTCGCTCAGGGCCTCGAACGCCTTCAGCACGGCCTCGATCTGCTGCTCGAGTTCGTCCTGCTTGCGCTGCAGGTCGTCGCGGAGCTGCTGGGCCTGCTCGGCGGCGGCGCGGGCCTCGTCGGCGGCGTGTTGCGCGGCGACGGCCGCCTCGGACGCCGCGGCGGTGGCGGCGCGGAAGCCTTCGACCTCCCGGGTGGTCTGTTCACCGAGGACGTCGAGGAGCACCATCTGGTCGAGCAGCTGCTGCGGTGAGTCGCTGACCATGACGGCGAAGAGCCGGTTGGTGCGGGCACCCCGGTAGTGGGCGCGCGCGAGCTTGTCGACGGTGGGCTTGAACCGGGCGATCTCGGCGCGGGCGGCGCCGAGCGCCTCGTCGGCGGCGACGGCGCGGGCCTCGGCTTCCTGCTGCGCCGCGATCTTGGCGTCGAGGTCCATACCGGCGGCGTGCAGAGCCTCCGAGGCCTGCTCGGAGCGGCGCGAGAGGTCGGCGAGGTGCTCGAGACGGGCGGTGGGACTCTCCCCCACGGGGTCGGCGGTGACCGGAGCGGAGGCGAGCCCGAGGATCAGCAGTACGGCCGCGGTGATCAGCGCCAGCCGTCCGGATCGTCGCGCGCCCGGTGTGCGAACGGGTCGCGCGCCCGGTGTGCGAACGGGTCGTGCGACCGGTGTTCGAACGGTGTGCTTCGTCCTGTCGGAAACCACGGGGGTTCGCATCCTTTCCCAAAGGTCTCGATCAGGTTACGGAACAGCACAGGTCGGTGTCTACTCGTGGGTAGCCCGCTAGAACCGGTGAGCGAAAGCCGGGAGGGTGGATCCGGTTCGAACCGGATCCACCCTCCCGGGAAGCGCTGGACGCAGGCGCAGCGTCGATCAGAAGCGGCGGGCTCCGTCGACGGGCATCGAGGACAGCGGCGCGATCTTGACGGGCTGGCTGGACGTCGAGGCGTGCACGACGTTGCCGCCACCGATGTAGATGCCGGTGTGGCTGCCGCCGTAGAAGGAGACGACGTCACCCGGGATCAGGTCCGAGATGTTGACGGCCTGGCCCGCGGAGGCCTGCTCGTAGCTGGTGCGCGGCACGTTGAGGCCGGCCTGCTTGTAGGCCCACTGCACGAGACCGGAGCAGTCGAAGGCGTTCGGGCCCGCAGCGCCGTAGACGTAGGGGGAGCCGATCTTCGACTGGGCGGCGTCGGCGGCGCGCTGGCCGACCGAGCTGAAGGGCGCGCTGAACGGCGCGGCCGGGGCGTTCTCCGGGGCGGGCGGGAGGATGTTGGCGATCTCCGGCGGCACGGTCACACCGGCAGGGAGGTCGAAGGTGCCGATGCCGGGGATCGAGATGGGCTCCGCCATGGCGGGGCCGGCCGTGACGGTGACGGCTCCGAGAGCGAGGGCGCCGGCGACGAGGGCGCGCCGGACGGCACGCTTGCTGGTGTTCGAGACCACGAGGGGATGTTCTCCGTTTCTTCCGTTCACCCGCCGACCGAGTTAGCTGACGGGTTCGGGCCGGAAGATCAGCCCTACCCCTCGCCCGGACGGGCGGAGGGGATTCACCCCAGGTACTACGTGTGGGTCCCCGGCTCGGCGCTTCCGATGGGAAAGCTGCCGATTAGGCGGTAACCGCGCGGCTCCGACCCGTGGGTGGACCGGAAAACTTCTCCGCTTGGTCTCGAGAAGATTACGAAACGGCATCGGTGAAGTCGAGCGCGCCGAGGTCGGACCCGCCCCGTTCGGCGCAATCGCCCGTCCGCACCTGTGACGGCCACCATTCGATAACGACGAGATAACGACCGGTCCGATTCCGGCCCCTACCGAAGGTCCCACCGGCCCACCCCCCTCCTGCCCGACGGACACACCGACCCGGTGGACACGCAGGTCAGCACCCACTTCCGGACACCCGCCCCGGACAGCCGGCAGCGGACGGCCCGAGTCGCCCGACATGCAGGACGATCGGTCTGTTTCGGATGAGAATCCTCCGCTTTCCGGCGGCCACCCCGAAGGGGGTGTGATGCTTGTCACCGACCCGTCCGGAGCGGGCTTTCCGGGCCGGTTCCGGGGGTGTCGGTACCGCTTCCTAGGCTCGGCCGCATGACCTCGCCGCGGCCCCTGCACTCCCCCTCCCCGCGACGGAGCCTCGAACCCGGAGTCCAGCTGAGTCTCGACGAACTCGACACCCCGCTGCACGACACCACCTTCGTGGTGGTCGATCTCGAGACCACCGGCGGCCGATCCGGCGAGGACGCCATCACCGAGATCGGCGCGGTCAAGGTCCGCGGCGGCGAGGTGCTGGGCGAATTCGCGACGCTCGTCGATCCCGGGCGGCCCATCCCGCCCTACATCGTCCAGCTCACCGGCATCACCACCGCGATGGTGTACGCGGCACCGAAGATCGAAGAGGTACTCCCCTCCTTCCTCGAGTTCGCCGCCGGGTCGGTGCTCGTCGCCCACAACGCGGGTTTCGACGTAGGCTTTCTGAAGGCGGCCGCCACACAGTGCGAACTGGCCTGGCCACGCTTCCAGGTGCTGTGCACCGTCAAGCTCGCCCGCCGGGTGCTCGGCCGCGACGAGGCGCCCTCGGTGAAGCTGTCGGCCCTCGCCGACCTGTTCCGGGTGTCCACCCGGCCCACCCACCGGGCCCTCGACGACGCGCGGGCCACGGTCGACGTCCTCCACGCGCTCATCGAGCGGGTCGGCAACCAGGGCGTCCACAGCCTCACCGAGCTGCGCGACTACCTGCCCGTCGTCACGGCCGAGCAGCGCGCCAAACGCGCCCTCGCCGCGCATCTGCCCCGCCGGCCCGGCGTCTACATGTTCCGCGGTCCGTCCGACGAGGTGCTGTACGTGGGGACCGCCGTCGACCTGCACCGGCGGGTCCGCACCTATTTCACCGGTTCCGAGACGCGCCCACGGCTGCGGGAGATGGTCGCGCTCACCACGCGCATCGACCACGTCGAGTGCGCGCACGGACTCGAGGCCGGGGTGCGTGAGCTGCGCCTGATCGCCGCGCACACCCCGCCCTACAACCGGCGCTCGAAGTACCCGATGCGGGGCTGGTGGATCGTTCTCACCGACGAGACGTTCCCGCGCCTGGCCGTGAGCCGCTCGCCCGGTCCCGACGCGATCGGGCCCTTCTCGGCGCGAGCGGACGCCGCCGACGTCGCCGCGCTGCTCGCCGAGCTGTGCGGGCTGCGGACCTGCACGCGCCGGATCGGCCGCACCGGCCGCCACGGGGACCGCTGCGAGCCGCTCGCGGTCGGGGGCTGCGCCGCCGCCCGGTTCGGGGTGCAGGACGCCGCGGCCTACGCCCCGCAGGTCGAGCGGGTGCGCGCGGTGATCCGCGGAACCGACGACAGCCCCCTCGTCGAGATCCAGGACCGGCTCGAGGCCCTCGTGCGCGACCAGCTGTTCGAGAACGCGGCGCGGCTGCGCGACCGGGTCGCCGCGACGGTCGTCGCGCTGCGGCGCACCCAGCGGCTCGCGGCGCTGGCCGCGATCGACGAACTGGTCGCGGCCCGCCCCCGCGAGGAGGGCGGATGGGACTTCGCGGTCGTACGGGCGGGTCGGCTGGCCTCCGCGGGAGTGGCGCCGCGGCGGGTGCCGCCGATGCCGGTCGTGGAGGCCATCACGGCCGCGGCGGAGACGGTGCGGCCGACCCCCGGCCCGCTGCGGGGCGCCTCCCCCGAGGAGATCGGCCTCGTGGCCCGCTGGCTCGATGCCGACGGGGTCCGCATCGTCCGGGCGAGCCAGGGCTGGTGCGAACCGGTACGCGGGGCGGGCCGGTGGAGCGCGTGGGCCGAGCTCGCGCGCGGGGCCCGCGCCGCCCACGGGGCGTTCTCCGCGGCGGTCGCCGACCGCTTAGGCTGAGAGCACCCGCGGAAAGGCGAAGGAGAACACATGATCAACGCGATCGTCCTGATCGATGCCGAGGCACACCGTATCCCCGAGACCGCACAGGCGGTCGCCGATCTCGACGGCGTCGACACCGTGTACTCCTGCGCGGGCGACGTCGATCTCGTCGCCATCGTCCGGGTCCGCGATCACGAGCAGATCGCCGAGGTCGTCACCCGGGGCATCAACAAGGTGGAGGGCGTGACGAACACCGTCACCCACATCGCGTTCCAGTCGTACTCGAGCGCCGACGTCGAGGCCGGCTTCTCCATCGGGAGCTGACCGCCTCATCCGGACACACGGACAGGAGGGCCTGCACTCGTCGAGTGCAGGCCCTCCTGTCGTTGTCTACAGCCCTGTCGGTCACAGCCCTGTCGGTCACAGCCCTGTCGGTCACAGCCCTGTCGGTCACAGCGCTGTCGTCACAGCGCTCCCGCTCAGTCGCGCGCGGGCGCGATGCGGTTGGTCACCTCGACCCAGCGCTCGAGTACCTTCGCCGCGGCGCCGCTGTCGATGGCGGTCGCAGCGGTCTCGATACCCGCGGCGAGGGCGTCCTCGAGCCGGCCCTCGATGCCACGGAAGGCCGCGATCGCACCGGCCGCGTTGAGCAGGACGGCGTCGCGCACCGGCCCGGTCTCGCCGGCCAGCAACGCCCGCGCCACCGCGGCGTTCTCCTCGGCGTCACCGCCGCGCAGCGCGTCCAGCGGCACGCGATCGATACCGACGTCCCGCGGATCGAGGGTGACCACCCGGATCTCGCCGTCACGGACGATGTGCACCGTGGACGTGGTGGACGTGGTGAGCTCGTCGAGACCGTCGTCGCCGCGCACCACCAGCGCCGAGTTGCCGCGCTGGGCGAGCACACCGGCGACGGTGCCGATCAGGCCCTCGAAGGCGCAGCCGATCAGACCCGCGCGCGGACGCGCCGGGTTGGTCAGCGGGCCGAGCACGTTGAAGGCCGTGGGGATACCGATCTGTTTGCGCGGCGCGGCCGCGAACCGCAGCGCCGGATGGAAGAGAGGAGCGAAGCAGAAGCCGATCCCGGCCTCGGCGACCGACTGCGCGACCTCCTCCGGTCCGAGGTCGATGTGCACGCCGAGGGCCTCGAGCACGTCGGCGCCACCGCTCTTGGACGACGCCGCGCGGTTGCCATGCTTGACGACCCGGATGCCGGTCGCGGCCACGACCAGCGAGGACATCGTCGAGATGTTCACGGTGCCGGCCCGGTCGCCGCCGGTGCCGACGATGTCGACGACGTCGTCGTCCACGGGCACCAGCCGGGCGTAGCCGAGCATCGTGTCGGCCAGGGCCTGCAGTTCGTCGGGGGTCTCACCCTTCATCTTCAGGGCGACGCCGAACGCGGCGATCTGGGCGGGGGTGGCGTTGTCGGAGAAGATCTCGCTCATCGCCCACTGCGCCTCGGCACGGGTCAGATCCCGTCCGGCCGTCAGCGCGCCGAGAACGGCGGGCCAGCTCGTCGTCACCTCGTCCGCGTCACGCGTCGCGTTCATTCGCACCTGCCCCGCCGCATATCGCTCCCTACCGGGCACCGGCGTGCCCTCCGGACAGCAGCTTAGTCAGCGCTCTGCGGCGGTTGCAGAGCGTCCCATCCGAGGGCGGTCCCGCCGAGCCGCTGGGCGAGCGACGCCATGCGGGACTTCTCCTGGGCGCAGTGCAGCGCGTCGAGGACCTGCACGCGCTGCAGGGTGAGGGCGGCCCGGCCTTCCGCCGCTGCGGCGACCTCCTCGGGAAGCCGATCGGTGACGGCGACGGTGTACCCGTCCTGGGCGGCGAGCTCGGCGGCGCGGTCCACCCCCTCGGCGGGCAGGGACAGATGGTGACGCAGGACTGTCTCGCCCTCCGGATCCCACCGCGGTTCGGCTCCGGAGCCGCGTTCGAGGGCGGTCGAGCACGCCTCCGCGTCGTCGAAGGAGGACACGACGACGACCAGATCGTCACGCGCCGCGTCGAGCGGTTCGCTGCGCCGGCCGAAGAGGGCGCGCAGCCGCGCCCCGAGGCCTTTCCCCGTACTCATGGGACCACCTTCGCACGGCGCCCGATTCGTCGCCTCCGTACCCCTGTCGCATCGCTTCCGCTCGGTGGCACAGGGCGTCCACCTGGTGAAACTTCGGTGCCGGAGCTGCACGGACGCGCCGATTTCGGCCCCGATTGCCCAAGACGTACTACGACGGGTCATACTAGCCAGCGTGACGAGCGCAGTAGGGACTTCAGGATCTGCAATCACACAGCGCGTGCACTCGTT
>Ga0182741_1002518_pt1 | contig 21098 bp, 22 predicted proteins | sample eDN5th37CBELigOP_FD_128874 | JGI IMG/M metagenome (GOLD analysis project Ga0182741, IMG submission 128874) | Enriched Organic Plus compost microbial communities from Emeryville, California, USA - eDNA 5th pass 37_C BE-Lig OP (version 2) (version 2) ... | reverse complement strand
CATCGACTTGGCGCAGCTTCGCCACGATCTCTTCGGGTTTGTGCTTCTTCTGGGGCATTCCAACGTCCTCCTACGGCTCAATAGCCTACTTCAGGGAGGACCACTTTTCAGGGGGCAGACCAGGAAAGCTTGGCGGCTCCGGCAGGCGGCTTTCAGGAGCACGCAGAGCTCGTTTGAAAGTCCGCGGCGGTGAGCTTTGATCCGCAAAAACACCGCTCGATTGCCAAAGCTGCCGCGCGCACCTTCCGTCTCAGCAGATATCGGGGCGCGCAGTCCCCATAGCCGCAAAGTTTCAGACTTTGCGGCTTTCTCAATCGGGCACCGCGCAATTCGGGTCTGGCGACGGAAGAGACTTCCATTCCAATCAGCGTAGCCCCCACCTACCCGACATCCGGTAGGCCGCCGATCAGCTTGTCTAGCGTCACGGGATAGTCACGCACACGAACGCCGGTCGCGTCGTAAATGGCGTTGGCGATCGCAGCGGCCACGCCAAGACCGAGTTCGCCGACCCCCTTCTCTTTCATCGGCGACGACATCGGATCCGTCTCGCCGGGTGCCAACCTTATCGCGAAGAGAACGCGTTCATTCAACACATCGGGCCAACGTGGGATCGCAAGCTCAATGGATATCACGAATTTGCATTCATGCCATGGTGGACTTCTGGTTGCGTTTGCCGATCACGCGCTCGGCGCAGCGGTTTCTCGTCGCATTTGGACCGAACCGCTTGTGGCCGCGCTACCGAAGTGGCGTCGGCGGGCAGGACAGACCGCCGTCACTTGGATCGATCTGACAGATGAAACTTTCCTCGTCCGCCACCGCGGCACGCTGCTGTCAGTGGTTGGACAGGGTTTCGGTATCACCATCATCGGTGCGGCCCTTCCTGCCGTTCGCGGACGAACGGAGCCGGCCCCATTCTCAGCGATCTGGTCGCCCCATAATCAGAGCGCGATGCTACGCAATCTACTCGACCTCGCGCGCAGGATGGGTCGGCCGCCCGGGACAGCCGATATTCCGCTTGTTTCAAATGAGAAAGGCCACGCGAGGGTGGCTAAGTAATTGATCAGACGTCGATTTCGATTGATTTATGCTGAAACTGGTTGCGGGGGCTCGCAACAAACGATTCCTGCGTTTAGTTGAACGGACTATATCGAAATTCGCGGCTTAATTTGTTAACGGGGACCAAGTTCGAATTCCTAACGCGAATCCGCCAAAACACCGCCAATCGCCGTATTCTAACAGAAGAGATAAAAATCCGCCGTTTTTACGCTACAACCCGATAAATCGTGAATGTTAGGCGTCAACTTCCAATCCCATTTCAGCCATTCGACTTAACTCGGTCGCGGTCGGAAACCTGCCGTTTTTCGCGGAGTGCAGTCGACAGCGCAGCACTGACGGGAAGCCATCGTCTGTAGAACTCTCTTCGTTGAGAAAGACACAGCTTAAGCAAGCACCTCGGCGGCTACACCTGTTTGGCTGATTTGCATGATCAGCGCGCCATGGAGCAGACCAGAAATGGCGCTGATGTTCTCGGCCGCATATCGTCACCTCCTCATGGTCCGCACGTTGATTAATTGGAAATTTTCATCTCCGGATCAAAGTCGTATCGACACGAAGATTGCCCCTTGAACAGTTCTGCGGCGAAACTAAATTGTAGTTGTCTGACGCCCCCATTGGGGGTCGGAAAACCGAGCGGATGCAAAAGCGTCCTGCGGGATAACAACTTGTACCCATATTGCTTCACAAGGAGGATGTGGCTATGAGAACCACTTTCGATTTTACTCCCCTGTTCCGGTCGAGCATCGGCTTCGACCGAATGCTGAACGCGCTCGAAGCTGCGAGCCGTGTCGAGACCATCGACAACTGGCCGCCTTATGACATAGCCAAGACCGGCGAGGACGACTACCGCATCACCATGGCGGTGGCCGGCTTCTCGCAAGACGAACTGACCATCACCCAGGAGCAGAACATGCTCCTGGTATCCGGTCAGAAGGCTGGCGAGGATAACAGCCAGTATCTGCATCGCGGAATTGCCGCGCGCACATTCCAGCGTCGCTTTGAACTGGCCGACCACGTGAAGGTCGTGGGCGCTAGCCTCGTCAATGGTCTGCTGACGATTGATCTCAAGCGTGAGATTCCCGAAGAGATGAAGCCGCGCAAGATCCAGATCGCGGCCGGAGAGGCACTGCCCAAGGTCGAGACCAGGCAGATCGAGGCCGACAAGCAGGCCGCCTGAGGTAGCTCTCTCAGCGTAATTCGCGCAAGGCGCCGGGCACTTCCCGGCGCCGACGGGAAAGCATTGTCAATCGAACGAACAGAAAGGAGAAGAATAATGAGTGTCCGTGATTTGATCCCCTGGGGCCGCAGCAACGGCAATCAGGTTCCCAGTGTTTTGCGCGATGGCGATCGTGATCCGTTCCTCTCGCTGCATCGCGAGGTGAATCGGCTGTTTGACGACTTCTTCCGCGGCTTCGGCTCGAACCTGCCCTCTATCGTGGGAGCTTCCGCCTTCAGCGGCGGCTGGCCGAGCGTGGAGATCTCCGACGGCGAGAAGGAAATCAAGGTGACAGCTGAGGTGCCGGGCCTCGAAGAGAAGGACATTCAGGTCCTGCTCGACGACGGCGTGCTGACGTTGAAGGGCGAGAAGCGCTCCGAGACGGAGGACAAGGACCGACAGTTCTCCGAGCGCTTCTATGGCCGCTTCGAGCGTCGCATCCCGCTCGGCTACGAGGTCAAGGACGACCAGGTCGACGCGCGGTTCAAAAACGGCGTGCTGACCGTGACCTTGCCCAAGAGCGAAAAGGCGCAGTCGCAGGTGAAGCGCATCGCCATCAAGAGCTGATGCATGGCAGGCGCCGGCGGCGGGCCACCTGGCCGCCGTCGGCTGCATCCTTCGCCAGAGAGGGAGGGATGAACAATGGAGATGACGAGACAGATCAACAGATCAACTGGAAATTCAATTCCGCAAGAGCGGCCGTCGAACGACAACCGGCACAAGCCCCTTTCGATGGGGCGCTCGGTCTTCCCGGCTGGCGCGGTTGCGCGCATCTACAAGCCGTCCCGCGCGGTGACGACCTCCGGCAAGGCCGGCACGAAGGGCTGGCGACTTGTGTTCGAGCGGCGCACCGCGCCCTTCATCGAGCCGCTGATGGGCTACACGGGCGGCGACGATACGCTGACCCAGGTCGAGCTGAGCTTCCCGACATTGCAATCGGCCATCCGCTACGCCGAGCGACAGGGTCTGACCTATATGGTCCAAACACCGCCCCGGCAGACGACAGGCAGTGGCCGCAGCCAGCGCGCCGATGAGAAGCAGGCGTGTGTAGGAAAATCAACGCACGCCTTCTCGGATGCGACGCTCGACCGGCTCGGGCTCGCCGCCCTTCGAGAGACCTACGGGCGTGCGCTCGACGGCGCGGCGAACCGCAACGACCCGTCCGGTCCTGAAAGCTGGACGACGCCCATGAAGGTGGTCAGCGATCCGACGCTGACGCTGGAGGCGAAGCGCGCGATTCTGATGAACTGGGCCTGGACCGAGTACCTGATCGACCAGGCCACCAACGAAGGCATGCCCGAGAACGACCGGCCGTCGCGCCTCGACGAGGTCGAGCAGGCGCTGCTCGCGCTTGAACGCGAGGTTGCGGATGATCGGGATGATTCAGGCACACGAAAGGCAGCGTGAGGTCCGGCGATGGATACGCATGTCGTTTTCGATTGCCAGAAGGTTCTGCCGAACCGGTTCGCGCTGACGCTTGCCGCTGCCTCCCGCATCCGGGCGCTCGCCCGGGGCGCGGAACCGAGGCTCGACGCAGTCGATCGCACCGTGGGCGATTTGCCCTGCACGAGATCGCGGCGGGCGCGTTCACGCTGGATGAACTCGCACCGTTTTTGCCTGGAGCGGATGAAAGGCGTCTTTTGCCTCCGCGCGATCCGGCTTCCAAGCTTCGCGATGGCGGAGGCGGAAGCGCCGCCGCACCCGCCTCCCGTTCGCGAAAGACGGTTCGTTGAAGAGGCAAGCAAACCAACACGGAGGAATGAACGATGCTGAAGTCTTTGTCTTCCGATAACCGGATGGCTTTCGATGTCCTCAACATCATTGCCGGTCTCGGTCTTCTGCTGTCGCCTTGGCATCTCGGCTATGCGGCTGAAACCTATGCCGCATGGAATGCTTGGATCGTCGTTGCTGCCGTGACGCTGATCGCGGTCGCTGCGCTCTATACATTCCATCAGGTCGAGAAATGGGCCAACGTGGCACTCGACCTTTGAACCGCGCGGGCCAACCTCCGCTCGGCCACATGACCACATGGCGCATGATCCTCGCACAGCGCATGCTCGGGGCGGGCAAGAGAGGGGCGGCGGTGGCCGAAGCTGTCGGATACCATTCACATAGCGCGTTCGCCCAGGCGTTCAAAAGAACTTTGGGCCCTACACCCCCGTCCATGAAGTAATCGGCAGGCCTCCTCCAACGACACCCAACTTGCGGGCGGCATCAATTTATAGGGTTACGGAGTAGACGCAGTCCTCCGTTTCGTCATTCTCAAGCCGAAGAATACCGCCGACGCCTCATAACCTACAAAGCCATTCAGTGAAATAACCAATGGTTATTACACTCCGAGGCGGTTGCTTTCCAAGGGGGCCGCGCGCACCGTCCAGTGGCTACACAGGGAATTGAATGCGAAGCAAAAATCGGTCGGGATGCGCTCAGCTATCGTCCAGCAGGTGAAGCAAAGATCGAACGCGGAATTGCGATGCGTGTCGTCAGCCCCTTCGCCGACAGGTCACGGGTTATTCGTCCGCGGAGTTGATCCTCAACCATGGTTTTGATGAGTCGCGAACCAAACCCCTCTCCGGCTTCGCCATTCACGCAGCCGCTGAACTTCTCGTTCCATTCGATAATCTGGTGATCGCCGTCCGTGCTCACCGTGACATGAAGGGCTCCCGCAGCCCGAGACAACGCCCCGTATTTCGCGGCATTGGTGATCAGTTCGTGGAATACCAAGGCAACCGATGTCGCCACTCCCGGGTCAATTGTAACGTCCAGACCATCAATAGTGATTCGATTGTTGCTTCCGCCCATGTAGGGAGCGAGCAATTGTTCCAGCAAACCTCGCAGTGAAGCGGAGTTCTGCTTCATCCCGGCGCGAATAAGCCCATGGGCCCGGTGCAAGGCATCCAGACGGGCTCGTAAGGTTTCTGCAAGCGGCCGGTGTTCCGGCTGCTCTCGGACAGACACGGCGATCAACCCATTAACCAACGCAAACAGATTCTTGATCCGGTGGTCGAGTTCCTGAGATACCATCTCGCGTTGTTCTTCCAGCAGCTTAGGCGCATCGATATCCGATGACGTCCCGTACCAGCGGATGATCTCGCCGTCTGCATTTCGGAGCGGAAGGGCAACGACCCAGAGCCAACGATAGCTGCCGTCATGATAACGAAAGCGGTAGTCGATGTCGTAGGTCTTGCCAGTCTTCAGACACTCTTGCCAGGTTTCGGCAACCCGATCCCGGTCGTCAGGATGGATGAGTTTCTGCCAGGTTGTCGGCTGGATATTTTCCGGGGCGATGCCGGTGAATTCCGTCCACCGTCCGTTGAAATAATCGTGCCGTCCGTCCGCATCCGCGCTCCAGATTATCTGGGGTATGGATTCCGCCAGAAGGTCGAACCGAAGATTGCTCTGTTCGAGAGCGGCCGCCATCTCGCTCTGCTCAGTTGTGTCAATGACAACACCTGCGAACTGGACGATCCGTCCCCTGTCGTCACAGACAGGGCGCCCGGAAACAATAAACCAGCGGGTGTCCCCTTTGCTGGTTACTGCGCGATAGTGACAGCGATAATCCGAACCCGACGTGATTGCGGCGCGCAAACCCTCAAAGACTCGGTCGCGATCCTGGGGGTGAACAGATGGCGACAGCATCAATCCTGACGCCACGCCGTGATTCCTCCTGGGAAATACCAAACAGGCCGGCAAAGGAGCCGCTCGTGGTTACCCTGTTACTGCGAACGTCCAGATCCCAGGTTCCTACGATACCACCGGCATCAAGTGCCAGTTCCATCCGCTGTTGCGACCACTCCAGCGCCTTGAGCGCCCGCATTCGTTCGGTCGTTTCGCTGGCAACCACCAGAACGCCATAGATGTGGGCATGGGTGTCGGCTATGGGTGTCAACGCGAGGCTGAACCAGGCCGTTTCCAACTGCCGGTCGCGCAACAACTTGACTGGCTGGTCGCGGAAACGCACGCCTTTGCCGTCTTAACAGGAACTGATCGCATCACGGAAAAAGCTGGCCGCTACGGGCAACGCTTTCGTAATCGGTTGCCCGAGTGCAGTTGCATAGCGCTCACCGAGCATCTCCTGCAGGGCATCATTCTGAACCACAAGGCCCTCGCGACCAATCAGAACTGCCATGGGTGCAGCAGAAAGCAAAATCAGTCGGACGGCTGATTTGAGTTCTTCTGGCCAGATATAGATCGGCCCCGCCGACGATCGAGACCAGTCGAAGGCACGGATGTTCCTCACCATGACGCTCGGGTTCGCGAATTCGTCATGCCCCTCACTGAACCGGGCGAACAGGTGCTCCGGCATTGTCCCTCCATCAAACGCTCAGTTCAAACCTACAATGCGTTTCGGCGCTCGTCCATTCGACATAGCTGTGTTTTAACTTATCTGTCAGCCTAGACCTTGGAGCAAAGGTGGCAGATGTCCTTATATACTGAATTGTCTATTTAAGATCATCGAGTTGTAGCATTTACAGCAGCATCATAAATATCTGCTCTGTAATCTTCCTTCGAACAAGCCCCCTGTGTGCCCCAGCCACGGAACTTAAGCTATCACATTGCGTTAAAAGACGGGTGAAGATGCCCGCTTTGAACCGGAACACTGGCTAATTCTCACATTTTTCCGCGAACTTAGCGGCCTTCGGCGCTTCAAATATCGATCCGACAATTCATGAGAGGAGAAGTACCATGGCAAAGGAAAAGACCCTTGAAGACCTGTTCCACGACACTCTCAAGGACATCTATTACGCTGAGCGCAAGATCCTGAAGGCTTTGCCGAAGATGAAACGTGCGGCGCAGTCGGAAGACCTGAAGGCTGCTTTCGAGAAGCATCGCGAAGAGACGGAGGGCCATGTCGAACGACTTGTCCAGGTATTCGAGATCATGGGCAAGGCAGCGAGAGGCAAAACCTGCGACGCGATCGAAGGGATCATCGCCGAAGGCGAGGAGATCATGGAGGAGTTCAAGGATACAGCGGCGCTCGACGCCGGCCTGATTTCGTCCGCGCAGGCGGTCGAGCACTACGAAATCACCCGATATGGAACTTTGAAGCGGTGGGCAAAAGAACTTGGCCTGAGCGATGCGGCGAAGCTTCTCGATCAGACGCTTCAGGAAGAGTCGAAAACGGACAGCGATCTGACGAAACTTGCGGATGCTTCGGCCAACCAACGCGCCAAGGCTGCGTGATCATGAAGCAAGGGTGCCACTCGGCACCCTTGCCAATTTGTATAGAGATCACATAACGGACGGGAGCCAGCTATGTCAGCCACCGACAAAGCCGCAAATGTGCAGAAATCACTCAAGATTCATGACCAAAAGCTCGAAGCCAGCCCAGGCGGAGATCTTTATCAGATTGCCGGCGACAAGTCACCTGCCATGACCACCGCGCAGGGTGGGCCGGTGTCAGACGACCTCAACACGTTGAAGATCGGCCAGCGTGGTCCTACGCTGATTGAGGATTTTCATTTCCGGGAAAAAATCTTTCACTTCGACCATGAGCGTATTCCCGAACGCGTGGTTCATGCGCGGGGCTACGGCGCGCATGGCTATTTCGAGACGACAAAGTCACTCAGCGAATATACGCGCGCAGACATTTTCCAACGGGCTGGCGAGAAGACGCCAGTCTTCGTCCGTTTCTCCACGGTCGCCGGTTCGAAGGGTTCGTTCGACCTTGCCCGAGATGTGCGCGGCTTCGCCGTCAAGATGTATACCAATGAAGGTAACTGGGATATTGTCGGCAACAACATTCCCGTGTTCTTCATCCAGGACGCCATCCGGTTTCCCGATATGGTCCATGCCGTCAAGGAGGAGCCTGACCGGGCTTTTCCGCAGGCCCAGTCAGCCCATGACAATTTCTGGGACTTCATCAGCCTGACGCCGGAATCCATGCACATGATCATGTGGGTCATGTCGGATCGCGCCATCCCGCGCTCCTTCCGCTTCATGGAGGGGTTTGGTGTTCATACGTTCCGTTTCCTGAACGACAAGGACAAGTCGACTTTCGTCAAATTCATCTGGAAGCCGAAACTTGGCCTCCAATCGGTCGTCTGGAACGAGGCTGTCAAAATCAATGGTGCGGATCCGGATTTCCATCGCCGCGATCTGTGGACCGCGATCCAGGCCGGCGACTTCCCTGAATGGGAACTGTGCGTGCAGCTCTTCGATCAGGACTTCGCGGATAGTTTCGATTTCGATGTGCTCGACCCGACGAAGCTGATTCCGGAAGAAGTCATCAAGCCAATACCGGTCGGACGGCTGGTGCTGGATCGGATGCCGGATAATTTCTTTGCCGAGACTGAACAGGTCGCGTTCATGACGCAGAACGTTCCCCCCGGCATCGATTTCTCCAATGACCCGCTGCTCCAGGGGCGCAATTTCTCCTATCTCGACACGCAGTTGAAAAGATTGGGCAGCCCCAATTTCACACATATCCCGATCAATGCGCCGAAGTGTCCGTTCCACCATCTCCAGCAGGACGGCCATATGGCGATGCGCAACCCTGTCGGACGAGCAAATTACCAGCCTAATTCCTGGGGCGAAGGGCCGAGGCCTGATCCCACGCGCGGGTTCCGGTCGTTTGCAGCGCAGGAAGACGGACAGAAAGTTCGCCTCCGACCGGAGAGCTTCGCCGACCATTACAGCCAGGCGAGGCAGTTCTATCTGAGCCAGACCGCTGTGGAGCAGAACCATATCGCTATGGCGCTGACCTTCGAACTGTCGAAGGTGGAAACGCCTGTGATCCGCGAGCGTATTGTGTCTCATCTGCTCAACATCGATGCCAACCTTGCGGAAACGGTCGCCGGAAAGCTCGGCATCCGCAAGATGCCGAAGGCTGCGGATGCGATGGTGCCCGTGCGCGACGATCTTGCTCCGTCTCCTGCACTCAGCATTATTGAGAACGGACCCGGCACCTTCAAGGGCAGAAAGATCGGCGTGCTTGTTGCCAATGGCACTGATGCGCAGGTGCTCAAGGGTATCCGGCACGCCGCGGAGAAGGAAGGCGCAATGGTGGAACTGGTTGCGCCGACGGTCGGAGGTTTCGAAGCATCCAGCGGCGACTGGATAGAGGCCGACCATATGATTGACGGCGGTCCATCCGTATTGTTTGATGCTGTAGCCCTTGTGTTATCTGAAGAAGCGGCCAACCGGCTTATCGGCGAGTCCACGGCAAGAGACTTTGTTGCAGATGCTTTTGCCCACTGCAAGTTCATTGGCTTTACCGCAGGCGCAATGGCGCTGCTTGCCAAGGCCGGTATCGAGCCCGAAATGGACGAAGGGCTGATCCCCCTCGACAATGCAAGGGCGGCTACCGATTTCGTCGCGTCCTGCCGCAAGCTCCGGATATGGGCGCGTGAAGATACCGTAAAGCTCTGAGCTCACGGCATACAACTGATGTGAAGAGATGTTCGAAGTGCAAACACAAGCGGCCCGGCCCAGCCGGGCCGTTTACCGCGCATATTGGAATGTGGAGAAATTGGTAATCGCCCATGAAGAACATTGCTATCGTCGGCACCGGTCCGACCGGGATCTATACTTTCTCCTCGCTGCTTAAATTCGCAGAGCCAATTTCCATCTCGATCTACGAGAAGGAAGATGAAGCCGGCGTAGGCATGCCTTATAATGACGATGAGAACAGCCGCATGATGCTTGCCAACATCGCCAGCATCGAGATACCGCCGATTACCTCGACCTATCTCGACTGGCTGCACGAGCAGGACGAGACGCGTCTCGCTCGATACCGGGTCGACAAGGAAGGTCTTCACGATCGACAATTCCTGCCCCGCATTCTGCTGGGCGAATATGTCCGGGATCAGTTTCTGGCTCTTGTCGAGGCAGCGAGTCGAAAAGGCTTTGAAGTCGAAGTGCATGAATCCTGCGAGGTCACGGATATCGAAGCCGCCGCCAATGGCGTAAAGCTCTGGTCTGATGGCAGCCTCGTTTCGAAACTCTTCGATCTCGTCGTCATCGCCACCGGCCACGTCTGGCCCGACGACGACGAAGCAACGCGCAGTTATTTTCCCAGCCCCTGGTCTGGACTGATCGAAGCCAGAATACCAGCGTGTAAAGTGGGCATTATGGGCACATCGCTCAGCGCCATCGACGCAGCGATGGCGGTCGTTGCCCAACATGGAAGCTTCATCGAGGAAGAAGACGAAAGCCTGCGCTTCGACCTTGACCCGGACAGTAAAGGTCTGACGATAACGCTTATGTCCCGTTCAGGCATCCTGCCAGAAGCGGATTTTTATTGCCCGATCCCTTACGAGCCCTTGCAGATTGCCACGGAGCAGGCGATCAACAGGGAGATCGAGAGCGGTGCCAGTGGCTTGCTTGACAGGATATTTGCCTTGGTCGCGCGCGAAATCGAGTACGCCGATCCGGCCTGGAGTGAGCGTGTTACGCTTTCGAAGCTCGACGCTGATAGCTTCGCTGATGCCTACTTTGCCGACCGCCAAAACCACGATGCGTTCCGCTGGGCAGAATACAATCTCAAAGAAGTCGAGCGCAACAAGCGGGAGAAGCATACCGTCCTCTGGCGCTATGCAATCCTTCGGCTGCACGAGGTCGTGCAGGAGATCATCCCGCATCTCAATGAAGAGGACCGCGAGCGGTTTGATACCGGTCTCTGCAAGGTCTTCGTCGACAACTATGCCGCCATCCCGTCGGAATCGATCCGCAGGCTGCTGGCGCTGCGCAAGGCCGGCCTGATAGACGTGCTCGAACTTGGGCACGATTACGACATGGAGGTAAGGAAGGATCACACCATCATCGCCATTGGCTCGGAAATACGGACATTTGACGTGTTCATCGACGCCCGTGGCCAGAAGCCACTCAAGACGAAGGATTTGCCGTTTCCGTCACTGCGCCGGCAACTCGTTTCGGTCGGGGAGGATATTCCGGACGTCTCAGACGACTACACTCTGCTGGCACCGGACATTGCATGTGGCAAGATTGCGTTCGGCGCGCTGCCGTATCTGATGCACGACCAGCCTTTCGTGCAGGGAATTACGGCAAGTGCCGACATTGGAGCAGCAATGGCTACTGCTGTCAGTGAACTAAAACACCAAACGCGCCGGCGGCTTCCTTTTATTGATCTCTCCTGATCGAAGCTGAAACATTGACGGGTCAGACAGATACGCCCATGCGAGCGGCCTGGATTATATCTTCGATCAATTCACGCCTTGCACGTTCTCTCGCGACACTGTCGTTTAACCGCAAGATATAGGATGGATGCCAGGAGATCAGCACCGGTCCACCGTGTAACCCGATTTCAGCCTGACCGCGTCGCGAAGTAAGAGGAGCGTTGTTATCCGTCAGAGCGAACGCCGCAGAGGCCCCCAACGCAACCACCATGCGTGGACGGATGAAAGCCAGCTCAAGCCCAAGCCACCAGCGACAATGCAGAATTTCCTGCCGGTCAGGATTTTGATGCAGGCGGCGCTTGCCACGCGGCGTGAACTTAAAATGCTTGACTGCATTTGTCAGCCAGACACGTTCGGTTCCCACTTGCGCCGCAACCATCACCTCGCGCAGGAGACGACCGGCTGGACCGACAAAGGGACGCCCTTCCAGGTCCTCACGATCACCCGGCTGTTCTCCTACAATCATGAGCTCAGCGTCTTCCGGCCCTTTACCCCAAACAGTCTGGGTTGCGGCCTCGCATAATCCACATCGACGGCAATGTCCGGCAGCCGCTCGCGCTTCGATCATTGTCTGGGGGAGTTCGGCCGCTTGCGGCATTGCAGCGCGATAACGGGTCGAAATCGCGACTGCGCCAGCCGCTGGTGACGTTTCTGCAGCCGCGCGCATTCGCTCCACTCGCGACTCGGCATCTCGTAACATATCTGGAAACAGGCGCGTTTCGGGTAGGTTCTTCCAATACTTCTTAGGCATTTCCGCGCGCATCGCATTCAACTTTACCCGTGCCGGATTGAAGATGTTCGCGAAATAGGTGCCCCAAAGCGTTTCGGTGACATCTTCCGATAAGTCAGGGCGTGTGCCGCCTGGGTGGTAACTAAGTCTGCCGGCCTCAAATCGAGCTGTAAGCCTGGGCGTGGCGATCACCCAGTCCATATCCGCGAAACGCTTTACAAAAAAGGAACTACCCGGTTCGACTATATTATGCTCCGGCTCAAACCAGGCTGCAAAGCGACGACGCAATCCAGTCTCAGGTAATTCGCGAAACCGTACGAAAGCATGCATCTTGTGGATATCACGACCAACCGATTTTGCCATGAGATGCAGCCGCCGCCCAAGCGGGTCGGCATGGCTTAAAGGTTCTCCCGCGTTTCGGTCAAGCCGCCATAACGCCTGATAGAGCAGTCCGAACCGTTCCGGATTCGAATGCCAGATGACCGAATGCGCAAGCTTCAAAAACCCCTGCGTAACGCTTGCCTTATGCTCACCAGGCGCATTGGGCAGCGACGCCCCATCAAACAATCCGTCTGCTCCGATCCAATCGATATCATTTGGCTCGATACCATGTGATATCGCGATGCGCGCCATCTCACGCCACGCATCGAAGGTGCCGCCGTCGGGTAGTTTAACGGAATAGATCATAATAGCCGCAGTTGCTCAGCGGGAGGTGCAAATCGAGCGCGTAAATCGACGTTGTCGATGAGCCGCCCCGGCGACCAGCCAGGTGTCATGATAAAGGGGCGTGCCTTGTTCATGTTGGCACCTATCCGCACCAGATCTTCGTATCTTAAACCGCCGTTCTGGCGCGCAACGATTATGCGATCCACCGTGCGGGTACCGAATCCAGGAACACGCAGCAGCAATTCACGGCTTGCACGGTTTACATCCAGAGGGAATAGGCCACGGTGCTGTATGGCCCAGGCAAGTTTTGGATCCAGTTCCAAATCAAGATGACCAGCCTTCGTGCCGGTAGCGATTTCCTCGGCGGTGAAACCATAAAAACGCAAAAGCCAATCTGCCTGATATAGGCGGTGTTCACGCAGAAGCGGAGGCTGGATCAAGGGCAGAGCTGCGGAGGCGTCCGGGATCGGGGAGAATGCTGAATAATAAACCCGTCGCAGCTTGTAACCACTGTAAAGCCGTGTCGACATTTTGAGGATGGTCACATCGTCTGCCCCATCCGCGCCGATGATCATCTGCGTGCTTTGCCCGGCCGGTGCAAACCGGCGCGGCTTACGCCCGGTATGGGTCTTATCTTTTGCCGCCTCGCCTTCCAGCCGCACTTGTGCCATCGCACCACGGATCGTTTCAGGGCGTTTTTCCGGAGCGAATTTGCGCACACTTGCGTCCTCCGGCAATTCGACATTAATCGATAGCCGATCAGCCCAAAGCCCGGCCTCCCGGATCAAGTCCGGACTTGCATCGGGAATCGTCTTGAGATGGATATAGCCGCGGAAGCCGTGACCCTCCCGCAATGTCCGCGCTATGCGTACCATATCGGACATGGTCTGGTCGGGGGACTTGATGATGCCCGAGGACAAGAACAGGCCCTCGATGTAATTGCGTCGATAAAATTCCAGCGTGAGCGAGACAACTTCCTCGACTGAGAACCGCGCCCGTTCCACGTTCGAGCTGACCCGGTTTATGCAATAGGCACAGTCGAAGATGCAGAAGTTGGTCATAAGAATTTTCAGCAGGCTGATACAGCGCCCATCCGGAGTGTAAGCATGGCAAATCCCTGCCCCTCCCGACGATCCGACACCGCCCTTGCTTGCATCGCGCTTCTCGCCACCGCTTGACGCACAAGATGCATCGTATTTTGCCGCATCCGATAGAATGGCAAGTTTATCCTGAAGGCTCTTTTTCACCATATGAGCGAAGATACATGTTCATGTTTTGTTCGTCAATAAAAGAGATTTTTTGCGGATCGCTCACCACGACGTGACCTGTCGCCTGCAAATCTGTTCCCGAAGCCACCGACGCACCGATCTTCGCGATTTCCCAAATGCCAATAGACACCCGATCGAAGTGGGATGGAAGCGTGCCTCTACAGGAGCATTGCCTGCTGAAACGTCGATTTTTAGCTGAAATACCAATGCCTCGGCCTGCATTGAATTTTAGTGAGATTGTTCGTTCCCTTGTACGGCTACAGCACTACCAACATGCAGAACGGTCGAATGACTATGCGTGTTCTCTGCCTGCGTGTAATGGCGGTTGCCTTCGACATAAGCCTCGCAAGCGGTCCCCTGCAGGACACGCGCGACGTCGGCAAAGACCTCTTCGCGTTCCTTGATGCTGAGGTCTTTGATGAGTTTTATCTTCTCTTCTCTTCTCTTCCCTATCCGGTCTCACTCTGAACAGACGTGGGATATTGACCGATCTCATCAAGCCTCGGTCACGACAGAGCTAGGATAGAGGAAATTTCTGTTCAAGACCTCAGTGAAGCTTGAACTCGCCTTCGACGCGGCGCCATTCATTCGGTCCGATCAAGCACTGATGCGTATAGCGGACAGAATGGAGCGGGCCTTCAAGCCTGGACTGCCAGAAATCCAGGAACCTGTGCATCTCAGGAAAATCGGGTGCCAGATCGTAGTCCTGCCAGACATAGGTCTGCAGCACGGATTCGAAATCAGGAATGCGATAGAGGATGTGCGCGGTGGTGAGGCCGTAGCCATTGAGCTGACGTTCCAGATCCGATGAGAATTGCATGCTTCATCTCCGTTTCATGACACTGTGAAGTGTGTCGCAAAATTTCACGACCATCAACGGATTTTTAAACGCAATCGCGCCGTTTATTGTTCCTTTCCAGTATGTTAGTAGCATCAGAAGACGAGTGCTAATTTTTCGTTTCTCCCTCTTGAAATCGAAAAATCTCAAAACCAGATCATTTTGCGCAAAATGCTCGACTTGAGGTTTTGCACCCGCCCGGACCGATCATTCGGTCCGGCCAGAGGGAACAACGTCATCATTTTTGCTCAACGGAGGAAAACATGTCGTTCCGACCGCTTCATGATCGCATTCTCGTCCGCCGGGTCGAATCCGAAGAAAAGACCAAGGGCGGCATCATCATTCCCGACACCGCCAAGGAAAAGCCGCAGGAAGGCGAAGTCATCGCCGTAGGTCCCGGCGCGCGCAACGATGCCGGCCAGATCCAGGCGCTCGACGTCAAGGCCGGCGACCGCATCCTGTTCGGCAAATGGTCCGGCACCGAGATCAAGATCAACGGCGAAGACCTGCTGATCATGAAGGAAAGCGATGTCATGGGCATCATCGAAACCCAGGCAGAGCAGAAAAAAGCTGCCTGAGGCGATAACCCGTCAATCCAACCCATCAGTCACATAGCTGCCTATTGAGGAGTTAGAAAAAATGGCTGCGAAAGAAGTCAAGTTCCACACCGATGCCCGTGAACGCATGCTGCGGGGAGTTGACGTGCTGGCCAATGCCGTGAAGGTCACGCTCGGTCCAAAGGGCCGCAATGTCGTGATCGACAAGTCCTTCGGTGCCCCTCGTATAACCAAGGACGGCGTTTCCGTCGCCAAGGAAATTGAACTGGAAGACAAGTTCGAGAACATGGGCGCCCAGATGCTGCGCGAAGTGGCATCGAAGACGAACGATCTCGCCGGCGACGGCACGACAACCGCGACCGTGCTTGCCCAGGCCATCGTTAAGGAAGGCGCCAAGGCCGTCGCCTCCGGCATGAATCCGATGGACCTGAAGCGTGGCATCGATCTCGCCGTCGATGCGGTTGTCAAGGAGTTGAAGACCAACGCCCGCAAGATCACCAGCAATTCCGAAATTGCTCAAGTTGGTACCATCTCCGCCAACGGAGATACGGAGATCGGTCGTTATCTTGCCGAGGCGATGGAGAAAGTCGGCAACGAAGGTGTTATAACTGTCGAAGAAGCCAAGACCGCTGAAACCGAACTCGAAGTCGTCGAAGGCATGCAGTTCGATCGCGGCTATCTCAGCCCCTACTTCGTCACCAACCAAGACAAGATGCGGGTGGAACTGGAAGATCCCTATATCCTGATCCATGAGAAGAAGTTGTCGAACCTGCAGGCGATGCTGCCGGTTCTCGAAGCCGTCGTCCAGTCCGGCAAACCGCTCGTCATCATCGCTGAAGACGTCGAAGGGGAAGCTCTTGCAACGCTTGTCGTCAACAAGCTGCGTGGCGGTCTCAAGATAGCTGCCGTCAAGGCTCCTGGCTTCGGCGACCGTCGCAAGGCCATGCTGGAAGACATCGCCATCCTGACGGGAGGAACCGTGATCTCGGAAGACCTCGGCATCAAGTTGGAAAACGTCACCCTCAACATGCTCGGCCGGGCGAAGAGAGTGGCGATCGAGAAGGAGAACACCACCATTATCGATGGCGTCGGTTCCAAGGCGGAAATCGATGGCCGCGTTGCGCAGATTCGGGCTCAGATCGAGGAGACAACCTCCGACTACGACCGCGAAAAGCTACAGGAACGTCTTGCCAAGCTTGCCGGGGGCGTTGCCGTCATCCGCGTCGGTGGCTCGACGGAAGTCGAAGTGAAGGAGAAAAAGGACCGCGTCGACGATGCGCTGCATGCGACCCGCGCCGCGGTAGAGGAAGGCATTCTCCCGGGTGGCGGTGTCGCTCTCCTGCGCGCCGTTAAGGCGCTCGAGGACCTTCCGATCGCGAACGACGATCAGCGTGTCGGCGTCGAGATCGTGCGACGGGCGATTGAAGCACCTGTTCGCCAGATCGCCGAAAATGCCGGTGCCGAAGGTTCGATCATTGTCGGCAAACTGCGTGAAAAAACCGACTTCTCCTATGGCTGGAACGCCCAGACCGGCGAATATGGTGATCTTTATGCTCAGGGTGTCATCGATCCGGTCAAGGTTGTGCGCACTGCGCTGCAGGACGCAGCCTCGGTTGCCGGTCTTCTGGTGACAACGGAAGCGATGATAGCGGAGAAGCCCAAAAAGGAGGCCGCTCCAGCCCTACCGGCTAGCGCCGGCATGGATTTCTAAGCGATTGTCTTAGGCTCGCCCCCGCTGGGGGCGAGCCTCCAATGAGGAGATAAAAACGGTTCAGAATACAATCAAGCGCCCACCCCAACCACTCTATTCCAGAGACCTTGTTGTCTGTCAGAGGGTTTTCGATGACATTCGATCGAGAGCTGGCGTTGCCAAGGAGACTGAGGAAGCGGAGCGAATGGCGGCCATCACTGTGGAATTATACAGGCAAGGTGTTCGCGAACCGAGCCATCTAAAAACAATGGTCGAGGCCGCGCGAGGCGTGTTCGATCACCGGGCGCACTAACGACTTGCGCCACATGCAACCGAAACCATCCACCTGGCATCAAAGGGGGTCAAGCTATGAGAAAGGAAAGATTGGAAAATTCGATTCCGGAGAAACCAGCAGCAATTAGCGCCGAGCATCTGCATCATCCGGCCCAACATTTCGGTCATCCCCGAGACGTTCTTGCAGCCGACGATATCGACATAGACGAGAAACGCGCCATTCTTGCGTCGTGGGCATCCGACATCTTTGCCATCGATTCCAGTCCGGCCCTTCGCCTTTATCCTGGAACCGATAAGGCCGTCTCATATGACGAAATCATCGAAGCGCTGAAGACGCTGGACCTGTCTGATCGGCAAGGGCGAGGCGCTCACGTATCGAAGAATGCACGGCAAAATCCGCAGCTAATCCGTCGAATGGCCAGCGCTACCAAATGTTTCACCAATCGCGGATTAAAGCCCTGTACGGGCCTTTGAAGTCAGCGCATCATCAAGAAACCGGACGGCATTGAGAATCGCTTGATCCGCTTCAGGCAGGACACCGGCCAGCAGATGCCAGACATGAAACATACCCGGCCACACTTCAAGCGACACGCGCACACGAGCCTCACCCAGATTGGATGCAAGGCGGATTGCATCGCTGAGCATTACCTCGTTTTCACCGATCTGGATCAGCACCGGTGCCAGATCGTGTAAATCTGCGAAAACTGGAGAGGCATCAGGATGTGTCGGCAATTCCCCGGCAAGGAACATCCGCGCCAGCTTATTCAAAAATTCGACGCTGCAAAGCGGATCAATACCGTCGCGGACAGTGGCGGACAGGCCACTATGAGTTAGATTGGCCCAAGGTGAAAAAGCAGCACCCGCCACAGGCAATGCGATCCCCGCATCGCGGGCCTTGCGCATCATTGTGACAACCATCGCACCGCCAGCGGAATCGCCCGCAAGAACGAGGTTTTTCGGATCAACGCCTGATGAAAGCAGCGCACGATAGGCGGCAAACACATCATCAATCGGGGTTGGAAACGGAAATTCCGGTGCCTGACGATAATCGGGTGCGTAGATTTTTGCATTCAAGGCCTTTGCCAGCCGCCCGGTCAAACCGCGATAGCCTTCAACGCCGCCATGAACATATCCGCCGCCGTGGATATAGAGCAAGACCCGTTGAGGTTCCGGGCCTTCGGGAACAGCCGTCATCGTCGGCACGGAATCCAGCGTCGCGGTTCCATAGGAAACGTCTTTCATCGCGGGAAACAGGTGGCCAAGACCGCTCATATAATCAGTACGGACTTGCGCCCAACTGGCTTCTGACGTGCCGTAAATCTTTTCTACAACGGGACCCGCGGCCTCGATCCAGCCGTTGAGGGCCGCCTGTGCATTTTCGGGAAGCGTATTCTGGGAGGACATTTAAATACCTTTCATAATCTGTTCGACAATGAGTTATATGGACCTTCGATTGACGAACAGGTTTCCCCAATGCAGCGCCGTGACATCGCGAAACATCTGCCCGCTGCTTCCGAGCTTGATCTCGGGGCGTTGCGCATCTTTGTCGCCGTGGCAGAAGCCGGCAGCTTTGTCGGGGGTGGAAAGGCGGTGGGATTGACCCGTTCTGCGGCGGGTAAGGCGCTGGCGCGGCTGGAGGCTTACCTTGGAACGCGGCTGTTCCACCGCACCACCCGCCGCCTTTCCCTGACAAACGAGGGCCATGAATTCTACCACCGAAGCAGGCAACTGCTCGAAGACCTTGCCGAGGCCGAGGCAAGCATTCGTCCCAACCGGCTTCAGCCTCGCGGCACATTGCGCCTGACGGTCTCGGAAGGTTACGGAAAGGCGAAAATCATTCCTTACCTCGCGACTTATCTCGAAACCGCGCCCGATCTAGCTGTGGAAGTGAGCTTCACCGACCGGATGGTCGATCTGGTCGAAGAGGGCTTTGACCTTGCGATCCGGGTCGGGTCAGTCGCGACAAGCGGGCAGTATATCACGCAGGTGATCGACCGGACGCGGCTGGGACTTTATGCGTCACCGGACTATCTCCTCAAACGGGGCAAACCGGCCAGTACTGATGAGCTTAGGCATCATCAACGGTTAATTTACGGCCTGGGCACCACGTCAACGGTATGGAACCTGCTCCGTGAGGATGATCTGCCCATTACGATTGAAGGAGGTGTCCATATCCGCTTTGACAGCGGCGACGCGATCCGTGTGGCCGCCCTCGCGGGCCTTGGGATCGCACTTCTGCCCTCGTTCATCGTTGAACAAGATATCACGGACGGCAAGCTGGTGGAAATCCTGCCGAAAACCGCTATGAGCGAAGCCGCCATCCATGCGATTTATCCCAGCAGGCGTCACCTTTCCATCCGCACCCGAAGCTTCATTGAGGGGCTGAAGCGTTCTTTCCGATAGTGCGGAGGCACCGCTCAATCTGGCTCATCCACGCTCACGGCAAGCGACAAGCCTGCCATAAGGATGATGAAGACGCCAAAGCCCAGCACGGTATGGAAAACGCCGATGTGGCCTGCGGCATATCCGGCTATCATCGCCAGAAGCGCGTTCGGCAGATAGCTGGCTATGTAGAAGGACGAGATCAGGCCGGCACGTTCTTCGGGCCTTGCCCGCGCCACAAGACCGCGCAAGACGCCAAGGAAGCCAGCGCCAAAGCCGATGCCGGTCGGCAGTGAACCGAACAGAAGCAAGACAGGGCTGTGAAATAGCGTACCGAGCAGGACGATCCCGGTTCCGGCAATAATCGCCAGCCCCGCCCAGTTGCGCGCCGTTGTTGCCGAATGATGGCGGAACAGCATGACGGCACCCGCACCCGCCAGAGTCAGAATTCCGACCGCAGCACCACTCAGCCACGCCATCGACGGTCCTGCCGCCATTTCGTGCAGAAGCCCGGGCAACAGCGACAGAAACAGCGCGCCCAATCCCCAGACCGCGACATTCAGCGGGATGATGCGGAGAAACATGGCTCGCACCTCGGTCGGAATCTCGACCTTTGGACGCAGGGATAAGCCTTTGCTGATTCTGTTCTGGAAAGTCTCCGCTGAAAGCAAGGTGCGCAGTATTTGGATCAGGGAAAGCCCCAGGGTCAGTGCATAGACCAGCCGCAAGGGTAACGGCGCGAACTGGACCAGAACACCTGCCCCGATCGCGCCCAATGCCATGCCAACCATAGGCGCCAGACTGTTGATCACCGCGCCTGTCTTGTGATCGACATCCAGAAGCGCTGCCGCAACCGCCGTGGTCGCAATACCTGTGGCAAAACCCTGAACCAGACGCGCCGCCACCAGCCAGCTTCCGCTGTCAGCAACGAGGAACATGACAAGGGCAACACATTCCACCGCGAGCGCCGCCACGATGACAGACCGTCGGCCATAATGGTTGGATAAAGCTCCCAGAAACAACAGCGAGACGAGCAGCGTTCCGACATAGATCGCGAAAATCACGCTGATCAGAAAGGCCGAAATGCCCCAGCTTGCCTGATAAAGCGGAAACAGCGGCGTCGTCATGCTCGATGCCGCGAAAAACCTCAACCTGCCGAAGCTTCGTGACGATCTCGTCGGGCTTGTGTCGCTTGTTTGCCATTGTGGTCCTCCTTCATGGTCAAAACCATACTTCAAGGTGGACCCGTTCAATGGGGGTGGAT
>Ga0182741_1002516_pt1 | contig 21126 bp, 18 predicted proteins | sample eDN5th37CBELigOP_FD_128874 | JGI IMG/M metagenome (GOLD analysis project Ga0182741, IMG submission 128874) | Enriched Organic Plus compost microbial communities from Emeryville, California, USA - eDNA 5th pass 37_C BE-Lig OP (version 2) (version 2) ... | reverse complement strand
CCTGTGACACGGTCGATCCAGACCTTCGCCTTTGTGTAGAACCGCCGCACGCGCTCGGAACCGAGGAACAAGGCCAGAGCGGAATACCACCAGACCTCGTTGAGGCTGACGATCACAACCAGCATGACAGCCATCCACATCGGCACCGAGGACGGCAGCATCGCCACGAAGATCGAGCCGAAAAACACGACCACCTTGGGATTGGACAACTGGGTCAGCAGACCCTTCAGGAAGGGGTTCTCGACCGCGTCGGCTGTGGCGGCATCGAGAACGACCGGGTCGGCGGAATGCCGCAGGATCTGGAATGCGATCCACAGCAGGAACAGCGCGCCCACGATCTTCATGGCGATGAAGAGCGGCGGAAACGCCTGAAACAGAACATTCAGGCCGAGCAAAGCCGCAACCGCCCAGACCCAAGGCGACCTTCACGCCGGCCGCCCGCGACTGGGCAACTGCCGTCCGTGCCGTGATCAGGAAACTCGGGCCCGGGGACATCACCGCAAGCAGTTGCACCAGACCGATGGAAACGACCGTCAGAAGATCGGCCAGCGTGATCGTCATGCCCCTTCCCTCCCGATTAGGACCAAGGCATCGCTCCTAGGGCTCCTCCCCCGACTTGCCGGCTCAACGCATGGCGAAGAGCTCTTGGTGGAAGTGCTGGGCCACCTTCAGGCCCTGGCTTGCGAAGTCCTGTCGAAGCGCCTCTCCGAACCCGGGCGGGCCGCAGAACCAGATGCTGGCCTCGCGCCAGCCGGGCACCGCGGCGCGGATGCGCTCGCCAGTCAGGCGACCGTCGCGCTTGTCATGGAGAACATGCAGCTGGACGCCCGCGGCCGCAGCGTCGGCCGTCAGCTTGGCGATGGCCTCCTCGCTGTAATCGGCGGTGGGGTGGAACAGGTGGATCTCCTGATGCCGGGACGGGCCCGTCTCCGCCTGCCGCTCACGGGCGATCTGCTGCATGCGGGCGATGAAGGGCGTGATGCCGATTCCGCCCCCGACCCAGATCTGGCACGGCGCATCGTCCTCGAAGGTAAAGCAGCCGTAAGGCCCCTCCACCACCACGGGCTGGCCGACATGCGCCGTGTCGCGCAGGGTGCGGGTGAAATCGCCGAGCTCCTTGGCGATGAAGGTGAGGCGATGCTCGGCCGGATTCCAGGCGGAGGCGATGGTGAAAGGGTGAGGCCCCTCGGAGGTGTCCGAGGTCACGAAGGCGAACTGCCCGGCCGTGTGGCCCGGCCAGCCTGGTGGCCAGCCCGCCGGGAGGTCGAAGGCGCCCTCAAGAACGCGCAGCTCCGGATAGTAGTGGAGGCTCGCGATCCGTCCTTCAACCTTGGGGCCGGCGCCGACGCGGCGGAGCAGGACCAGGACGGCCGCGACCGTTCCCCACGCCAGCAGGCCCGCCATGAGCAGGCCCAGCGGCGTCACCCAGTAGCTGAACTGGATCAGCACGCCCGAGTGGAAGACCAGCGCCAGATAAGCCACGGCGATCAGGCGATGGGTCTTGTAGAAGATCCGGTACGGAATCCAGCGGATGAGCGCGACGATGATCAACAGGACCGCCGCATAAAACGCCCATTCGCCGATGCCTTCCGCCGTGCCGCGCTGCGCCAGCAGGAGCTGCTCCAACGCGTTGTCAACGGCCGGCCGCGCCCCACGGGCCGGCCGCTCCAGCCAGCCGAGCCCGACAGCCCACTTGGGTGCCTGTGACCAGAGCCAGTGGGCCACTGCGAGAACCAAGCCTCCGATGCCGAGCCATTTGTGCAGGCGATACATCTTGTCGAGGCCGCCGAGCCAGCGCTCGGGCCAGCGCGGGCGGAGAGCCAGGATCATTGCCAGGCTCATGCAGCCCATGGCGAGCACGCCGCTGAGCTGCACCATCGCGCTGCGCAGGGGGAAGAAGCTGGTGGATTGCAGGGCGAGAGGGTCGGCCAGCAGCCAAAGGCCGGCCAGTAGGGCCAATGAGCCCCAGAATACGATCTTGATGTGCCCCATCGGGCGCTCCTTCGGCTGCCGACGGCAGCCGGTTTCTTTCTGTTTTCAAGCTTCCAGGCAGCGGGCATTCTCGGGCCCCGCCGCTTCCTGTCATTGATCGGCGTCAACCCGCGGGCCGCCGACCTCGGTGTCGCCCCTCGCGCCGAGGACCAACGTGCCATGCGGTCGATCAAACTAGTGGGCGTTCTGCCCGCCGCGGGGCGATGCGCCACCTTTGCGTCCCACTTCGGTGGCAAGGTGCCGATTCTGGGAGAACGATCGCTTCTCCGCCGGCACGCTCTTGCCGCCCTTGCTGGCGATCTCGCGCTGCTTCTCCGGGCTCATCGAGGCAAAGCCACGCCGTGCTGTGCTCATGCTGTGATCTCCTTCGGCTTTGACAAGCGAACCGGGAAAACCGGCAGGCATGCCGAAGGTTCAACCTTGGCCAAGTGAAGCAGTGCGGCGGCTCTTCGATTGGAAATGCCTGTTTAGCGATTGTTTGGCGATGGGACGACCGCAGGCGCCCGGGGCGGGTTTCATGGCTGGCAGGCTGTTGCGTGGATGCCATCCATGGATCTTGCTGCAGCCCATGTGGCTACGGACTTGACCTTCCCACCATTGGAGGGCTGAGCATTCATTTTTTGCACGCGTACAGGCGAGGTCTGCCATGACTGATAACCGCACCGTCTGCCATCACGCCCAAGAAGGACACCGGCATCATGCGCACCATGAGCATGGGCACCGCCACGACGCAGCGGACGGCAAGGTGAAGGATCCGGTCTGCGGGATGATGGTGGATCCGCACGCGACGACCCACCGGGCCCAGTACCAGGGCAAGCCGTACTACTTCTGCTCGTCCGGCTGCCAGTCGAAGTTCATGGTCGAGCCTGCCAAATACGCCAGGCCGGCAGAGGACGGGAAGGCCGAGCCCGTACCCGAGGTCACGATCTACACCTGCCCGATGCACCCCGAGGTTCGCCAAGTCGGCCCAGGTTCCTGCCCGATCTGCGGCATGGCGCTCGAACCAGTCCTTGTCAGCGCCGAGGCGGCGCCCAACGCCGAGCTCATCGACATGAAGCGGCGGTTTTGGATCGGCCTTGCCCTGGCTCTGCCAGTCTTCGTCATGGAGATGGGCGGGCATCTCACCGGGCTCGACCATCTCGTGCCGCGCAACCTCTCCAACTGGATCCAGTTCGCCCTGGCCACGCCGGTGGTGCTGTGGGCCGGCTGGACGTTCTTCGAACGCGGCTGGCAGTCGCTGAGGAACCGCAGCCTCAACATGTTCACCCTGATTGCCATGGGCACGGGCGTCGCCTGGCTCTACAGCGTGGTCGCAACGCTTTCTCCCGGCATCTTCCCGACGGCGTTCCGCGGCCATGACGGATCGGTGGCTGTGTACTTCGAGGCCGCGGCCGTGATCACGGTCCTCGTGCTCCTCGGGCAGGTGCTGGAGCTGCGCGCCCGCGAGACTACGAGCGGGGCCATTCGCGCCCTGCTTGATCTCGCGCCCAAGACCGCCCGTAAGCTTCTCCCCGACGGCACAGAGCAGGAGGTCCAGCTCGACACCGTTCAGGTGGGCGACCGTCTGCGCGTTCGTCCGGGCGAGAAGGTGCCGGTGGACGGGGCCGTGCTCGAAGGGCGCAGCGCCGTCGACGAGTCGATGGTGACCGGCGAGTCCATGCCCGTCACCAAGGAAGTCGGCGCCAAGGTGATCGGCGGCACCATGAATCAGTCCGGCGGCCTCGTCATCGAGGCGCAGAAGGTCGGGCGCGACACCATGCTGGCGCAGATCGTGCAACTCGTGGCGGAGGCCCAGCGCAGCCGCGCCCCGATCCAGCGCTTGGCCGACCAGGTCTCGGGCTATTTCGTGCCGGCCGTGATCGGGGTGGCGCTCCTGGCGTTTGCCGCCTGGGCGATCTGGGGCCCGGAGCCGCGCATGGCGTTCGGTCTCGTGGCCGCGGTGTCGGTGCTGATCATCGCCTGTCCCTGTGCGCTTGGCCTCGCCACGCCGATGTCGATCATGGTCGGCGTCGGGCGCGGCGCCGGGGCGGGCGTGCTGATCAAGAACGCCGAGGCGCTGGAGCACATGGAGAAGGTCGACACGCTCGTGGTCGACAAGACCGGGACCCTGACCGAGGGCAGGCCCGCCGTCACGGCCATCGTCCCGGCGGAAGGCTTCAGCGAGGCCGAGGTGCTGCGCCTGTCGGCCAGCGCCGAGTGCCCAAGCGAGCACCCGCTCGCCATCGCCATCGTCGAGGCGGCCGAGAAGCGGGGCATCGCGACAGCTCCGGTCTCGGACTTCGACTCTCCCACCGGCAAGGGTGCGCTCGGCACCGTGGAGGGCCGCCGCGTCGTGCTCGGCAGCGCCAAGTTCATGGCGGAGCACGGCATCGACGTCAGCCGTCTCGCCGAGCAGGCCGACCGGCTGCGCGAGGACGGAGCCACGGCGATCTTCGCCGGCGTCGACGGGCGTGTCGCGGGCGCCATCGCCATCGCCGATCCGGTGAAGGGCACAACGCCCGAGGCGCTGGCGGGGCTCAAGACCGAGGGCATCCACGTGGTGATGCTGACCGGCGACAACTGGACAACCGCCAAGGCGGTCGCGCGCCGGCTCGGGATCGACGAGGTCGAGGCCGAGGTCCTGCCGGAGCAGAAGGGCGCCGTCGTGGACAAGTTCAAGCGGGCGGGACGGGTCGTGGCGATGGCGGGCGACGGCGTCAACGACGCTCCGGCGCTGGCGGCAGCTGATGTCGGCATTGCCATGGGCACCGGCACAGACGTGGCGATGGAAAGCGCCGGCGTGACCCTGCTCAAGGGCGACCTCACCGGGATCGTGCGGGCGCGGCGGCTGTCGCGGCGGGCGTGCTCTACCCGGTCTTCGGCATCCTGCTGTCGCCGATCATCGCGGCGGCGGCGATGGCGCTGTCGTCCGTGAGCGTGATCGGCAACGCCCTCCGCCTGCGTATGGTTCGGCTGTGAAGCTGGCGCATGCGAGATCAATGACGCGTCAGGCTAAAGCCCCAGCACTCGCATTCTGACGGGACAGCTGATCCTGAAGGTCGAAAGCACATGGGTAGACATTTATCGGGTTGTTAGAATGTCTTCTTTAACGAGCACGTGACATCGGTTCAGGGCCAAAGGCCGTCCAAAAGCATGGTGCAACCAAGGTCCGCCGATCACGTGCTCGCCGACAACTGGTCGGGAAGCGTGGCCGATAGCTCAGTTGCCGATCCGGCAGGCTGTCGATTGTCCCGCGCGGGTCAGTGTTGCACTCTACCCTTTGATCCAGAACTCCACGTCGCCTTGAATATACCGGCCTCCATTCGCCGAGACCGCTTACGGGAGTAATGTCTCGGTCGAAGATCCGGCAAAGACGAGCATGATTAAGCCCGGCGAGGCGCTCAGGGGAGAGCATGTGGCCTGAAGCCTTGTGCCATTCGCACAGACGTAGTGAACAGGTTTGGGATCGTGGGCAGCCGCGCCTGGCGCGCTCACCAGAACAAGGGCAGCCAACATCACTCTGCACAGGAGAGGAGTTCCGCTGGTCGCTAGACAATCCTTCACTTGCCTGCCGCTTTGCGTAACGCCGCATTGATGCGGTCCTGCCATCCCGGACCCTCCTGCTGGAAATATTCGAGCACCTCCTGGTCGATGCGCAGGGTAACGGTCTCCTTCACACCCGGGATGGAGGGAGTCTGCGAAGGGCCCTCAATCGGCTTTGTCGTGACCTTCTTGAAGGCGGCCTCCGCAGCCTTCAACGGATCAGACGGGCGGCGTCCCCCTGGTGATCTCGACATATCGTCCTCCCTGTTGCTTGCCGCCTTTGGAGCGACTTCTTCCAAGCTCAGTCGTACCACAAAGCCGGCTTCAGGCCAGGATGCTCCCTGCACTTGCCGAATCTCGGTGACAACCAGGGAGAGGCCGTTTTGGTTGGGTCTGGGAAAACCCAGGAGGCGACGTTTGAGTTCGCCTCGGCATGCTCCTCATCCGATCGTCTGAGCGTGGTCCGTCAGCCCGGCGGTCCTCGAATATAATCATCCTATTCCCGTGGAGTGGCGCGCGGCCATTTTCACGGGTGCCAGAGATAACAATGTCCCAAATGTTGTCGCCGATCACGCCACGCGAGCAGCTTGCCATTTCTGGCGGCAAACGGAACCGTAGGCTTGTAGCGATCGACAATTGGGAGTTGCGACCATGATAGCCTTAAACCTGACGAGCGAGCCATTTGACCCATGGGTAAGATTCCCGGCAGGTCTCACCACAGAGTTGCCCTAAACGAGGGGACAAGTACTATAGGGGCCGAAAGCAATGGCCGGAAGCGGGACGATGAGTCGGGACCTTCAGAGCCTTCGCAACACCCCAACCACATCCAGAGGCATGCTGATCCGTTGGATCCAGCGGGTGGCCGCCAGCGTCATAGGAGTAAGCCTGGTATTTGGGGTATTTCTCGGCCATCTTCAGCTGAACGGAAACTTTCACCCAGTCGTCTTAGGAGAGGTTTACAGGTCCGCACAGCCAACCCCTGAAGCGTTGGCGAGATATGTGAAAGAGCAAGGCATCCGTTCGATCATCAATCTGCGGGGCAACAATGCCGGAGCCAGCTGGTATGACGCCGAGGCTGCGTCGGCCCGGGCTCATGCAATCGCTCACTACGATTTCAGGATGTCCGCACGACAACAACTCGATCGGAAAAGGGCTCAGGAGCTGATCGATCTGATGAACAAAGCGGAGAAGCCGGTTCTGATCCATTGCCAGGGCGGGGCCGATCGAAGCGGACTTGCGTCTGCGTTGTATCTGGCGGCGATCGCAAAGGCTGGAGAAGAAGCCGCGGAGCGTCAGATCTCGCTGCGCTACGGTCACATTTCCCTGCCGATGTCGGCAGGCTATGCCATGGACGAGACCTTCGAGGCGCTGGAGCCGTGGTTGGGGTTCAACGACTCCTGACCCGCGCGATCGACGGTCCATTGCAAAGCCGCTGATGGGCTGCGATGCTGCGCAGAGCCCACTCATCATACTCCACGTGTTGCCCGCTCGTCGGCAGTCCCGTGGACCAGTAGCACGTGCCTCCAGCCTTGAAGGCCCATCCTCAGTACGCCATGAACAGCGGCACCGGGCTTTCCTTAAGAAGAGACTGGGTGACGCCCCCGAAGACCAGTTCGCGCAGCCGCGAGTGGACGTAGCCGCCCATCACAATCATGTCGGCATGGGTCAGGGTGGCGTGGTTGCGCAGCGTCCTGGCGACGTCTCCCTCTTCGATTGGCGATGTTTGGACACGCACGTTGACACCGTGGCGGGTCAGGTGTGGCGCGATGTCAGCGCCGGTGACGCTCGTGGGCAGCTCCTTCTCGCCCACCACGGTGACCACCTCGACGATTCCCGCCGCCCGCAGGAACGGCGAGGCGTCAGCCGCGCCACGGGCGGCGTGGACACTGCCGTCCCAGGCCAGGATGATGCGACGAGCACGGAACACTTCCTGCCCCGGCGGGACGACGAGGAGCGGGCGGCCACTGACCATCAGCAGGGCATCGATCAGGCCCCGGTAGGGGGCCAGGGCTTCCGGCTCAGCGTCCAGGACGATGAGGTCATGCAAGCGTGCCTGCGATTGGAACGAGATGACCAACTCCGGATAGCTGAGATGTGGGGTTTCGACAGAGCAGGCTACTCCAGCAGCTGCGGCATCGGCCCGGGCGTTGCAGGCAGCGGCCTCGGCAAGAGCGTGGAGACGTCGATTCTCGGCGTGGACGAGGCCAGCCACGACCTTGCTGATCCCGGCACTCGACAGGTCCAGCTTGACGGAGGCGGCCTGAACCGTGATGTGCGCCCCCGCCTGCCGTGCGAGGGAAAGACGGTAGTCTAAGGCGACGATGTCTCATCAGGGCCGAACCCCTTCCTCAGGCCAATCAGCACGCTCTTGATGCTATTGATCATGTCGTCTCTCTGATCCTACCTTCCAGCCTCAGCTCGAGGAAGACTACAGGGCGATCCGCATAAGCCGCATTGATTTGCCGCAACGTCCCAGTCGTCTAAGACTGCTCCTCCACTCCTGCGGAACGGGAACGGAGCCATCCGGACAGGTTAGGGAAACGGCGAGGCGGCCGTAGCTCCTCGGGATAGCACACCGGCTGATGGATGGAGGCCACGGGCTGGCAGACGTACGTGGGTGTCGAGCCCCAGGCTCTTCTTTCAAGGTACGAAGCTCACAGGCACGACCCATCTTGCCTCCCGATGCGGGGCTCAATCGTCATCCTCGCCCTTGCCCGTGCGACGGACAAGCTCCAGGCTGCCGGGATCGTACTTCGCTTCCAGGCGTTCACCGCGTGAATTCACGGCCTTCACCTTGTAACAGCCGTCGTCGGAGCGGATCGATCTGACCGTCCAGCCATCTGCCGCGAGCTTCTTCTCCAGAGCCTCACGAGGTTGCCAGTCGGCAAGAGGCACGTTGCACCGTAGGCCTGCCATGGCAGGCCCTGCGCCCAGGCAAACCGACAGGATGGCTACCCCCACCAAACCTCTCACCGTGAACACTCCCGACTTTGGCACGCAATCACTCCAGGTAGCACCCTGACCTGACACCCACCTGAACGCCAGGAGGAATTTTCCGCCTCCCTTCAACCGACAGACGCGCTAACGTGACGCGAGTTCAACAGAGGTTCCCGATGCGCATCCTGCTGGTCGAAGACGATCCCGTCCTGGGCATGGCGGTGCGCGATCAGATCCTGGCCGACGGGCATTCGGTCGACTGGATGAAGCGCCTCGACGAGGCTGCCGGAGCGATCCATGCCGCGGTCTACGACCTGATCCTGCTCGACCTGATGCTGCCCGACGGCCGGGGCCTCGATTTCCTGAAGGCGCGCCGTGCCGCCGGGGACGTCACCCCGGTCATCATCCTGACTGCCCGCGACCAGATTTCCGACCGCATCGCCGGGCTCAACGCCGGGGCGGACGACTACCTCGTGAAACCCTTCGACCTGTTCGAGCTCTCGGCCCGAATTCTTGCGGTCGGCCGGCGCTATTCCGGCAACCCGAACCCGCTCGTCAGCATCGGCGACCTCGAGGTCGACCTCGCTGCACGATCAGTGCGGCGAGGCGGCAAGCCGGTACAACTGACGGCGCGAGAATGGGCGCTGTTCGAGGCCTTCGTCCAGCGGCCGAACATGCTCCTGTCGAAGGCGCAGCTCGAGGAGCGGCTCTACTCTTTCGACGCCCAGATCGAGAGCAACACCATCGAGGTCTACATCGCCCGGCTGCGCAAGAAGCTCGGCGCGGACGCGATCGAAACCGTGCGCGGAATGGGCTATCGTCTCGGCACTCCCGGGAGCCGCGCATGAGACTGCCGCTCGGCTTCGCGCGGTCGAGCCTCCGCCGCAGGCTCGGGTTCGGGCTCGCCGTCGGCATGGCGGTCCTCTGGCTCGCCGCCTCGACCGTCGCGGGCCTTGTGCTGCGCCGGGAGGTCGACGAAGTCTTCGATAGCGCCCTGCAGGAAGTCGCCCAACGCATTCTCCCCCTCGCCTATGCGGAAGTGCTCGCACGCGATGCGGAGGACACGACCCAGCGCATGGCGCCAGTCGGCCCTCACCGGGAATACATCACCTACGTCGTCCGCGACGCCCGGGGCCGGGAACTCCTCCAGTCGAGCGACGCGGACCGTCTGGGGATCCCGCGCGACCTTCCGCCGGGCTTTCACACCACCGATCGGCTCCGCACCTACACCGAGGCCGCCGTCCAGGGCACCATCATCGTGACCACGGCAGAGGACCTCACGCACCGGCGCGCGGCGGTCATGCGCGCCGTGACCGCGCTGATCTGGCCGCTGGCAGCGCTGGTTCCGATTGCACTCCTCGGCGTGTGGGCGGCGGTCCGGCTGTCGCTGAAGCCCGTGGTGGCGTTTCGGACGGCGATCGAATCCCGGGGGCGCGGCAACCTGAACCCGATCGCCACCGAAGGATTGCCCGACGAGATCACTCCGGTAGCTGCTGCGGTCAACGCGCTGATCGGGCGGCTGCGCGGGGCGCTCGAGGCCGAGCGCAGCTTCACCGCCAACAGCGCCCATGAATTGCGCACGCCGATCGCCGCCGCGCTGGCGCAGACGCAGCGCCTGATCGCCGAACTGGCCGACGATGCGCGGCGCGATCGCGCCCGCTCGGTCGAGGCGGCGCTGCGCCGCCTGTCGCGCCTGTCGGAAAAACTCCTGCAGCTTGCCAAGGCCGAGGGCGGCGGGCTCCTGGCCCAGAACCCGGCGCCGCTCGGGCCCGTGCTCCGCCACGTGATCGAAGACCTCGATCGCCAGACCGACTGCGGCGACAGGCTCGACGTCTCGATTCCGCCCGATGGCGGCTCGCCATCCGACCTGGATCCCGACGCCTTCGCGGTCCTGGCGCGCAACCTCATCGAGAATGCGATCAAGCACGGAGATCCCGAGAGGTCGATCACGGTGAGGCTGACCGGCGGCCGGCTTGAGGTTTCCAATCGCGGCGCGGTGGTGCCGGCCGACCAGCTAGCGCGGCTGACTCGCCCGTTCGAGCGCGGCCAGACCGCGGCGGAGGGGTCCGGTCTCGGTCTCGCGATCGCAGCCGCCATCTGCCGGGGAGCGGCTCTGGCGCTCGAACTCACCTCACCGATCCCGGGGGAAGCCGACGGCTTTCGCGCAACGGTCCACCTGGGCATAGGCTCAGTCCAACCAGATTCCGTCGGCCAAAAGTGAGCCCGAAGGCTGCTCCAGCCGAAGCATCGCGCCCTGTCATCGCCACAAGCCTGACAGGAAGCTGAAAGCAAATTCGTCAACGGTTCAGGTGGCCGTCAGGATCGGATGCGACGGTCTTCTCCGGCAAGCAAACAGCCCGGAGACGACATCATGTACAAGCATTTCTTCGTCGGAGCGGCCCTGCTCCTCTCCGCCACGACAGCGGGTCTCGCGATCACCGCCGCGGCCGGCGAGAGCGGCTTTCTCACCCCCGAGCGGCATGCGCGGAACACCAACTTCGAGACGACGGGCCAAAGGGGCCGGCCCATCGTCCTCGCCAGCGAGTCCCGTGAGCACGACCGCCACTCGGATCGCCTCGCGAAACGCGATCGGCACCACGACGACGATGATGATCAGGAGGAGGACGAGGATGGCGGCCGGGGAATGATGCCGCAGAACAGCCCTGCCAGTCCCGCCGCGCCTGTTCCGGACAACGGCCTCTTCAACGGCGCCAGCCGTCCCAAAGTCCAGGTTCAGTGACCGGCATTCTCCATCGGCTCAGCATCTCCAGGAGCAGAACAATGAAAGTTCTCATGCCCGCGCTCGCGGCTGCAACCGCGCTCGTCTCCCCGAGCCTCGCCATGGCCCGCCCGGTCACCTTCGAGGCCACGCTCAAGAACTACGGCGGCAATGGAGCCTACGTGGCCCTCTACGTCACCGATGCGGCGGGCAAGTACCGCGGCACGCTGTGGATGGCGGGCGGCAAGGCCAAATACCACCGCCACCTTTCCGACTGGCAGCGTCTGTCCGGCGGCGCGGCCGCCGAGATCGACGGCATCACCGGCGCGAGCATCGGCTCGGGCAAGACGCTCAAGATCACGGCCGATCTCGCCGACGCCATGATCGACGCGGGCTATCAGGTCCGCGTCGACACCGCGGTCGAGGATGGGATGGACAATCCATCGGACGTCGTGGTCCCGCTATCGACCGGCTCTGCCGGCAAGCCCGCGTCCGGCAAGGGTTACGTCAAGTCCTTCGCAGTGTCGTTCTGAACCGTCGGGAGCGCAGCCCCATGCTTCGCCGCATCCATTCCCTGCCGGGTCTCTTTCTCGCGCTTCTGCTCGCCGTCATTGCCGGCACGGGCACGGTGCTCTCCATCGATACCGCGCTCGATCGTGCGACCCTGCCGACGATCGAGCGAGGCGCCAACGTCGCGGCGCTGGCCGAAGCCGTCGCTGCGCGCCACGGGAGCGTCGACAAGATCGTCCACCGCCCGACCGGCGCGGTCACTGTCACCTACAGCGACGGCGACATCAACGGCGTCGAACTGGTCGATCCGGCCACCGGCGCGGGCCTCGGCCCCTACCAGACATCGGAGTTCACCCGCTTCATGACGGACCTGCATCGCTCGCTCTTGGCGGGCGATGCCGGCCGGGCGGCAAGCGGGATCGGCGCGGCCACGATGCTCGTGCTCACGGTCTCGGGTCTCTGGCTGCTAGCGCGTCGTCTCGGCGGCTGGTGGGCTCTGCTCCGCCCGATCCGGGGCATGGCGGCCCAGCGCTGGCATAGCGAGCTCGGTCGTTGCGCGGTCGTTGGCCTGATGCTCTCCTCGCTGACGGGCCTGTGGATGTCGGCCGGTACCTTCGGCCTCATTCCCGAGGGCAACATGGCGGAGCCCGCGTTCACCGTGAGCGGCGGCCCGCCCGCGCCGGTCGGCACCCTCGCGGCGCTGCGCGCCGTCGATGTCGCGGACCTGCGCGAGCTGACCCTTCCCGCGCCGGACGACCGCACCGACACCTACGCCCTTCGCACGTCCGCCGGCGAGGTCCGGATCGACGCGGCAACAGGGGTGACGCTCGCCTTCACACCCACGCCCCTAGCCGAGCGCATCCAGGCCGTCGTCGTCATGCTCCACACCGGCCGCGGCGCGTGGATGCTTGGTCTGCTGCTCGGCCTCTCGGCGGCCTGCGTTCCGGCCTTCGCCGTCACCGGAGCCGTGATCTGGTGGCGCCGCCGCTCCGGCCGTCCGCGCATCGCCAGCAGTGTCGCCGCCCGCTCTGCCGACACGGTGATCCTGGTCGGCAGCGAGGGTAACGCCACCTGGGGCTTTGCGACGACGCTGCACACGGCCCTGACCGCAGCCGGGCACCGCGTCCACATTGCGGCCATGAGCGAGCTCGCGCCGGTCCATACGAGCGCCGAGCGAATGCTGATCCTGACCTCGACCTACGGCGACGGCGCCGCGCCGGCCTCGGCGAAAGGTTTTCTCGACCGTCTCGCAGCCCTCGACGCCACCGTACCAGTCGCGGTGCTGGGATTTGGCGACCGCACCTTTCCGCAGTTCTGCGGTTATGCCCAGGAGGTCTCGGCCGCGCTCGACCGGAAGGGCTGGCCGCGGCTCCTGCCGCTGAAACGGGTCGATCGCCAATCGACCCAGGAATTCGCCCAATGGGGGCGTGACCTCGGCGCGGTCCTCGGCCACGACCTCGTGCTCGACCACGTCACCACGCATCCGAAGACCACGGAACTCGAGCTCGTCGAGCGCGAGGATTACGGCGCCGCGGTCGGGGCGCCGGTCACGATCCTGCGGTTCCGCACACCCGGCGCCGGCGCGCGGAGCCAGACTGGCCGGCTGCCGGGGTTCGAACCCGGCGATCTCGTTGGCATCGTGCCGCCGGGTAGCCCGATGCCGCGGTTCTACTCCCTCGCCTCGTCGTCCCGCGACGGCGTGCTGGAGATCTGCGTCAGGCTGCGGGAGGGCGGGCTCTGCTCGACATTCCTCCACGGTCTCGAGCCCGGCGGCCGCATCGACGCCTTCATCCGCGAGAATCCGAGCTTCCGGCCCGCCGTGGGACGGACGCCGCTCATCCTGATCGGCGCCGGGGCCGGGATCGGCCCCCTCGCCGGCTTCGTCCGGGCGAACGCCGCCGGACGGCCGGTGCATCTCTACTGGGGTGGCCGGAGCCCGTCCTCAGACTTCCTCTACGAGCACGAGCTCGCGATGCACCTGGCCGAGAAACGGCTGACCACGCTGAACACCGCCTTCTCGCGCATGCCCGACGGTGGCGCCTATGTCCAGGATCGTGTCGCGGCCGATGCGCCGCGCCTGCGCGAGCTGATCCGGCACGGGGCGCAGGTGCTGGTCTGCGGTGGGCGCGACATGGCCCAGGCCGTCACCCACACCCTCGAGGCTGTCGTGCGCCCGCTCGGCCTCGACCTCGCAACCCTCAAGTCCAACGGACGGTACGTCGAAGATGTCTATTGAAATGCTCCCCCGGACCCCCATCCTCCATCGCCGCGCCCTGAGCGGCCCGACCATGGGCTCGCGCTGGTCCGCCGTGTTCTACGCAGCGGAAGACCTCGATGGCGTCGCGCTCGGCGCCGCGCTGCAGGAGGCGGTCGACCGTGTCGACCGACAGATGTCGACATGGAAACCGGACTCCGACCTCAACCGCCTGAACGCAGCCCCGGTGGGTGCATGGATCGCAATTCCGCGCGAACTCACGACGGTGCTTGCGGCGGCCCTCGAGATCGGCCGCGCGTCAGGCGGGGCGTTCGACATCGGGGTCGGCGACCTGGTCCAGGCCTGGGGCTTCGGCGGCGGGTCGCGATCACCCGATCGGTCGCGGATCGCCACGGTCTCGGGCCGACCGTCGTTCGATCCACCGAAGACGCTGCAGCACGATCCTGTGAACTGTCGCGCCCGCAAGCTCGCTTCCCTGACGCTCGATCTGTCCGGGGTCGCCAAGGGCTTCGGCGTCGATGAGCTGGCCCGGATCATGAGCGGGTTCGGGGTCGAATCCTGGCTCGTCGGGATCGACGGCGAGATGCGGGCTGGCGACCCCAAGCCCGACGGGCGCCCCTGGGCCGTCGCCCGGGAAAAGCCGAGTGTCGGTGCGCGGGAGATCGATGGCATTCTCGAGCTCCAGGACGCAGCCGTCGCGACGTCCGGCAGCTATCGGCACGTGGCGGAGATCGGGGGCAGCCGCGTGTCGCACACCATGGATCCCCGTATTGGCTCGCCGCTCGCGAACGATCTTGCCGCCGTCACGGTCCTGGCGGAGAGCTGCATGGTCGCGGATGCCTGGGCCACCGCGCTGTTGGTCTCGGGAGCCCATGGCGGATTGGAGCTGGCTCGGCGGTACGGCTTGGCGGCGTTGTTCGTCCGGACCGACGGAGAAGTCTTGTCGAGCTTTTGACGAGCGGCGGTGCGGCGGAGCGCCGCCTGAACGCAGAAGGGGCGGCCATCGTCGGAGGTCGACATCTGTGAACAGCGCTGGTTTACAGCCGCACGGAAATAGACTTAATCTTGCAGTTTAGATTAATTCTAATCTATCGTTTCGATGAATTCTAACTCACCCTCTCCTAAACGTTCCGAGGAGCCTTCGATGCCAGCCTTTTCCGTCGCGCACGCAGCCAACCGTACGCTGCCGACGGAGGAGCATGCCCGTCACCACGAGGAGAGCGTGCACGAGCATGCCCCGTTCGAACCTTGGGCTGTCGCCCGGATCGCGGTGGCGGTGCTGGGGGCGGCTGTTCTGTGGTTCATCTCCTCCGAGCCCTTTCTCCCGGCGGTTGCGGTCGGCGTCGCCACCCTCGCCTTCGCCGGCTGGCCCATGTTCCGCGAGGCCCTCGAGAACCTGCTGGCCCGGCGCATGACCATGGAACTCTCCATGACCATCGCCATCCTGGCGGCGGCGGCGATTGCCGAGTTCTTCACGGCCGTGGTCGTCATGCTGTTCGTGCTCGTCGCCGAGGAACTGGAGCACCTGACCGTCGCCCGCGGCCGCCTCGCCATCAAGGACCTGATCGACTTCGTGCCCCGCGAAGCGCGCGTTCGCCGCAACGGCCAGATTCTGACCGTTCCGGTCGACAGCATCGCCGCAGGCGATGCTGTGCTCGTGAGCCCCGGCGAGAAGGTGCCGGTCGACGGCACGGTCGTGAGCGGGCATTCCTACGTCGACCAGTCACGCATTACCGGCGAATCGATGCCGGCGGAAAAGGTCGAGGGCGCGAACGTCTATGCCGGATCGATCAACCAGATGGGCGCCCTGGAGATCAGGGTCGAACGCGTCGGCCGCGACACGAGCTATGGCCGCATCGTCGAAGCGGTGGAACATGCCGAGCAGACCCGCGCCCCCGTCCAGAAACTCGCGGACCGTCTCGCCGGATACCTCGTCTACTTCGCCTTTGCCGCGGCCATCATGACCTACGCCCTGACCCGCGACATTCGCGACACCATCTCCGTCGTCATCGTCGCCGGCGCCTGCGGCATCGCCGCGGGAACGCCGCTGGCCATCCTCGGCGGCATCGGTCGCGCGGCGCGCCTCGGCTCCATCATCAAGGGCGGCATCCATCTCGAAACGCTCGGGCGCATCGACACGGTGGTGCTCGACAAGACCGGAACGCTCACCGTCGGCGAGCCAGCCGTGCAGGCGGTCCACCCCGCTCCCGGCGTCGATCCGCAGGAGCTGTTGCGCCTCGCCGCCGCGGCGGAGCTGCATTCGGAGCATCCGCTCGCCCGCGCCGTGGTCGTGGAGGCCTCGAAGCAGGCCGTGGCGGTGCCAGAGCCGGACAGCTTCCGCTACACCATGGGCCGCGGCATCGCGGCCAGCGTCGAGGGCCGCACCGTTCTCGTCGGCAACCGGAAACTTCTCGCCGAGGCCGGGATCGACGCGCCGGGCCGCGTGGACGGTAGGGTCGGCTCCGACATCGTCGTTGCCGCCGACGGGCGCTATCTCGGAGAGATCATCGTGGCGGACACGATCCGCCCCGAGGCGCGCAAGGCCATCGATGCCCTGCATGGCCTGAAGGTCCGCACGCTCCTCCTCACCGGCGACACGGCGGCGGTGGGGCAGAGCGTGGCGAAGGAGCTCGGGATTGACGATGTCGTCTCCGACATGCTGCCCGAGGACAAGCTCAAGAGGGTTCGCGAGCTCGTGACCGGCGGCCGTGTGGTCGCCATGGTGGGCGACGGCGTGAACGACGCCCCTGCTCTCACGGCGGCCAGTCTCGGCATCGCCATGGGCTCCGGCACCGACATCGCCAAGGAGAGCGCGGACGTCGTGCTGATCGGCAACGATCTGTTCAAGCTGGTGGAGACCCTGCGCATTGCCCGGCGCACGCGCGCCATCATCTGGCAGAACTTCGCCGGCACGGTGGGGATCGATGCGCTCGGTATTGCGCTCGCCGCCTTCGGCATGCTGAACCCGCTGCTGGCGGCCTTCATCCACGTGGGCTCGGAACTTGCCTTCATCCTCAACTCGGCCCGGCTCTTGCCGGTCGGAGGGAAATCGTCCATGGCGGACCGCAGATAACCTGGATCGCCCATCAGGGAGGACAGCATGCATCTGCTCCACCGCGAGACCCATCTGATCCAGCGCATCGGCTGGCTGCGTGCGGCCGTTCTCGGCGCGAACGACGGCATCATCTCGACCGCGAGCCTCATGGTCGGCGTGGCCGCCGCCTCGACGTCGGCCAGCGAGGTGCTCGTGGCGGGCATTGCCGGGCTCGTCGCCGGCGCGATGTCGATGGCGGCCGGCGAATACGTGTCGGTGAGCTCCCAAGCCGACACGGAGAACGCCGACCTAGCCCGGGAGCGGCGCGAACTCGCGGAACAGCCCGAGGCCGAACTCGACGAACTGATGCGGATCTATGTGGATCGCGGCGTCGAGCCGGCGCTCGCCCGGCAGGTCGCACAGCAGATGATGGCCAAGGATGCCTTCGCCACCCATGCCCGCGACGAGCTCGGGCTGTCGGAGCATGTGGTCGCCCGCCCGATCCAGGCCGCGCTGACATCGGCCGCGACCTTTGCCGTGGGAGCGGCCCTGCCGCTGCTCATCGCCATCGCGGCCCCAACAGGCTGGACGGCGGCGGCCGTCTCTGGAGGCTCCCTCGCCGGCCTCGCCATCCTGGGCGCTCTCGGGGCCCGGGCTGGTGGAGCATCCGTTCTCAAGCCCACCGTGCGGGTCACGTTCTGGGGTGCGTTCGCGATGGCAGCCACCGCCGCCATCGGCTCACTCATCGGGCACGCAGTCTAGCGTCGATCCGGTGTGAACTGCACGTTGGAGGGCTGTTGTCCACCTTGGCCAGGCTCGGATCTTCGATTTGAAGACTTTGGGGGAATAATTGCTCCCTCTGGTGGACCGTCTGCGTCGGGTCAAACTGGCAAGTTCCCGATTTGTATTGAAGGTCCGCTGATCACCTGAGCCTGTGTGAAAACGCTGACGGGCCGTGCCGTCGAGCAATTTTATGTCTTGTAGCGTCGCGCAGGCCGAGGATTTCTCGGTGCAGAAGCATAAAATTGTACGAATACTGCGCCAAGGTTGAGCTTGTTCGAGTTTTCACACAGGCTCCACCTGGAGCCTGCCCTTCTGCGGCTGAGAGGGCGTGCGTGGTCCGGGCACTCTCGTGCCGCCTGTCTCTGAACCGAGACGAGCCAGGGCTGGAGGAGCGAATGCCCTGGTTCTCGCTGGAGAGCCAGGTGGCTCATGCCAGGACGGCGCTCATGGCTTGATCGAGATCGACGCCCGTCCGCTGGTGACGTCGGTGATCATCCGAACGACGTGCGGGGCGGTCGCTTCGGGAAGATCGGCCGTGATCGTCACGCCCGTTTCAGTAAAACTCTCATGGCGGAGATGAACGCCCGCAATGCTGGCAAGCCGCGCCCTCACCAGTGCAGCGTCGGAGAACGGGACGAAGATGGCGGCCTCCTGAACGGGCACGATCTCCACGAGAGTGGCGGCGCGCAGGCACGCCGCGGCCGTTCCGCCATAGGCCCGGACCAGGCCGCCGCTGCCCAGGAGGACGCCGCCAAACCAGCGCGTCACGACCACCGCGACATGATCGAGCTGAAGCCGATCGAGGGCCTGTAGGATCGGCTTGCCGGCGGTGCCGCTGGGTTCACCATCGTCACTGAACCGGTAGGTCTGACCAACCCGCCACGCCCAGCAATTGTGGTTGGCGTCCGGATCGGAATGGGCGGCGACAAAGTCCTTGGCCGCCTGCTCGGTTGCAAGCGGGCCGGCCACGGCGATGAACCGGCTTTTCTTGATCACCTGCTCGAATGATGTGGTTTGCTCCAACATAAATATGGGCTTCGCATTACACCCACTGCGCCAGCCAGTCAGCTGTCGATCCGGTCGGCGGCACTGGCTGATCGGACCGTCGCTAGACGATGCCCCAGGCGCGGTAGCGGGAGCGGCTGGTGAGCTCGCGCGGGCGCGCTCCGCCGAGCTGGGCCATCGAACATCTGCACCAGATGCGCTGTGTCGCTCAGGGCCGCTAAGGCCTCGAAGAAGGCCTCGAACACACCAGCCCGGCTCAAGCGCCAAAAGCGTTTCCAGACTGAGTTCCAGTGGCCGAAGTACGCCGGCAGCGCCCGCCAGGTAATGTTGTGAACGGTGAAGTAATGCAGTGTCTCGAGGAAGCGACGATCATTGCGGCCCTTCGGACCGCGCCTGGAGCACGAGGCGGCAAACACCCGCAGCACCGCCGCCCAGTCTTCCTCTGTCATTCCCGTCAGCATGGTCGCGCCTCCTGAAGCCGACCCGCCATGAATCATCACTCGACTGATTTGGGAATCTACCTACCCACTGCTCAGTCCAATCCGTCCACACGGCCTAGTGGTGCGAGTTTGAAGTTGACTTGCAGTTTGGCGGTGGCGGGAGCAGTCTGAGAGCCTCTCTTCTAGGAGGCTGCTATGGCCCGTGGACCCAAGCCGATTGCGCTGTCCCTCACCGCAACGGAGCGGGAAACCCTGCAGGCCCTGGTTCGTCGGCGAAGCACCCATCAAGATGTCGCGATGCGGGCGCGGATCGTGCTCGCCTGCGCTGATCCTCTCGCCACCAACACCGCTATTGCCCACCGGCTCGGCGTCAGTCGGCAGAGTGTCGTCACCTGGCGACAGCGCTTCCTGGCCCACCGCTTGGATGGTCTGAGTGATGCTCCCCGCTCCGGTGCGCCGCGCCGGGTCGGCGATGATGAAATCGAGCAGCTCATTGCTCTGACGCTGGAAACCCAACCGGCTGACGCCACGCACTGGTCCACCCGCAGCATGGCCAAGCACGTGGGACTGAGCCAGACCATGGTATCGCGCGTCTGGCGCGCTTTTGGCCTGCAACCGCATCGGCAGGAGACGTTCAAGCTGTCGCGCGACCCTGCCTTTGTCGACAAAGTCCGGGATGTTGTGGGGCTCTACCTCAATCCACCTGATCGTGCGCTGGTGCTGTGCGTGGACGAGAAGCCGCAAATCCAAGCTGTTGAAGGCACGACGCCAGTTCTGCCGATGCGTCCAGGACAGGTTGAGCGCCACAGCCACGACTACCGGCGGCATGGCACCACAGACCTGTTCGCAGCCCTGAATGTGAAGACCGGCAGTGTAATCGGCGCCTGCAAGAGACGCCACCGCAGTGAAGAGTTCCGCGCCTTTCTGGACCAGGTCGAGGCATCTGTCCCGGCCGACCTGGATGTGCATCTGGTGCTCGACAATGCCTCAAGCCACAAGACACGCCTAGTGCATGACTGGTTGGTGAAGCGGCCGCGCCCGCATCTGCACTTTACCCCGACCAGCGCGTCCTGGCTCAATCTGGTGGAATGCTGGTTCTCTCTTCTGACCCGGCGCTGCCTCCAACGCGGGGTCTTTGTCAGCACCGACAGCCTGAAAGCCGCGATCCAGGCCTACATTGAGCAGACCAACCTGGATCCGAAGCCGTTCATCTGGACGAAATCCGCTGACGAGATCCTCGCCAGTGTCAAACGGTTCTGCCAACGCACTTTGAACTCGCACCACTAGGCCGAGAGTGGAAAAGTCTGTCTGGGGCTACTCGCGGGCTCCTTCCCTCAAGGCTTCCCTGATCCGCCGGATGACGACGCTCTTGGCTTTGCGATCGGCCGCCGCATCAATGGCGTCGTTGATCTCCAGCAGTAGCTCCGCGTAGTCGTTGTGCCAGTCGCGATGACCGGCACTCGAACCCGGCAGACGCGGCTCGCGGCGCTCAACCCGAACCGCTCTTTCGCCGGTCAGGTCGTACATGTCGTCGATGTCGGGAATGAGAGCATCCGGAGCGCGGTCGAGATCCGCCAGGGACGTCTGCAGCGCCTTCAGGGCGGGATCCTCTCCATGCACGAGGAACACTCCGCGCCGGACCAGAAGGCGGTCGGCGAGCCAAGCCTTCAGCTCGGGTGCATCCGCATGTCCGGAATAGAGGTCGAGCGTCCGCATGCGGGCGCGGACCTTCACCTCCTCGCCATGGATCCTGACCTTCGACGCCCCCTCCTGCAGGATCCGCCCGAGCGTTCCTTGGGCCTGGAAGCCGACGAAAAGCACGGTCGCCTCGTCCCGCCAGAGCCACGCCTTCAGGTGATGCCGGATGCGGCCAGCCTCGCACATGCCGCTTGCGGCAATCACGATGTGGAAGCTGTGAATGCGGTCGATGGCCTTGCTCTGCTCCACTGTCTCCGTGAACCGGACCCAT
>Ga0182741_1002513_pt1 | contig 21138 bp, 22 predicted proteins | sample eDN5th37CBELigOP_FD_128874 | JGI IMG/M metagenome (GOLD analysis project Ga0182741, IMG submission 128874) | Enriched Organic Plus compost microbial communities from Emeryville, California, USA - eDNA 5th pass 37_C BE-Lig OP (version 2) (version 2) ... | reverse complement strand
GCGGCGGATTCGGTGAGCGTGATCACGTGCGGGTCCTCCTGCAGGACGGAACGAGTGGGAACAGGCTACCGGGCGCCGAGGGCGATCTCGACCTGGCACGGGGTGCGGTGGACGAGGCCGTGGAAGTCCACGACCCGACCGTCGCCGCGGGCGTCCACGAAGCCCTCGACGAGGCCCTGGTGCAAGCCGCAGACCACGTCGGGGTTGTCCTCGGCGAGATCCCGGAACGGGCAGCGGGTGAACGCGATCGTCACCCGGTCGGGCTCGACGACCGACTCCGGGTCGAACCCGAGCGAGGAGAGCTCCTCGGTGAGCGCCACCTCGCAGGGCCCCCGCCGGTCGGGACGGGCCGCGGCGGTGGCGCCCTGGTCGCGGGCCGCGTCGATGGCGTCCGCCGAGCTCAGCCCCGCCGCGGAGGCGAGCTGCAGCAGCATCCGGGCCAGCACCGGGAACGCCGGCGGCTCGAACCCGAGCGCGGGGGCGTCGGGGGCGAGCGAGTACCGGTGCTGCGGGCGGCCGACGTTGCCCTGCGCGTCGATCGTCACCTGCAGCAGCCCGACGTCGCGCATCCGCTCGAGGTGCGGTCGCACGGTGTTCGGGTGCAGCCCGAGCGTCTCCGCGATCTGCGCGGTGGCCAGCGGCGAGGGCGACCGGGCGAGCTCCAGGTAGATGGCGTAGCGGGTGTTGTCACCCAGCGCCTTGAGGAGCTCGAGCCGCGGTGCAGGCACGGGCGTGAGTTTACACGGACCAGCCCGGTAGAATCTCGGGCGTGACTGCCGCCGCGCTCCCGACGCCGGACGACGTGCTGGCCGTCCTGCGAGGGGTGGTCGACCCGGAGCTGGGGAGCGACATCGTCGACCTCGGCATGGTCAAGGGCGCGCGGGTGGCGCCCGACGGCGAGGTCGCCGTCACGATCGCGCTCACCACCGCGGGGTGCCCGCTGCGGGCCCAGATCCAGCGCGACGTGCGCAGCCGGGTGGGGTCCCTGCCCGGGGTCCGGCACGTGGCCCTCGAGTGGACCGAGATGACGCAGGCCGAGAAGTCGGCGGCGATGGCCAAGGCCCGCTGGAACGTGGCCCAGCGCCCCGAGGAGACCTCGCTCGCCCCCACCACGAAGGTGATCCTCGTGGCCTCGGGCAAGGGCGGCGTCGGCAAGTCGTCCGTCACCGTCAACCTGGCCGCCGCGCTCGCCGCCACCGGCCGTCGCATCGGGGTGCTCGACGCCGACATCTGGGGGTTCTCGGTGCCGCGCATGCTCGGCGTGGAGGGCCGCCTGCGAGGCCGGGAGGAGGACGGCCGCAAGGTCATCGAGCCGATCGAGCGCCCCGTCGGCGACGGCCTGCTGCGGATCATCTCGATGGGGTTCCTCGTCGAGGACGAGGAGTCGGCGCTCATGTGGCGGGGCCTCATGCTCAACCGGGGGGTCACCCACTTCCTCCAGGACGTGGCCTGGGGCGACGACCTCGACTACCTCCTGATCGACATGCCCCCGGGCACCGGCGACGTGCAGATGGGCGTGGCCAAGCTCCTGCCCCGAGCCGAGGTGATCGTGGTGACGACACCGGCCCGGGCGGCGCAGAAGGTGGCCAGCCGGGCGGTGTCGATGGCCCGCAAGAGCTACCTGCGGATCGCCGGCGTGATCGAGAACATGAGCGCCTTCGTCTGCGACCACGGGGAGCGGTACGCGCTCTTCGGCGAGGGCGGCGGCGCCGCCCTGGCCACCGACGCCGGAGTGCCCCTCCTCGGGCAGGTGCCGCTCGAGCCGGCGGTGGCCGCCGGCGGCGACGAGGGCGAGCCGGTCGCGCTCGGCTCGGGTCCGGCGGCCGACGCGTTCCGGGCCATCGCCGAGCGGATCCTCACCGAGGCGGTCCCGCCGGCCGAGCTGGCCGGCTGCTCGGCCCGGATGCTCGAGGCCGCCGTCGCCGCGCTCGACGCCCGCGACGCCTGACGGGCTCGCTCAGCGAGCGGACCAGGGGCCCTCGAGGTCCTCGCCGACGGCCCGGCCCTCGTCGGCCAGCTTGCGGAGGTGGGCCCACACGGAGAACGCCGCCCAGCCGTGGAGCTCCTCGGGCACGTCGACGTAGATCGCCTTCACGAGCTCGGGGATCGTCGCCGTGCCCGCCGCGACCAGCGCGTCGAGGACCTGGCGCTCGCGGGCGAGCCGGTGCTCCTTGTACTCCTGCACCTTCGCCTGCGGATCCTCGATGAGGTGGCCGTGGCCGGGCGCGATCGAGCGCAGCCGCGGGCGCAGCTCGGCGAGGCGGTCGAGGGAGGCCAGGTACGCGGCCATGTCGCCGTCGGGCGGGTGGATGACCACCGTGGAGCCCTCCATGATGTGGTCGCCCGAGAACAGCATCCGCTCCTGCTCGAGCAGGTAGCAGAGGTGGTTGGAGGCGTGGCCGGGGGTGTGGAGGGCCCGCAGCACGAACTCGGTGGCCTCGATCGTGTCCCCGTCGCGCAGCTCGCGGTCGACGACGAGGCCGTCGCGGCTGTCGTAGGCGAGGACCTCGGCGCCGGTGCGCTCCTTCAGGCCGGCGGCGCCGGGCCAGTGGTCCTCGTGGGTGTGGGTGCAGAGGATCCAGCGGATGCGGTCGCCGCCGCAGCCGGCGATGGCGTCGAGGTGCTCGTCGTCCGCCGGGCCCGGGTCGATGACGGCGACCTCGTCGATCCCGACCAGGTACGTGTTGGTGCCCGGCCCCGTCATCACCGACGGGTTGGGCGCGACGATGCGCCGCACGAGCGGGCTCAGCGCGCTCGGCACGCCGGGGACGAGCGGCCGGCGGGTGTCCTCGGTGGCCTCGGAGCGATCGGTCATCGCAGTCCTCCCTGGGTGGCGCCGGTCGTCATCGGCCCAGCTCGGGGTGACCGCCGCCGGGCGGGTCCTCCCAGCTCTCCACGTCCCACACGCCCGGCTGGGTGCTGCGGCCCCGCACCACCCGCACGATGCCGCCTCCGGCCCGGATCCGGCGCAGGAGCGCGCCTCGAACCACGGCCCGGGTGGGCGGCAGCAGGAGCGCGATGGCGACGACGTCGGTGAGGAAGCCGGGGAACAGCATGAGCGCGCCGGCGACGAGCACGAGCGCCCCGTCGATCACCTCTCGCGACGGGACCTTGCCCTCCAAGATCGTCCGTTGGAAGCGGTTGAGGACGCCGAGGCCAGCCACCTTGGCGCACCACACGCCGGCGACGCTGATGGCGACGAGGAGCAGGATCGTCTCCGGCACCCCGATGCCGGTGGCGACCTGCACGATCACGTAGAGCTCGACGATCGGCACGATCACGACGATCAGGAGCAGCACGCCGAGCATCTGGCCAGCCTACCGCCGAGGTAGCGTCGCCCCGATGGCGAGGGACGAGCGGGCTGGGGCCGCCGTGGACGCACCGCAGGACCGAGCCGCGCGCCCGTCGCTGCGCGCCCTCCTGCCGCGCAGCGCGCTCGGGATGGCCGGGCTGCTGCTGTGCATGAGCGTGGCCGCCGCGTTCACGGGGGCGGTCCTCTACGCGTACTACGAGTACCGCCTCGGCCAGACCGAGGACCGGGTGGACGAGTTCGCCGCCCGCTTCGAGGAGGCGGTGGACGAGGCGATCGGCCGGATCGAGACCGAGCGCGACACCGCGGTCGGCGCGGTGCAGGGCCAGCTCGACGAGCTCCAGCGCTACGCCGCGAGCGGCGAGACGCTCACCGGGATCCTCGAGGGGGCGGCCCCGTCGGTGTGGTTCGTGTCGACCCTCGACGAGGCCGGCCAGCCGGCGGTGGGCTCGGCGTTCGTCGTCTTCTCCGACAGCGAGCAGTCGTTCCTGCTCACCTCGTACACCACGGTCCGCGCCGCCACGCAGGCGCCGGCGCCGGCGATCACCGTCCGCAAGGGCGACGACGTGCTCCCCGTGACGCTCACCACCTGGGACCCCGCCCACGACCTGGCCCTGCTCACCGCCGACCGGCCCTCGCTGCCGGCGCTGGCGTGGGCGGCGACCGACCCGCCGCTGCGGGTGGGGGACCGGGTCTTCGCGGTGTCCGGTCTGGGGGCCGGTGGCGGGGCGATCAGCCAGGGGTTCGTGGCCGACGTGTCCGCCGACGGCATCCAGCACGACGCACCGATCGGCGCCGCCTTCCAGGGCGGGCCGCTCCTGACCTCGAGCGGCGAGGTGCTGGCCGTGGCCAGCCGCGCCTACGCACCCCTCGGCTTCGATCCCGAGGCGGTCTTCTTCGGGGTGCCGATCCGCGCCGCCTGCGCCGAGGTGCTCCGCTGCCCCGACCGCGACGCCCAGCCCGGCTGATCCGGGTCAGCCGAACAGGCCGCTGCTGCGGGTGGTGGTCGTCGTGGGCGCCGTCGTGGTGGTCATCGGCGGGGCCGTGGTCGTCGTGGTGGTGGTCGGCAGCGGCGCCTCCGGGGGTGCCGGCTCCTCCACGTACGTCCCGCCGGGCGGGGGCGCCGGGTGCTTGCGTCGACCGGGCTCGAACCCGCGCCGAGCGGCGCGCTTCTCGACGTCGGGCGCCGGCTCGATCGGTGCCGGCTCGGTGAACTCGGTGGTCGGCACGTCCGCCAGCGCCCGCCGCATGAACGCCTGCCAGATGCGGGCCGGGTGGGTGCCACCGGTGACCCGAGCCACCCCCTTGATCCCGACGAGCTCCTTCGAGGTCTCCGGGGTCTCGTTCTCGTACCCGATCCACACCGCGGTGGACAGCGTCGGGGTGTAGCCCACGAACCAGGCGTCCCGGTTGTCCTGCGTGGTGCCGGTCTTGCCCGCCGCGGGCCGATCGATGCCCCGGCCGGCGGCGGTGCCGCTCACGAGCACGCCGCGCAGCACGTCGGTGACGTTGTCGGCGACCGGCTCGTCGAGCACCCGCACCGCTTCGGGCTGGCTGCGGTCGATGAGCACGTTCCCCTCCAGGTCGGTGACCCGGATCACCGGGGTGGGCTCGACCCGCAGGCCCCGGGCCGCGAAGACCCCGTAGGCCGAGGCCATGTCGAGCGGGGACACCGACTCGGACCCGAGCGCCACGCTGGCGCAGTGGACGGCGGGGTCGTAGTCCCGCACCCCGGCGACCCCGAGGTCGCGGGCCAGCTGCATCGTCTGCTCGACGCCGACGTCGAGGATCAGCCGCGTGAACACCGTGTTCACCGACGCCACCGTGGCCCGGCGCAGGTCGACGGTTCCGTAGCCGGCGCCCTCGTAGTTCTCGAGGACCGTCCCGGGCGGGCCGCAGGCGTCGGACACGTCGTGCGGCCCGCCCGAGTAGGTGGTGCTCGGCGCCACCCCGCTCGCGAAGGCCTGGGCGAGGACGAACGGCTTGAAGGCGGAGCCCGGCTGCCGGCCGGAGCCGCCGCCACCGACCCCGCCGGCGCTGCGGGCGCCGAGGGCGTGGTTGACGGCGTCGGAGGCGAAGTCCCGGCCGGACACGAACGCCCGGACGAAGCCGGTCGGTGGCTCGACCGCGACGAGCGAGGTCCGCAGGTCGGGCTCGGTGCCGTCGAGGAAGGCGGCCACCTCCTCCCGGGCGGCGGCCTGCACGGCGGGGTCGAGCGTCGTGTCGATCCGCAGCCCGCCCTGGTAGAGCCGCTCCTCGCCGCCGGGCAGGTGGACGGCCAGCCAGCGGCGCACGTAGTCGGTGAAGTAGGGGTCGCTCGACTGCTGGCCCTCCCTGGGCCACACGACGGTGGCCGGGCCGGGCGGCCAGCCGTTCGTGGCCGGCCACACCTCCTCGGCCGCGGCGGCGTCGTGCGCCTCCTGGTCGATCATCCCCTCCTCGAGCATCGTCCGCAGCACCTGCCGGCGCCGGATCTCCGCCGCGGCTGGGTCGTGCCGGGGGTTGAACCGGCTGGGGGCCGGGATGATCCCCGCGAGCAGGGCCGCCTCGGACAGGGTCAGCTCGCGCACCGGCTTGCGGAAGTACGTCTGGGCCGCGGCGCCGACCCCGTAGGCGCCCTCGCCGAAGAAGATCACCGACAGGTACTCGAAGAGGATCTCCTCCTTCGTGAGCTGCCGGTCGAGCTGGCTGGCCAGCACCGCCTCGCGGATCTTCCGGGAGATCGTCTTCTCGCCCCCGGTCACCGTGTTCTTCACGAGCTGCTGGGTGATCGTGGAGCCGCCCTGGTCGGCGGACCGGTTCCGGAGGTCGGCCACGAGGGCGCGCAGCGTGCCCCGGATGTCGATGCCGCGGTGCGAGTAGAAGCTGCGGTCCTCGGCGGCCACCACCGCCTGCTTCAGGACCTCGGGGAGGTCCTCCGGCTCGATGGGGATGCTCGTGTCGAACTGCGCGAAGGTCCCGATCTCGTTGCCGGCGGCGTCGTACACCCGGCTGATCTGCGACGGGGCGGGCGGGACCCGCTCCGGCAGGCGGGCGGGCAGGGGCAGGAACAGGTTGGCGGCCAGCACGACCGCTGCCGAGGTCACCGGCGTGAGCGCCACCAGGGTCGCCGCGGCGGCGAGCGAGAGGAACCGGCGCATCGGCCCCCTCATTCGCCCCCTGGTGGCCCATCCCTCCCGCGCCGCCCCCCGGGGCGCGGGAGAGATGGACGATCGGTCAGGAGGTGCGCAGCGTCAGCTGACGGCGCTCGGCCTCGTTGAGGCCACCCCAGATCCCGTGGGGCTCCCGGATCTTGAGCGCGTACTCGAGGCAGGGCTGGCGAACCGGGCAGGTGCCGCAGATCTGCTTGGCCCGGCCCTCCCGCTCGAGCTTCTCGTCCTTGCGCTCGAAGTGAGCGGGTGGGAAGAAGACCTCAGCCTGGGGACCGCGGCATGCGGCCTTCAGCTGCCAAGCCTCGTCAAGACGCTGTGCGCTCACGTGGCATCCCCCTTTCGGCGGCGACCCTACGCGCCGCCATTCAGCGAGACAAGGGGTGATTTCGCGCGGGTGCGGAGGCGCCACGACCGAGTCGGCCCAGGTCAGACGGGTCGTCGGGGCCCGTTCGGCGTCCGCTCGGCCCGAGATGGCGGGCGTCCGAGGGCCGGCAATCGCCGATATGGCGACGGCCCGGACGCCGTCAATCCTCGCGCCGGCGATCCCGGTGATCCCGGGCCGCGCCCTCGAGGGGCTCGACCTCGAGGAGCAGCCCGTCGATCGACGCCACCCGCACCTCGGCGCCGGCGTCGATCGGCGTGGCCCGGTTGGTCCGGGCTCGCCACGGGGCGTCGCGGACCATCACCACGCCGTCGGGGGCGATGGGCCCGACCGCGGTGCCGACCTCGCCGATCATCCACTCGCGCCCGATGGTCGGGGTGGAGAAGCGGGTCCGCACCATCGCCGGCATGCCGCCGACCATGCCGAGCAGCATGCCGACGATCCCTGCCACGAGCGGGATCCACGACATCGACACGCCGTCGTAGAGCACGATCGAGCCGAGCGCGAACGACACGGTGGCGATCACGCTCCACAGGCGGGGGACGCCGGTCTGGACGTCCACCGCGTAGCCGAAGGCGGCGACGAGGATGAGCGCGACGCCGAGGGGGTTGGTGGGGAGCTCGGCCAGGCCGTAGCAGCCGAGCACGAGCGAGCCGGCGCCGACCATGCCGGCGATGCCGACGCCCGCCGTGTAGAGCTCGAAGACGAGGAGGCCGAGGCCGATGGCGAAGAGGAGGTAGGCCACCGGCGGGCTGGCCACCGTGTGCATGAGCTGGCCGGCGAGCGGCAGCTGCGAGAAGCGGGTCTGGGTGACGGGCCGGCGCTCCGCGGCGTCGCCCTCGCCGACGACCTCGCTCTCCACGCCCTCCAGGCCGAGGACGAACTCGCCGATCGTCGGGGCGTCGTTGTCGACGAGTCCGAGCTCGACGGCGGTCTCGGCGCTGACCTTGTCGCCGACGGCGGCGTCGCCCTCGAGGCGCCGGTCGCCGAGCAGCGTGCGGGTGATCTCCACCCGGCTCTTCGGAGCCACGCCGACCGTGCGGGCGGCGGCGAGGAGCGCGGTGGCCTCGCCGCTGGCCTGGCTGCCCGAGGGGCCGACCCACACGTCCACCGGCACCGGGGAGGCCTCGATCGCCTCGACCAGCTCCTCGAGCCGGTCGTGGGAGACGACGGCGCCGCTGCTGTTCAGCTGCAGCACGAGCGCGATCGCGCCCCGGGAGGCCGCCTCGTCGATCTCGGTCTGGACGAAGTCGACGAGGACGCGGTCGAGCAGGCCGCTGACCTCGATGACCGAGACGTGCCCGGCGCCGGACCGGGCCCCGTCGTCCTGGCCGGGCGCGGCCGCGGCGGGGGAGGCCAGCAGCACCGCCAGCGCGGCGAGAAGTGCGAGGACGGAGGCCACCCTCGGTAGCCTCGGGCGCGTCACCAGGTCAGAGGCCGGACCGGCTGGGGCCGGCCCGCCCGGGAAGGTTGCCTTTGGATCCCGCGCGCTTCTTCGCTGCATCTCGGCTGGTCATCGTTGCCGGGAAGGGCGGTGTGGGCAAAACGGTGGTGAGCGCGGCGCTGGCCCGCGCCGCCTCCCGCGTGGGCCTCACCACGCTCGTCATCGAGGTGGAGGGGAAGTCGGGCCTGCCGACGATGTTCGGGCAGGGCGGGCTCGAGTACGAGGAGGTCACCCTGCACCCCGGCGGCGGGCCCCGCGGGGAGGGGGAGGTGCGGGCCCGGACGATCACCCCGGACCACGCGCTGCTCGAGTACCTGGCCGACCACGGGCTGTCTCGCATCTCGAAGCGGCTCGTCGCGTCGGGCGCCCTCGACGTGGTCGCCACCGCCGCGCCGGGGATCAAGGACATCCTCATCCTCGGGAAGGTGAAGCAGCTGGAGCGGGCCGGCGAGGCCGACCTGCTCATCCTCGACGCCCCCGCCGCCGGGCACGCGATCACGTTCCTGCAGTCGGCCCGGGCGCTGCTCGACACGGTGCGGGTGGGGCCGATCAACGCCCAGGCTCGCGACGTGCTGGAGATGCTCACCGACCACGAGCGCTGCCGGGTCCTGCTCGTCACGCTGCCCGAGGAGACCCCGGTGAACGAGCTCGTCGAGACGGCGTTCAGCATCGAGGACCGGGTGGGGGTGGGCCTGTCCCCGGTCGTCGTGAACGGGCTCTACGACCCCATCGACGGCCTGGAGGTCGATCCGGTCGAGGCGGCCGAGGCCGCGGGCACGTCGCTGCGGGAGGGGGAGGCCGAGGTGCTGCGCGACGCCGCCGAGTTCCGCCTCGACCGCATCGCGCTGCAGGAGGAGCAGCTGGACCGCCTCGCCGCGGCGCTCCCGCTCGAGCAGCTGCGCCTGCCGTTCGTGTTCACGACCGAGATCGGACCGGACGAGCTCGAGGTCCTCGCCGAGCGCCTGCTCGCCGAGATCGAGCGGGTCCCGGAGGTCGTGTGATGACGGCGCCCGACCTGCGGACCCTCGTCGAGGAGCGCCGGATCATCGTGTGCTGCGGGTCCGGTGGCGTCGGCAAGACGACCACCGCCGCCGTCCTCGCGCTGGAGGCGGCCCGGGCCGGCCGCCGGGCCGTCGTCGTCACGATCGACCCGGCCAAGCGCCTCGCCGACGCGCTCGGCCTCGAGGGCCTCACCGACACGCCGAGCAGGATCGACGGCGACTGGCCCGGCGAGCTGTGGGCGCTGATGCTCGACACGAAGAGCACCTTCGACGAGCTCGTCGTCCAGAACGCCACGACCCCCGAGCAGGGGGAGCGGATCCTGGCCAACCGGTTCTACCGCAACATCTCCGGGGCCCTCTCGGGCACCCAGGAGTACATGGCGATGGAGAAGCTCTACGAGCTGAACCAGCGCACCGAGTTCGACCTCGTGGTGGTCGACACGCCGCCCACCCGCAACGCCCTCGACTTCATCGACGCGCCCCGCCGGCTGACCCGGTTCCTCGATCACCGCCTGTTCCGGATGATCACGTCCCCGGGCCGCGGCGTGCTCAGGGCGGTGAACGTGGCCACCACGACGTTCCTGCGCACGGTGGCGAAGGTGGTGGGAGCCGAGGTGATCGAGGACGCGGTGGCCTTCTTCCAGGCCTTCGAGGGCATGGAGCAGGGCTTCCGGGACCGGGCCGAGGCGGTGCTGCACCTCCTCTCCGACGACGACACGGCGTTCGTGCTCGTGGCGTCGCCCCGGCGGGACACGATCGACGAGGCCACGTTCTTCGCCGAGAAGCTGGCCGAGGCGGACATCCCGGTGCGGGCCCTCATCGTGAACCGCATGCACCCCCGCTTCGGCGACGGGCTGGCCGAGGCCACCCGGGCTCGGGCCGAGAGCCTGGCCGGTACCGCCATCGGCGGCCTCTACCGGAACCTGGCGGACTTCCAGCTCGTGGCCTCCCGGGAGGAGGAGCACCTCTCGGGCCTGGCGGCCGCGGTGGCGCCCGCCCCGGTGGTGCGGGTGCCGTTCCTCAAGACCGACGTCCACGACCTCGACGGCCTGCGGGACCTGGCCCGCCACGTGCTGCCGAGCTGAGCGCGGGCCCGACCGGGCTGGCCGGTCAGGCGCGCCCGCGGGGTCCGGCGCGGTGCGTCAGCTGCTGCCCTCGCGGGCCTCGGCCAGCGCGGCCGCGGCGTCCTCGACCGTCTCCGTGACGCTCACGATGCGGTCGAAGCCGGTGGTGTGGAGCAGGCGGGTGAGCGTGGGGCGGCTGCAGGCCACGGCCACGTCGCCACCCGCCTCGCGGGCCCGGCGGATCCCACCGATGAGCGCGCCGAGGCCGGCGGAGTCCATGAACGGCACCGCTGACAGGTCGATCAGTAGGTACTGCTGATCGGCGAGGCCGCCGAGCGCCTCCCGGAACTGGCTCACCGTGTAGGCGTCGAGCTCCCCGACGGGCCGGCACAGCGTGTAGCCGCCTGCGTCTTCCACCTCGATCTCGAGCACACGTCCTCCAGAGACGGTCGTCGGCGTCTGGTCGATGGTAGCCACGACCCCGGAGGATGCACGTCGGGTCCCCGGACGGGCCCGCAGAGTCGCCGCCCCGGCGCGCTGACCACTAGCGTCGCCGGCTGTGACCGACGTTCTCCTCGCCACCGACGCGGACGCCGTGTACGAGCAGGTGGAGGCCGCCCTGGCCGACGGGACCACCACCGTCCGGCGGGTCCGTTCGGGCCACGACGTGGCACCGGCGGTCGAGCGGGCCACCCCCGACCTGGTCGTCCTCGACCTCCAGATCGGGAACATGGGCGGCTTCGCCACCTGCATCCACCTGCGCCACGAGGCCGTCGACGGGCGGCTCCCCGACGTCCCGGTCCTCCTGCTCCTCGACCGGGCCGCCGACGTGATGCTGGCCCGCCGCGCCGGCGCCGACGGCTGGGTGGTCAAGCCGCTCGACCCGATCCGGCTCCGCCAGGCCGCCACCGCCGTCCTCGAGGGCCGCACCGACGAGGACGCGCAGCCCTCCGCCGAGCCGCAGCTGGCCGGCGACGTCAACCCGGCGTAGGTCGCCCCGCCGCCGGCGGGGCGCTCCCTTTGCCGGCCGGCGGGGTCCATGCGGTACCCTGACCGCTCCCCCGGGTGGTGGCTCAGCTTGGTAGAGCGCTGCGTTCGGGACGCAGAGGTCGGGAGTTCAAATCTCCCCCACCCGACCAACACCGGTGCAGCCCGAGAGCCCGTGCTCCGCACGGGCTCTGCTGCATCCGGGGGCGAGGGCGTCCCAGGCGGCTGAGCCGTCGGTCCCATCGACGCCTCGCTCGATCGGACTGGTCCCCCGTATCCCTTCGGGGGCGTCCGGCGATGACTTGGATGACGACCGCTGGATCCCGCCGTCCGCGGTCGCCTCAGCGGATCGCGGGTACCGCCACCCGCCCCGCTTCCAGCGACCCCCACTCCCGCCGGTGGGGGTCGCTGCGCGGCCGGGGGAGGGGAAGCGACATCCGTCGTGCAATCTTGACTGGGACGGTCAACTTTCGAGATATTGTCGGTCATCCCAACCGACATTCCGAGAAATGTACGCAGAAGGGCGGATCATGAGAACCCATCGACGATTCCTCGCCAGCGCCGCGGCCGCGCTCCTCCTCCTCGTGTCGGCCTGTGGCAGCGACGGGGACGGAGCTGGCGGCGACGGCGGGGCCAGCTCCGAGATCTCGATCGTCGGCTTCGCGGTGCCGGAGGCGGCGAACAAGGCCATCGCGGACGAGTTCGTGAAGACCCCGGAGGGCAAGGGGGTGCGCTTCAAGACCTCCTACGGCGCCTCGGGCGACCAGAGCCGGGCCGTCGTCAACGGCCTCAAGGCCGACTACGTGCACTTCTCCGTGACGAGCGACGTCACCCGCCTCGTCGAGGCCGGCCTGGTCGACGAGCGCTGGGACGACGGCCCGACCAAGGGCGTCGTGTCGAGCTCGATCGTCGTGTTCGCCGTCCGCAAGGGCAACCCGCTCGGCATCGAGGACTGGGACGACCTCATCGAGCCCGGCGTCGAGATCGTCACCCCGAACCCGGCCTCGTCGGGTGCCGCCCGCTGGAACGCGCTCGCCGCGTGGGGTCAGGCGATCCACCGGGGCGCCACCGAGGAGGAGGCCACCGAGTACCTCGAGCGGTTCTTCGCCAACGTGGTGGCCCTGCCCGGCAGCGGCCGCGACGCCACCACCGCCTTCCTCGGCGGCACCGGCGACGTGCTCATGGCCTACGAGAACGAGGCCATCCTCGCCCACCAGAACGGCGAGGAGTTCGACTACATCATCCCGCCGGTCACGATGCTCATCGAGAACCCGGGCGCGGTCCTGAAGGACGCCAACCCGAAGGCCCAGGCCTGGCTCGACTTCGTGCTCAGCCCGGCGGGTCAGCGCCAGCTCGCCCTCAAGGGCTTCCGGCCGGTGATCGACGGGGTCGAGGTCGACGAGGTCGAGGGCGCCAACGACCCGAAGAACCCGTACCCGGACGTCGAGGAGTACCTCATCACCGTGGATAAGGACTTCGGCAGCTGGAGCGAGCTGTCCACGAAGTTCTTCGACGAGCGCGACGGCATCGTCACCAAGGTCATCGCCGCCTCCGGGAAGGCGTCATGACCGGCCCGATCCCGGGCCGGGCCCGCCCGTGACCGCGGCGGTCGCCTCCGCTGGCCGGTCGGTGCTCCGGCGCCGACCGGCCGGGGCGGGGGCGCTCACGCCGGCGTCGGGGGCCGGCCTCGGCGTGGCGATGCTGTGGTTCAGCCTCCTCGTGCTCCTCCCGCTGTCCGCGGTCGTCCTGAGGGCCGCGGAGGGCGGGTGGGGCGAGGCCTGGGCCACGATCACCAACGCGCAGACCCTCGCCGCCATCCGCCTCACGGTCCTCGCCGCCCTCGGCGTCACCGCGGTGAACGTCGTCATGGGGACGCTCATCGCCTGGGTGCTCGTGCGGGACCGGTTCCCCGGGCAGCGGCTCCTGGAGGTGCTGATCGACATCCCCTTCGCGCTGCCGACGATCGTCGCCGGCCTCGTGCTGCTGTCCCTCTACGGCACCGACAGCCCGATCGGCATCGACGTGGCCAACAACCGCAGCGCGGTGGTGCTGGCGTTCCTGTTCGTGACGCTGCCGTTCGTGGTGCGCACGGTCCAGCCCGTGCTCGCCGAGCTCGACCCCGAGGTGGAGGAGGCGGCGGCGTCGCTCGGCGCCTCCCGGTTCACGACGTTCCGGCGCATCGTGCTGCCCAGCATCACGCCGGCGATCGCGGCGGGAGCAGCCCTCTCCTTCGCCCGGGGCGTGAGCGAGTACGGCTCGCTCGTGCTCCTCTCGGGGAACCTGCCGTTCCGCACCGAGGTCACCTCCGTGCGGATCCTGAGCAGCATCGAGAACGACAACCTCTCGGGTGCGGCCGCGATCGCCACGGTGCTGCTGCTCATCTCGTTCGCCGTGATCCTCGTGCTCGACCTCCTGCAGCGGCGGATGGTGCGCCGTGGCTGAGCACCGCACCGTCCACCGCCGACGGGCCACGCCCACGACGTGGCTGCTGCGGGCGATCGTCGTCGGCTACCTGTTCCTGCTCGTGGCCTGGCCGCTGTCGCTCGTGGCCCGCAACGCCCTCGACGGCGGGTTCGGCAACGTCCAGGCCCTGCTCGAGGACCCGGACGTGGTGCACGCGCTGCGGCTCACCGTCGTCGTCGCGCTGTGGGCCGTGGCCATCAACACCGTGTTCGGCGTGGGCATCTCGATCCTGCTCGTGCGCTACCGGTTCCCGGGCAAGCGGGTGCTGTCCGCGCTGCTCGACCTGCCGCTGTCGGTCTCGCCGGTGGTGGTCGGCCTCGCGATCGTGCTCGTCTACGGCGGCCGCGGCGGCTGGCTGGGCCCCACCCTCGAGGCCAACGGCCTGCAGGTCGTCTACGCCACCCCCGGCATGGTCCTGGCCACCGCCTTCGTGGCCCTGCCCCTCGTGATCCGGGAGGTGGTGCCGGTCCTCGAGGAGGTCGGGATGGAGCAGGAGCTCGCCGCCCAGAGCCTCGGGGCCAGCGCCTGGCAGCGGTTCCGGCGCATCACGCTCCCGTCGATCCGCTGGGCCGTGGTCTACGGCGTCGTGCTCAGCCTGGCCCGCTCCCTCGGCGAGTTCGGCGCCGTGAAGATCGTCTCCGGCAACGTGCTGGGCGAGACCCGCACCGCCACCCTCGTCGTCGAGGAGAAGTACCTGAACTTCGACAAGGCCGGTGCCTACGCCACCGCCTTCCTGCTGGCCCTCGTGAGCGTGGCCTGCATCACCGTCGTCTCCCTCGTCCGCCCGAAGGAGGGCACCCGTTGAGCATCGAGGTCCGCAACGTCACCAAGCGGTTCGGGGCGTTCACCGCGCTCGACGACGTCTCCGTGTCGATCCCCACCGGCAGCCTCACGGCGCTGCTCGGCCCGAGCGGCGGCGGCAAGTCCACGCTGCTGCGCGTCATCGCCGGCCTCGAGGTGGCCGACGAGGGCACCGTCCACATCGAGGGGCAGGACGCCACCCGCCTGCCCGCGCAGAAGCGCGACGTCGGCTTCGTGTTCCAGCACTACGCGGCGTTCAAGCACCTCAGCGTGTTCCGCAACGTCGCCTTCGGACTCGAGATCCGCAAGCGCCCCAAGGAGGAGGTGCGGGAGCGGGTCCACGAGCTGCTCCGCCTCGTGCACCTCGAGCGCTTCGCCGACCGGTTCCCGTCCCAGCTCTCCGGCGGGCAGCGCCAGCGCATGGCCCTCGCCCGGGCGCTCGCCGTCGAGCCCCGGGTGCTGCTCCTCGACGAGCCCTTCGGCGCCCTCGACGCCCAGGTCCGCAAGGAGCTGCGGGACTGGCTGCGCCGCCTCCACGACGAGGTGCACGTCACCACGGTGTTCGTCACCCACGACCAGGAGGAGGCGCTCGAGGTGGCCGACGAGATCGTCGTGGTCAACGAGGGCCGGGTCGAGCAGGTCGGCACCCCCGACGACCTCTACGACCACCCGGCCAACGACTTCGTGATGCGCTTCCTCGGCCCGGTGACCCAGCTGGGCGACCAGCTGGTCCGGCCCCACGACCTCGAGCTCCTGGCCGAGCCGGCCCCCGGGTCGGTCCCGGGCCACGTCGTGCGCCTGTCCCGCATCGGCTTCGAGGTGCGCATCGAGGTCGCCACCGGCGACCAAGTCGTGCTCGTCACCAAGACCCGCCCGGAGGTCCGGGCCCTCGACCTGCAGGTCGGGTCCCCGGTCCACGTCCGGGTCGGGATCGAGGGCGCCTCCCGGGTGGTGTCGAGCGGCGGCGTGGCTGCCGCGGTCGGGTAGGCGCGCTCAGCCCGTCCAGGCCGCGGGGTCGGCGGCCAGCGCGGCCACCGGCTCGGGCAGCCGCCCCTCGGCCAGGTCGGCCACCGTCACCGCGTCGAGGACCGAGCGCAGCGCGGCCCGCACCGCCACCCACAGGGACACGAACGGCTCGGCGACGCCGTCGTCGGCGAGCTCGTGGGGGCGGATCCCCCGGACCGACGCCAGGGGACCCTCGAGCACCCGGATGATGTCGGCCACCGAGATCTCCTCCGGGGGCACGGCGAGGGTCCAGCCGCCCTCGGGGCCCCGATGGCTGCGCAGGAGGTTGGCCGCCCGCAGCTCCCGCAGGATGTCGTCGAGGAACCGGGCCGGGATGGCTTCGGCCTCGGAGATCCGCTCCCGCTTCACCGGGACGCCCGGCGCCTCCGCCAGCATGCGCGTCAGGGACACACAGGCCCGCACGCCGTAGTCGACCTTGTGGGAGATCCGCACCCGGCCAGTCTCACAGACGGCGCCCGGCGGCCGCGGGCTCAGGCGACCGGCGGCTCCGGTCCGCTGTCGGCGGGGGCGCCGACGAGCCGGTGGCCGTGCGCCTCCCACAGGACCGACAGGACCGCACCGACGGCGCCGCTCACCGGCACCGCGACGAACGCGCCGGCGATGCCGCCCAGCGCCCCGCCGATCGTCAGCACGACCAGCACCACCGCCGGGTGGAGCTGGAGGGACCGCCCGTAGATCCACGGCGCCAGCAGGTCGCCGTCGAGCTGCTGCACGACCACGGCGACGACGAGCACGACGACCGCCGCACCGAAGCCCTGGCTGGCCAGGGCCACGAGCACCGCGACGGCGCCGGCCACGATCGCCCCGACGATCGGGAAGAACGCCGCGAGGAAGGTGAACACCGCCACCGGCACCGGCAGCGGCGCCCCGACGAGCCACACGGTCACCCCGATCGCGACGCCCTCCAGCAGGCCGAGGATCGCCGCCCCCCGCAGGAACCCCGACAGCGCCTCCAGCGCACGCTGCCCGGCAGCCCGGGTGAGCTCGTGGTGCCGGGCTGGGAGGTGGTCGAGCATCCAGGCCTGGAACCGGCGGCCGTCCTTCAGGAACAGGAACGACAGCACGATCGACAGCAGCGCACCGGCGAGCACCTCCCCGGCCGTCCGGGCGCCGGAGGCGAGACGGTCCGAGGACTCGCGGACGAGGTCCGACAGCTTGCCGCCGGGGTCGTCCGTGACCTCCTCGACGTCCTCCCGCTCGAGCCCGAGCGGGCCGTCGACGAGCCAGTCCTCGATGTCGTCGAGCGCCTCCTCCAGCGTGTCGCCCAGGCCCTCCAGCTCGTTCAGCGTCGGCGGGACGAGCGCCGCCACTGAGCCGGCGACCGCGAGCAGGAACCCGAAGAACACGACGAGCGTGGCCGGCACGGTCCGCCAGCCGCGACGTTCGAGGCGCACCACCAGCGGCGCCAGGACCGACGACACGAGGAGCGCCACGAGCACCGGCAGCACGACGATCCGCAGCTTCCACAGCAGCGCGCCGACGACGAGCACGAGCAGGGCGACGACGAGCAGCCGCCACGACACGTCGCTCGCCCGTCGCAGCAGCGAGCCCGCCGGGCTGGGGGAGGGGTCCGGCTGCGTCACGGCAGGGACCGTACCCCCGCGCTCCGCCCTCGAACCGGGGCGTGCCGTCGATCGGGCAGGCTTGGGCGATGGAGCTCGCCGCGCTGCAGCAGCTGATGGCCGACACCTACGGCGCCCAGGACCGGGCGCGGGGCACGGCGGCCACGATCGCCTGGCTCGCCGAGGAGCTCGGCGAGCTGGCCCAGGCCGTGCGCAAGGGCACCCCCGAGGAGCAGCTCCACGAGCTGGGCGACGTGCTCGCCTGGCTGGCGTCGCTGGCCGAGCAGCTCGGCCTCTCGCTGGAGGACGCCGCGGCCCGCTACGCCCACGGGTGCCCGAAGTGCGGGCAGGTCCCGTGCGCGTGCGGGTAGCGCCTACGACTCGGTGATCTCGATCGTCGTGATCGTGACGATCTTCGTGGGCGTGCCGTTGGTGGCGGCGTCGCCGTGCTGGTTGATCGCGTCGACGACGTCCTGGCCCTCGATCACGTGCCCGAACACGCTGTAGGTCGGGGTCAGCTGGTCGCCCCCGCCCTCGACGGTGATGAACCACTGGCCCCCGCCGGAGTCCGGCTGGCCCGTGTTGGCCATGGCGAGGGTGCCGGTGGGGTACGGGTCGTCGCCGGTGGGCAGCTCGTCGGGGATCGTGTAGCCGGGACCGCCGGTGCCCGGGGTGGGCCCGACCGGGTCGCCGGCCTGGTTCATGAAGCCCGGGATGATCCGGTGGAACGGCACGTCGTCGTAGTAGTGGTACCGGGCCAGCACGACGAAGTTGTTGACGGTCTGCGGGGCCGCCTCGGCATCGAGCTCGACGACGATGTCGCCCTCGGAGGTCTTGATCGTCGCCGTGTAGGTCTTGGCCGGGTCGATGCACATCGGCGGCGCCTGCTCGAAGCTCGTCGTGCGCTCGGCGGAGCCGTCCGCCGGCGGGCACGGGGTCTCACCGGTGATCGACGCGCCCGGTCCGGGCAGCACCACCTCCGGGCGCGCCCCGTCGTCGCCGGAGTCGTCGGTGCCGTCGTCCGCCGGCTCGGAGGTGCTCGTCGTGTCGCCGGCCACCACGTCGTCGTCGTCGCCGTCGTCGCCGCTGAGGATCGAGATGAGGAGCGCCACGACCACGAGGGCGCCGAGCAGGAGCAGCAGGTTGCGGATGTTCCGGTTGCGCTGCGCCCGCCGCTTCGCCTGGCGCTCGGCCTCCAACCGGGCCAGCCGACCCTGCTCCTGACGCATTCGCTTCTCGCTGGGCATGACGGGGCACGTTACCGGCCGCCATGTCCGGTGCTGGAGTCGGCCCCAGCGGGTTCGTGAGCGGTCGCTCGGCGGCGGTAGCGTCAGACCTCGTGCCCCTCGTCGTCCAGAAGTTCGGTGGCACCTCCGTGGCCGACCCCGAGCGGATCCGCGAGGTCGCCGACCACGTCGCCCGCACCAAGCGCCACGGCAACGACGTCGTGGTCGTCGTCAGCGCGATGGGCAAGGAGACCGACGAGCTGCTCCGCCTCGCCGCCGAGGTGTCGAAGGTCCGGCCCGGTCGGGAGCTCGACATGCTCATCACCGCGGGGGAGCGCAAGGCCACCGCGCTCCTGTGCATGGCGCTCCACGACCTCGGCCTGCCCGCCGACAGCTTCACCGGCAGCCAGGCCGGCTTCATCACCGACAGCACCCACTCGAACGCCAAGATCCTCGAGCTGCGGCCCGAGCGGGTCCAGAAGGCGATCGCCGCCGGGCGCATCCCGGTCGTCGGCGGCGCCCAGGGCGTCTCCGCCGACACCCACGACGTCACGTTCCTCGGTCGGGGTGGCTCCGACACCACCGCGGTGGCCCTCGCCCACGCGCTCGGCGCCGACGCGTGCGAGCTCTACACCGACGTCACCGGCATCTTCACCGCCGACCCGCGGCTCGTCACCAGCGCCAAGCGCATGGCCAAGGTGAGCTTCGACGAGATGCTCGAGATGACCGCCAACGGCACCCCCAAGCCGGCGATGCGGGCCGTCGAGTTCGCCCGCACCTGGAGGGTGCGGCTGCACGTCCGTTCAGCGTTCACCTGGGAGCCCGGGACCTGGGTGCAGGAGGAGGACCCCACCATGGAGCAGGCCATCGTCTCCGCCGTCGTGCACGACACCTCGGAGGCCAAGGTCACCGTCACCGGCGTGCCCGACGAGCCCGGCATCGCCGCCCGCCTGTTCCGCCTCCTGGCCGACCGGGAGGTGAACGTCGACATGATCGTGCAGAACGTGTCCGACCACGGCGTCACCGACATCTCCTTCACCGTCCCCCACGAGCACCTCGACGCCGCCCGCGAGGTCACCGAGGCGCTCAAGGACGAGATCGGCGCCACCGGGGTCAGCACCGACCACGAGATCGCCCGGGTCAGCCTCATCGGCGCCGGCATGAAGTCGAACCCCGGGGTGGCCGCCACCACCTTCGAGACCCTCGCGGCCCACGGCATCAACATCGAGATGATCTCCACCTCGGCGATCCGCATCTCCTGCATCGTGCGGGAGCACCAGGCCGAGGAGGCCGTCCAAGCCCTCCACGCGGCGTTCCTCGGCTGATCGCGCCTCGAACCGGAGGTCCGGCGCGGAGCCGAGGGGCCGGCCATCGGCAAGCCATTGGGGGAACCTCCCGGTGGAGGCCTAGCCTCTTGACCATGCGCGTCGGTGTGTTCGGGGCTACGGGTCAGGTCGGTGGGGTCATGCTGCGGCTCCTGGCGGAGCGGGACTTCCCCGTCGACGAGCTGCGGGTGTTCGCCTCGGCCCGGTCGGCCGGGCGAACGCTGAGCTGGAAGGGCCGGGACCTCACCGTCGAGGACGCCGAGCAGGCGTCGTTCGACGGCCTCGACCTGGCGCTCTTCTCCGCCGGCAAGACCACCTCCCTCGCCCTCGCCCCGCGCGTCGCCGCCGCGGGCGCCACCGTGATCGACAACTCGTCCGCGTGGCGGATGGACCCCGACGTGCCGCTCGTCGTGCCCGAGGTCAACGCCCACGCCCTCGACACGATCCCCAAGGGCATCGTCGCCAACCCCAACTGCACGACGATGGTCGCGATGCCGGTCCTCAAGCCGCTGTCGGACGCGGCGGGCCTCGAGGCGATGGTCGTCAGCACCTACCAGGCCGTCTCCGGCGGTGGCCTGGCCGGCGTGGCCGAGCTCGAGGAGCAGGTGCAGAAGGTGGCCGCCAGCGCCGCCGCGCTCACCTACGACGGGCGCGCCGTCGAGTTCCCGCCCGCCGAGAAGTTCCCGCGCACGATCGCGTTCAACGTCATCCCGCAGGCCGGCAGCTTCGTGGACGACGGGCTCGACGAGACCGACGAGGACCAGAAGCTCCGCAACGAGAGCCGCAAGATCCTCGAGCTGCCCGAGCTCCTCGTGTCCGCCCTCTGCGTGCGGGTCCCGGTGTTCACCGGCCACTCGATGGCGGTGAACGCCCGCTTCGAGCGGCCGCTCTCGCCGGGCGAGGCCCGCGACCTGCTCGCTGAGGCGCCCGGGGTCGAGCTCTCCGACGTCCCCACCCCGCTCGACGTCACCGGCGGCGACGTCACCCACGTCGGCCGGCTGCGCGTCGACCCCACCGTGCCCGACGGGCGCGGCCTCGCGCTGTTCCTCTCCGGCGACAACCTCCGCAAGGGCGCCGCGCTCAACGCGATCCAGATCGCTGAGGCGCTGCTCGCTCGGCGCTGAGACCTCCGCCGCGGTCCCGCTCAGCGGCGTAGCGTGGCGAGGTGACGGCGACCGGGGGACTGCGACCAGGCGACCGCGAGGCGGGGCCCGACGCCATCGAGGCCGGGAGCCCGATCGAGGCCATCGCGTCCTGGGCGCCGAGGCAGCCGCGCGGCCCCGAGGACGCCGGGCTCGCCCTGCCCCGTCGGGTGGTGCCGGCGCGGGAGATCGCCGCCGCCCCCGGGTGGAAGATCGCGCTCGCGGTGGGCCTCGCCTGCGTCGTGCTCGGCCT
>Ga0182741_1002508_pt1 | contig 21164 bp, 17 predicted proteins | sample eDN5th37CBELigOP_FD_128874 | JGI IMG/M metagenome (GOLD analysis project Ga0182741, IMG submission 128874) | Enriched Organic Plus compost microbial communities from Emeryville, California, USA - eDNA 5th pass 37_C BE-Lig OP (version 2) (version 2) ... | reverse complement strand
GCGGTGACGATCCACGGTCCAATGCTGCCGGACCGGTCGAAGTTCTTGCCCTGGGTGACGTTGAACTTGCCGTGGCGCAGCCAGTCGCGGACGCTGCCCTCGTTGCACAGTGTGAGGCCGAAGATGCAGTCGAGCGCATCGTCACGGCCCACGTGGCGGCAGTCGCGACCGATGACAAGCGCGATCTCCCCCTCGTAGTCGAGTTGGTCGGACACGCGTGGCCGCTCGATCGGCTGATCGTGACCCACGAGGGACGCCGGCGCGCGGCAGAACAGGCTCGGATAGCGTGGCCGAGCCGACTGATCCTTATACTCCTCGTTTCGGTCGGCGTAGTTGACGCCGATGCACCAGATCTTTTCCGGCGCCGGTACGGGCGGCAGCACAGTCACATCCGCCAGACGATAGTCGGGCTTGCGGCCTGCGGCCGCCTCGCGGGCGCGTGCGAGCGCATTCGTCTGGATCAGCGCGAGGAGGGTCGGTGCACCGACGACGCGATCAGTGAGGTCGATCAGACCACCATCGACGACGGCGCCGTAGCGGGGTTGGCCCTCGAGAAGGAAACTCGTCAGACGCATGGGGTCTCCTGGCATGGGGAATCGTCGGGCGGGACCTGCGGGCGAAGGCACAGAATTAGGCACGCAGCGTTGCAGCCGGGTCAACTGGGCGCCCGCCGCTATTCCACATCGGGGCCGTGGGACAAGGCCGTCCGTCGTGGGCAGTGGGATGCGTCGGATGTCGGGCATGGTTGTGCCGCAGGCTGCCGCTCGGTACAGGAATCTGCCGCCCCCGTCGCCGGCAGGTCCGCCTGGAAGGATGCGACGGCAGAGAGCGGCGAATGGCCAAGCCACGGGAGGGCGCCACGATGGAATCGCCGGTCAACGAATTCAAACGCGCGATCAAAGCCGGCCGGCAACAGATCGGGCTCTGGTGCTCCCTCTCGCACCACTACAGCCTGGAAGTGGTCGCCACGTCCGGTTTCGACTGGCTGCTGATCGATACGGAGCATTCGCCCAACGAGGTGACGGCGGTGCTGTCGCAGTTGCAGGCGGTGGCGCCGCATCCAGTGTCGCCGGTGGTGCGGCCGGCCTGGAACGACCCGGTCCTGATCAAGCGCCACCTCGATATCGGCGCCCAGACGCTGCTGCTGCCCTACATCCAGAGCGAGGAGGAGGCGGCGCAGGCGGTCGCTTCGATCCGCTACCCGCCGCGCGGGATTCGCGGGGTCGGGACCATGGTTCGCGCGACCCAGTTCGGCCGGATCAGCGACTATGCGCGGCGCTGCGAGGAGGAACTGTGCCTGCTCGTGCAGATCGAGAACCGGCCGGGGCTCGATGCGCTCGAGCGGATCGCGAAGCTCGACGGCATCGACGGGGTGTTCATCGGGCCGTCCGATCTCGCCGCGAGCCTGGGACACCTCGGCAATCCGGGGCACCCGGAGGTCCAGGCGGCGATCGTCGACGCGATCAAGCGCGTGCGCGCCTGCGGCAAGGCGCCGGGCGTCCTGACGCCGGACGAGAAGATGGCGCGGCGCTATATCGAAGCCGGGACGCTGTTCACCGCGGTCGGCATCGACGCCGGCATCCTGGCGCGCGAGACGACCCGGCTGGCCCACCGCTTCAAAAGCTGATCGGCGTCGCCCACCCTCAACCGGCGGGGGTGGGCGCTTCGGCTGCGCGGAAGCGGGCGAGAGCCGCGTCGACGGCCGCACCGGCCGGGGCACGGAAGCCGGCCTGGCGCAACGCCGCTTCCAGAGCACCGAGACAGACCAACACATTCTCCTTTCGGCAAACGTAACCCATCGTCCCGATGCGCCAGATCCGGCCCTTGAGCGGGCCGAACGAGGTGCCGATCTCGATGCCGAAATCGTTGAGCATGCAGGCGCGGACCGCTTCGCCGTCCACGCCGTCCGGGATGAGGACGCCGGTCACGTTCGGCATCTTGTGTGCCTGGTCGCCGAACAGGGTCAGCCCCATGGCTTCCAACCCGGCGCAGAGCGCGGCGCTCACCTGGCGATGGCGAGCAAAGCGGCTCTCGAGACCCTCTTCCAGGGCAATTCGCGCGCATTCGCGTGCCGCATAGAGCATGGAAGCCGCCTCCGTATGGTGGTTGAGGCGGCTCTCGCTCCAGTAATCCATCAGCATCGGCAGGTCGAAATAGTTGGACCGGATGATCGGCCCCGCAGCCTCCTGGGCGTCATCGGCCCGGATCCCGAGTTCGACATGCTTGCGGCGCAGGGCGACGGCGGCGGCCCGGTCGTTGAACGTGATGGGCGCGGAACCGGGCGGGCCCGACAGGCACTTCTGCAGGCCGGCCGACACGGCGTCGATCTGCCAACGATCCACCGCGACGTCCATGCCGCCCAACGTGGCGGTCGCGTCCGTATACAGCAGCACGTCGTGCCGCCGGCAGATCTCGCCGATTTCCTCCAGCGGCTGGGCCATCGTCGTGGAGGTGTCGCCGTGGACGACGGCGAGCAGGCTCGGCCGCTCGCGCCGGATCGCGTCCTCGATCTCGTCGGGCGTGAAGACGGTGCCCCATTCGCGGTCGATGCGGCGGACGTCGGCCCCGCAGCGGGCAGCGATCTCGCACAGCAGGTGGCCGAACCGGCCGAAGACCGGCACGAGCACCCGGTCGCCCGGCGCGATCAACGACACGAGCAGCGTTTCGATGCCGGCGCGGGCGGTGCCGTCGACCAGGAAGGCCCAGCGGTTGCGGGTCTGGTAAAGGCGCCGAACCAGTTCCATCGTTTCGTTCATGTAGCCGGTAAAGACCGGGTCGAACTGGCCGAGCATCGGCATGGCCATGGCGCGCAGCACCCGGGGGTCGCAATTGACCGGGCCGGGACCCATCAGCAGGCGCGGCGGGGGATTGAGATCAGCGAATTCGGACGACACGCGGCGCTCCTGGCCAGAAAGAACATTGCTGCGCTTGTAAGACGGATGCGGGCTTTTGCGCCAGTCCTGCGAGGCCCCGCTTGCGCGGCTTCGCGCCTGCCGCCAGTCTGATGCTGCGGTCGGGCATTGCGGCCGCGTGAGGGGACCGTCATGGGATCGTTCATTCTGGCGGAGCGGCGCGGCAGCGCCGCCGTCATCACGCTCAACCGCCCGGAAGTCCTCAACGCCTGGCACCAGCCGATGCGCGAGGCCCTGACGGAGGCGCTGGCGGCCGCTGAGGCCGACCCCGCGGTGCGGGCGATCGTGCTGACCGGGGCCGGAGAGCGCGCCTTCTGCGCTGGGCAAGACCTCAACGAGACCAAGACGTTCGATCCGGCGCGGGCAGGCGAATGGCTCGGCGAGTGGGAGGCGCTCTATGACCGGATCCGCGCGCTGTCCAAGCCGTTGATCGCAGCGCTCAATGGCGTGGCAGCAGGGTCGGCGTTCCAGGTGGCGCTGCTGTGCGACTTTCGTATCGCCCATCCCGGCGTGCGCATGGGACAACCGGAGATCAATGCCGGCATCCCCAGCACGACTGGTCCCTGGATCATGCGCGAGATCCTCGGTCTCGCGCGGACAATCGATCTCACGCTGACGGGGCGGATGATGGACGCGGCCGAATGCGAACGCATCGGCCTTTTCAATCGTGTCGTGCCGCGGGACGCGGTGTTGGCGGAGGCGTTGCGACTGGCCGAGGAATTGGCGACGAAGCCGCCGGTGGCAATGCGGCTCGACAAGCAACGCTTCCGCGAGATGACCGAGGCCGGCTTTCGCGACGCGATCGCGGCCGGAATCCGGATCCAGCAGGAGGCCTACGCGACGGGCGAGCCGGCGCGCATGATGGAGGCCTTCTTCGAAAAGCGGTCGCGCGGATCCAGGCCGTGAGCGGGGACGGAGCATCACCCGCCGCGGCAGAAAGTTTCCTGGCGCTGCTGGCTGCCGAGGCGCGTCGCGATGGGGCGCGCGTGTTTGCGCGGTTCAACGGGCAGCCGATCACGCTCGCCGCGCTCGACAGGCAGTCGGACGATCTGGCGGGCGCCTTGCGCCGGCGCGGCGTGGCCCGCGGAGATCATGTCGCGGTCATGATGCGGAACAGCCCGGCGGTGCTGGCCCTGCTATTCGCGCTGGCCAAGGCGGGAGCGGTGTGGGTGCCGATCAACGTGCAGCAGCGCGGGGAGGGCCTGCGCTACCAGCTCACGCATTCCCGGCCGAGGCTGATAATCGCCGATCCCGACCTGGTGCCGACGATTGCCGCATGTGGCGCCGTGCTCGATCCCGGCACCGTCATAACCTTGGACGATGCCTCCCTGTTCGCAAGCCCGGCCGGGCCGTTCGCCGAACCGGTCCCGCCGGCCGATGCGATCTTCGCGATCATGTACACGTCGGGAACGACCGGGCCGCCGAAGGGGGTGGTCGTCACCCACGCGATGATGCGCTTCGCGGCGGAGGCTGTACTGCTGGTGTCAGCGGCGCGGGACGGAGACGTCTTCTTTGTCTGGGAGCCGCTCTATCACATCGGCGGAGCGCAGCTGCTGCTGTTGCCGCTGCTGCGGCGAATCGAGCTGGCCATGGTCGAGCGCTTCAGCGCGCGGCAGTTCTGGGATCAGGTCCGCAGTGCGGGGGCAACCCATATCCACTATCTCGGCGGCATTCTCCAAATCCTGCTGAAGCAGGCGCCCGGGCCGCTTGATCGCGATCACGGTGTGCGCGTCGCCTGGGGCGGCGGCTGCCCCGAGGAGGTGTGGAAGGCCTTCGCGGCGCGTTTCGGCGTGACGATGCGCGAGTGCTACGGAATGACCGAGGCATCGAGCATCACGACCTTCGATGATCGGGACATTCCCGGTTCGATCGGCCATCCGGTGCCGTGGCTCGACGTGACGATCGTCGACGCGGCGGGCCGGCCCGCGAAAGTTGGGGAGCGGGGCGAGATCGTGGTGCATGCGCGCGAGCCGGCCGCGCTGTTTCCCGGATATTTCGCCAATGCCGAAGCAACGGGGCGGGCCTTGCGTGACGGCGCGCTGCACACGGGCGATCTTGGTTCGCAAGCGCCGGACGGCAGTTTCGTCTTTCACGGGCGCATGTCCGACAGCGTGCGCTGCAAGGGCGAGAACGTTTCCGCCTGGGAGTTGGAGCGGGTCGCGGCGACGCATCCCGACGTCGAGGACTGCGCGATGATCGGGGTCGCGGCGGATATCGGCGAGCAGGAGATCAAGCTGTTCGTGTCCCCGAAGCCCGGCGCGCATGTCGATCCAGCCGAACTGTCCGCTTGGCTCGCTCCACGGCTCGCGCCCTATCAGCGGCCGCGCTTCATCGCGGTGGTCGACGCGTTCGAGCGCACGGCAAGCCAGCGGATCATGAAACACAGGCTGTCGCCGGCGCGGGACGATTGCTGGGACGCGCAGGCGGCACCGAACGCGCCCGCCGGCCGCTGACGCGAGTTCGCATGGCTCTCGGTCGAGAGCTTCAATCGCAGACTATTTGTGCGAAGTCTTTAACCGCGTGAAGGTTGATCTATTTGGAAGCCTTCAAGATCTTTGATCTGTCGTTAAATTGTGCAATGCGCGCCCTATGTTCGCCAAATTCCGGCGGCCAAATGCCTGCGTAGACGGGACACTAGGGGATATCCAAGCGGCGTAGCAGCTTGGATCTTATCGAATACTGCGGAAGATCTGCTCTGTACCTCCGTGCAGAGGGATGCTTCCGTGCAATACGGTGTTGCCATTGTCGTTGGTAGATAAGGGAACAGTGCTCGCAGTCGGAATGATTGCAACGCTCGTGGCGGGTTGCGATGGGCCGCGCGGTTACGTCTCCGATGCGGCCGCCACGACCAGTGCGGTCGATCAATCCGGCGTGTATCGGCTGGCAGCGGGAGACAAGCTGAAGGTGACCGTGTTCGACGAGCCCAATCTGACGGGCGAGTTTCAAGTCAACGAAACGGGCGCCGTCGCATTTCCGCTGATCGGCGAGGTGCCGGCCACCGGCGCGTCGGTTGCCGAATTCAAAGATCGGCTGACCGCGCAACTGCGCAAAGGCTACATGCGCAATCCGCGGGTGTCGGTCGAGGTCATCAACTATCGGCCGTTCAACGTGATCGGCGAGGTGCGCAATGCCGGGCAATATCAGTACCGGCCTGGAATGACGGTGCAGGATGCCGTCGCAATGGCGGGCGGCTACACCTATCGCGCCAACACCCGAACAGCCTATGTGCGTCGGGCGGGTGCCGCGGGCGAGATGACGGTGAAGCTGGATGGGCCGCGCGTGCCGGTGATGCCCGGCGACGACATTCGGGTGCCAGAACGGTTCTTCTGATCGGCAGCGAGAACTCGAGCCGAGAGAGGCGAGGAGAAACAAGGCGTCCGGAGGACGCGTGTACGGCAGTCGCGCAGGAGGTGCGGCGTCAACATTCGACGGAGTGCGGATGACGACTGACGTGATGTGCGTAATGGACCGACCGGGTGCGGCGCGCCTGGGAAACGTCCATGGTTTGTGTGTGAAACCTGCCGCGGCAGTCGCGGCGACCAGCAATGAGGATGGGCGCGAACCGTGCGCCGATAACCGTGCGCGACCGCAGCGACGGCCCCGGTTTCTCGCGTCACGATCATTCTGCGATCGCGCGCCGCCTTCCGGCGGCTCCACAAAGCGACTCGCGCATTCCATCACGCGCCAGGTTTATCCGGCCGAGGACGATTTCAAACTCCACTGACGCGGTGCGTAGCACGCACCGCCGTTGAGCCTGCAGGGCGATCGAGCCCGCAGACCTGAACGCCATGAACGATAGGACCCGGTCGGCACCGTTCGGCCGGGATAGGACGGTTTTGTCTGACGGCGCGATGCTGCGGCAGCAGCACTGCGCCTGCGGCCGGCGGGACGAAGACGTGCGTTTGGTGAAAAGGCTGGAGATCATGGCGATAGCGACGCTCGCGCTCACCGGCCTGAAGGCACACGGCCAGGAGCGCGCGGCCAGTGACGACCCGTCGCGTGTTCCCGTTGCCGAGCGTCCGCGTCCGGAATTCGAGCCGGCCGGCGTGCGGCTCGGCGCTGTGCTGTTCTATCCCAAGCTCCTGGCGGGCCTGCGTTACGATTCAAACGTTTACGCAACCGAGGTCGATCCGCAATCTGACATCGCGGCCGTGGTGTCGCCGCAGCTGATCGCGCGCTACGATTCGTCACGGCTCGCATGGGAAGCTGATGTCGGAGCGGATGTCTTTCGCTTCCGTCGTTTCACCGGTGAGAACCGCGTCGACGCCCACGCGCGCTTCCGTGCGCAATCGGAGTTCGCTCCCGATCTCAAGTTCGAAACGGTTCTGGAGGCGGCGCGCCGGCACGAGCTGCGCGGTGAATCGTCAACGCCCATCGACGCGGCAACGCCGGTTCCCTACAACGACCTCAGGGCCGAGGCCGCGATCACCAAGCTGTTCAACCGTCTCGGCCTGACCGCCGGCGTGAAGGTGCGCAACCTCACTTACGAGGACGTCGACAGTTTCGACGGCACCTTGCTCGACCAGATTTGGCGCGACGGCACGATCGTCACCGGAACGCTGAAGCCGTTCTACGAGGTGGCGCCAGGTTATCGTGTCTACGGTCGCATCGCCGTCAACAACCGCGACTATAAGGGTACGGGCGAAGAGAACCGCGATTCCGACGGCTACGACCTGCGCGGCGGCGTGGAGTTCGGATTGACCCCGTTGATATCGGGCAATGTCGAGTTCGGCTACCTGTCGCAAAGCTACGTCAACCCGCAGATCGACACGGTCGACGGCTTCGCAATGTCGGGAAAGCTGGTCTGGCTCGCGACCGGGCTGACGACCGTGACCGCCTTCGCGGACCGCTTCGTTTCCGAGACGACCACGCCCGGCGTCAGCGCCCGACTTGATACGACGTTCGGGCTCAAGGTGGATCACGAGTTGCTGCGCAACCTGGTCCTCACCGCGGGAGCCAAGTTCCAGAAAGAGGATTTCGTCGGGTCGACGCGTAAGGACGACGTCACGAAGCTGACCGTCGGGGCGGACTACCTGCCGAACCCCTATGCGAAGCTCGGCGTCCGTTACGACTACGTCCAGCGGGACTCGACCGACTTCATTTACAGCTTCGATCGCCACGTGGTGATGTTCAATGCTACAGCGCAGTACTAACAACGCGCCGATCGAATACCGCGCGGTGTATCCAGCCGGCGCGGAGCCGGTCGCCCGCAACGCAAGCGTTGACGGCGAGGTGCTGTCAGCGGTGACGCGATCGCTGCGGCGGCACCTGCGGATGATCGTTGCGACGACCCTCGTCGGTACGATCATCGCCGTCGTCGCGGTGCTGATGATCACGCCGCAATATCGCGCCGGCACGACGATCCTGATCGACGCGCGACAGACGAAGCTGCTGGGCGATGCCGATCTGATCAGCCGGCCGGTGGTCGACAACGGAGTCGTCGAGAGCGAAGCGGAGCTGATGAAGTCCCCGGCGCTGGCGCGCCGCGTGGTCGAGAAGCTCAATCTGATCGAGGACGACGAGTTCAATGGTTCCGGCGGGCCGATCGCGCAGCTGAAGCGGCTGGTCTTGCTTCCGCTCCGGCTGCTGCTCGGCCGGAGCGGCTCCGCCGATCCGATCGATGCCGTTGCGGAGAATCTCCGGGCGAACGTCGATGCGCGGCGGCGCGGGCTTACCTACGTGATCGAGCTCACCGCGTGGTCGCGCGACCGGGCCAAGGCGGCGCTGATCGCCGACACGTTCGCCGAAATCTATCTGCAGCAGCAGCTTGAGGCCCAGAACGAGCTGGCGCAACGGGCGACCAAGTGGCTGAACGAGCGATCGGACGAACTGCGCGCTCGAGTCATGGCGGCGGACCGCGCGGTCGAGGAATATCGCGCCCAGGCGGGCCTGTTCGCCCCGGGCGGCGAGAACTTGTCCGACCGGCAAATCGCCCAGTTGAACGAAGAACTGGTGCGAAGCCGTGCCAAGGCCGCGGAGGCGAAGGCCAAGTTCGAGCAGCTCAAGCAGATCACCCCGGAGAAGCTCCGCTCGGCCGCGGCCTCTCCCGACGTGCTTCAGTCGAGCGTCGTTTCGAACCTGCGGACGCAATATGCGGAGGTGGCGCGGCGGCAGGCGGAGCTGACGACGCGCTACGGTGCCCGGCACCCGCAGGTGCTGAACAGCCAGGCGGAACTGAACAACATTGCAGGGCAAATCACCGCCGAGATCGAGCGGATCGTCAACAGCGCGCGCAACGAATACGAGGTGGCCAAAAGCCGCGAGGAATCGCTCCAAGCCAGCTTGGACGATCTGAAGGCGCGTGCCGGCGAGATCAACCAGGCTGGCATCCGGCTGCGGGAGCTGGAACGCGAGGCCGAGGCGAGCAAGAGCGTGTTCGAGGCCTTTCTGGCGCGCAGCAAGGAGGCTGCGTCGCAGCTCAACATGCAGGTTTCGGATACGCGCGTCGTATCGCCGGCGACGGTGCCGACCGCACCTTCGCACCCGCAGCGCACGCTGATCGTCGGCTTGGCCTTTTTCGGCAGCCTCGGGCTCGGCATCGCCATTGCGCTCGGCAGGGAGACAATGGGACGCGGGTTCCGCCGCTCTGACGAGGTGGAGAGCGTGCTCGGGTTGCCGCCATTGACCTCGATCCCGCTTGTGGAGGTTCGCAGCCCGCCGGCGCTCACCGGGCCGAAGCCGCTGATTGGCGATCTGCGTACGCTCCATCTGGGAGGGCAGACGAAGGCGGGTGAGAAACCGGCGGCCGATGCGCGCACAGCCGCGGATCGGCAACTTGCAGCGATCGTGCTTGATCGTCCCGACAGTGCCTTCACCGAGAGCGTACACGCGCTGCGCTATACATTGCGGCATCAGAATCCGGCGCGGGATTCTTCGGTGATCGTCATTTCGTCCGCGCTTCCGGGCGAGGGCAAGTCGACGGTTGCGGCCAATCTCGCGCGGGCCGCGGCGTCGGTCGGCGAGAAGGTATTGCTGATCGATGCCGATCTTCGTCGCCCGTCGCTGGGCGCCATGCTCGAGGTCGAGCCGACCTCCGGCCTCGTCGGACTGGTCTCGGGTACGGACGACATTTCCAGGGTGGTGCAGCGAGACCCGCGGTCGGGGTTGTTCGTGCTGGCCGGCGCGGACCGCGCCTCTTCGGCACAAGCCATGGCGCTGCTGTCGTCGCGACGCATGTCGCAGCTGATCCACCACGCCCGCTCGGGTTTCGACCTGGTCGTGATCGACTCGCCGCCGCTGCTGCCCGTCGCCGATACCCGCGCCCTGATCGACCATGCGGACGGCGTGCTGCTGGTGGTGGCGTCCGAGCAGACGAGTCGCGACGCGGTTGCCGCGGCGTTGCGGGAAACGCCCGGTCTCGACGGCAAGCTGACCGGGGTGGTGCTCAACAAGGCCGAACCGGAATTCGAGCGCTACTACCGCGACTACCGGTCCGCCGAACCGGCGGTGGCGTCATGAGTTTCATGCAGATCACAGGTGGGTAATGGAGAGTTCGGATAGCCATCGTGTCGCGTTCCCGCGCCGGCGCTCGCAACTGCCCTCGTTCGTGCGCGCCGCGGGAACAGAGCGGGCGGTCGACCGCGACCGTGATCCGTCGCTCGAGGCACGCATCCGCGTCGGTGGCGGCGCGGGGTCAGCTGCGACGGTGTGGCTGCGCGCGTCCAGCCCCGCACTCGTCAATGCTGCGACGCTACCGCTGCTCGCGGCCTGCGTCGAAGCCCTGCTCGTCGCGTTGGTCACCTTCGAAGCGGGCCGGATCTATCATCAGATTCAGTTCGGGCATCTGCCTTATGCCGGCTTCTACCTGATGGCGACGCTGGCATTGGCAGTGCTGTTCGTGGCGCCGGCGGCCTTCCGGCGGGACTACTCGTTGAAGCGCTTGCTCGATCGCAAGGAGCAGGTCCGTTCGGCGGTGATGCTGTGGAACACAGTGTTCTCGCTGTTCATTCTTGCCCTGTTCCTCACGCACTCGACGGACTTTTACTCGCGCGGGTCGATCCTGATCCAATACGTGATTGGTCTTGCTGCCGTGGTCGGGCATCGCCTGGTGCTGACGCAACTCGCGATCCATGGACTGGAAAAGGGGCGACTCGCTGGCAAGCAGGTCCTGGTGATCGGCGCCGGCGCTGCGGTCAGCGAGGTCCTGCGGCGCCTGCGCGGCGAGCCGCAAGGTGCGGAAGTCATCGGCGCGGTGCGGCTCGGCAGCAGCGAGCGACGCGAGCCGCGGGAAGTGGCCGACGACATTCGGGCCGCGGTCGAAGCCGCGTGCGAGATCTCGCGTCGCACGCCCATTGACGAAATCGTCGTTGCTTTGCCGTGGGGTGAGAGCGAGCGGATCCGAGCGTTGGTCGAGGGGTTGGCGGTCGTTCCGGCGTCCATCCATCTGGCGCCGGACCCGCATGCGGGCTGGACGCGCGAACCGGTGGTGGCGCGCGTCGGGCGGTTGCCGATGGTGCGGCTGTCGCGCGCGCCGCTCACGCTGCGTGACAGGGCGATGAAGCGGCTGTTCGATCTTGCAGTGGGCAGCTTGCTTCTGCTGATCGCGGCGCCCTTGTTCGCAGTGGTGGCCGTGTTGATCAAGTTGGACTCGCCTGGCCCGGTCTTCTTCCGGCAGCGGCGCAACGGGTTCAACCAGCAGGAATTCCGGATCTTCAAGTTCCGGACGATGACCACATTGGATGACGGACCGGTGATCCGGCAGGCGACGCGCAACGATCAGCGCATCACGCGCATCGGCAAATTCCTACGCAGCACCAATCTCGACGAGTTGCCGCAACTGCTCAACGTGCTGCGCGGAGAGATGTCGCTGGTGGGCCCGCGACCGCACGCGGTCGCACACAACAACGAGTACGAAGAAAAGGTGCGGCTCTATGCCCGGCGGCACAACGTGAAGCCCGGCATCACTGGCTGGAGCCAGGTCAACGGGCTGCGTGGCGAGACGGACAGTTTGGAGAAGATGCGGCAGCGGGTGGAGCACGATCTCCACTACATCGACCATTGGTCGCTGCTGTTCGACGTCAAGATCATGCTGATGACCGTGTTCTCACCGAGGTCATATCGCAATGCCTATTGAGACGTCCGGAACAACCGGCCCAATGGCGGTGACCGCGGGAGCGGCGACGCAGGACCATGGCGGTGCGCGCAACGCGAACGGCCGGGGTCCGAAGCACGGCCTGATCCGTGCGATCCGGCTCGCGGTCCGCCGCGGGCTGATGAATGCGCGGCGGCTCTACTACGTGCGTGTATGGGGCATGAATATCGACCCGAGCGCCTGGTTTTCACTGAAGGTGCATTTCGACCGGACGCATCCGCGCGGGATCCATATCGGGCCGGAGAGCTACGTCGCCTTCGGTGCGGTGGTGCTGAGCCACGACATGACGCGCGGGATCTACGCGGACACGCGGATCGGCGCGCGCTGTTTCATCGGCGCGCACAGCATCCTCCTGCCGGGCGTGACGATCGGCGACGGGTCGATCGTCGGCGCCGGCAGCGTGGTGACGCAGGACGTGCCAGCCGGGACCATCGTCGCCGGGAATCCAGCGCGGGTCGTGCGCGCGGGCATCAAGACATACCGGTTCGGCTGCCTGTGGGACTGGGAGGCGACATCGGCATCGCGGCGCGACTGACGCGTTACGGGGCGAAAGCGGGGGAGGTGCGGGATAGCGGCCGCGAGCGGCACGCGTCCCAAAACGGGAGATGACGATGCGGGCGGAGTTTCTCGACGTTCCTATCGATCTGCTGACCTTCGACCAGACCCTGGCGCGGGCGGTCGAGGCGATGCAGACGCGGCGGCTGACGCAGCATGTCGCGATCAACGTCGCCAAGCTGGTGAAGATGCGCCACGATCCGGAGCTCCGCCGCGACGTCAGCGAGAGCCACATCGTCGGGGTCGACGGCATGGGCATCGTCTGGGGAGCGCGGGCGCTCGGGATTCCGGTGCCGGAGCGCGTACCCGGCGTCGACCTGATGGAGCGGCTGCTTGGCGTGTGTGCCGAGGAAGGGTTCCGGCCGTATTTCCTCGGCGCCCGCGAGGACATTCTGAAGAAGGCGGTGGCCGAGGCGGCGCGGCGCTGGCCGGCGCTGATGTTCGCCGGCTTCCGCAACGGCTATTTCGGGCGCGAGGACGAGGCCGAAATCGTCGAGGCGATCCGGAGTAGCGGCGCCGATTGCCTGTTCATCGGCATGCCGACCCCGCGCAAGGAACGGTTCCTGCACGCCTACCGCGATGTGCTCGGCGTGCCGTTCATCATGGGCGTCGGCGGCGGCATCGACGTGCTGGCGGGGCATGTGTCGCGCGCGCCGGAGGCGGTGCAGCGCAGCGGCCTCGAATGGCTTTACCGCATTTATCAGGAACCGGGGCGGATGTGGTGGCGCTATGCCAGCACCAATGCCGTGTTCGCCGGTCTGCTCGCGAGGGCGATGCTCGGGCGGGTGTTCGGCCGACCGCCGGCGCTCGGGCGGGCGTAAGGAGTACGGAAATGCACATACTCGTCGTATTCGGAACGCGACCGGAAGCGATCAAGCTGTTCCCTGTGATCCATGCCTTGCGGCGCAATCCCGCGTTCCGGGTGACGGTTTGCGTTACGGCGCAGCATCGGCAGATGCTGGACCAGGTTCTGGACATCGCCGCAATCACACCCGACTTCGACCTGGACGTGATGCGGCCGAACCAGACGCTGCCGCAGCTGACGGCGCGCATCCTCAACAGGCTCGACCAGGTTCTCGCCGAGGTCCGGCCTGACCGCGTCATGGTGCAGGGTGACACCACCACGGCCATGGTCGGTGCGCTTGCCGGCTTCTACCGGCGCATTCCGGTCGATCATGTCGAGGCTGGCCTGCGTTCAGGCGACATCTATTCGCCGTGGCCGGAGGAGGTGAACCGCAAGATGGTCGGCTCCGTCGCCTCGCTCCATTTCGCCCCGACCGTGCGGGCGGCGCGGGCGCTCCAGCGCGAGAACGTGCCGGCCGATCGCATCTTCACGACCGGCAACACGGTGATCGACGCGCTGGTGCAGACCCGCGCGCGGATCTCGCAGATCGCCATGTCGGGAACGAACGAGGGGTTGCCGGCGGAAGGCGACAACACGCGCGTCATCCTGGTGACGGCCCACCGGCGTGAGAACTTCGATGGCGGCATCGAGCGGATCGCGTCGGCGCTGGTGCGTCTCGTGGAGCGGGGCGATGTGCGCATCATCTTCCCGGTCCATCCCAATCCGAACGTGCTCGAGCCGATGCGCGCACTGGTCGGCAATCATCCACAGATCCGCCTGATCACGCCGCTGGAATACGTTCCCTTTGTCCGCGTGCTGTCGCGATCGCATCTGGTGCTGACCGATTCCGGCGGCATCCAGGAGGAGGCACCGGCGCTCGGCAAGCCGGTGCTGGTGATGCGGGAAACGACCGAGCGGCCGGAAGGGGTCGAGGCGGGAACCGCGATCATGGTGGGCACGGACCCAGACCGGATCGTGGCCGAGGCGAACCGGCTGCTCGACGATCATGCCCGTTACGAGCGGATGAGCCGTGCGCACAATCCGTTCGGCGACGGCCGGGCGAGCGAGCGCATTGTCGACATCCTGGCGCAGGAGATGCGCCGCACTGGTATCAATCAGGAGGCCCTGCGTCATGCATCCTAATTTTTCCACCGTCTGCGTCGTGGGGCTCGGCTATATCGGCCTTCCCACCGCGGCGCTGATCGCGAGCCGGGGTCTCAATGTCGTCGGGGTCGATATCGACCCGGAGGTGGTGGCGATCGTTGGCGAAGGCCGCGTGCACATCACCGAAGCGGACCTCGACGGGCTCGTCCAGAAAGGCGTGCATTCCGGCCGGCTGGTTGCGCGGCAGCAGCCCGAGCCGGCGGATGTGTTCCTGATCACCGTGCCGACGCCGCTTTCGGGCAACAAGAAGCCCGTACTGGACTACGTCTACGATGCGGCGCGGTCGATCGCCCCGTATGTCCGGAAGGGCAGCCTGGTCATTCTGGAGTCGACTTGCCCGGTCGGAACGACGGAGCGCGTCTGCGCAATCCTCGCGGAGTTGCGCCCGGATCTCCGGTTCCCGGGAGACGACGACGATAGCGGCTCGCCTGCTGACGTGGCCATTGCCTATTGCCCGGAACGGGTGCTGCCGGGGCGGATCCTGGTCGAGCTGGTCCAGAACGATCGCTGCGTGGGCGGGCTCACGCCGGCGTGTACGGAGAAGGCGCGGCAATTCTACGAATTGTTCGTGCGCGGCGGCTGCCTGGAGACGACCGCCCGCACCGCGGAGATGGTCAAGCTGACCGAGAACGCGTTCCGCGACGCCAATATTGCTTTCGCGAATGAGCTCTCGGTCATCTGCGACCGGCTCGGCATCGACGTGTGGGACGTGATCGATCTCGCCAATCGGCATCCGCGCGTGGAGATCCTCAAGCCGGGGCCGGGTGTGGGCGGCCATTGCATCGCTGTGGATCCTTGGTTCATTGTCGATGCCGCGCCGCACGAGGCGCGGATGATCCGGACCGCGCGCGAGGTCAATGACGGCAAGATCGACTATGTGTACGAACGGGCGCGGCAATTGATCGACACCTATCCGGAGCGGACCGTGGCCTGCCTCGGGCTTTCCTTCAAAGCCAATGTGGACGATCTGCGCGAAAGCCCGGCGCTGGAGATCGCCCGCAGGCTGGGCGAGACCTACGGGTCCCGCGTGCGCATCGTCGAGCCGTTCATCGACGCACTGCCGGAAGCGATCGCGGCGACGGGGGCGCAACAATGCGATCTCGACACCGCGTTGGCGGATGCGGGTGTGCTGATCCTCCTGGTCGATCACGACATGTTCCGGCGCGTGACCGCCGAGCGGCGGGCCGGCGCCGTTGTGTACGACACGCGGGGGATCTGGCGGCGATGAGCGTGCGCCCTGTAACAGTCGCGGCGGCGCGGCATCGCGCGGAGGCGGGTTTCGGACCACATGCCGTACCTCCTGCCGACATCGAACGGGACGACCGAGCGGCGGAGGCGGTTCCTTCGCCGGACGCGCCGGCGATGCAAACGATCATGCGTCTTCATAAGCTTTCGCGTTGGCTGATGCTGCGGGGGTGGCGCCGTCTGTCCGTGACGATCGACCGGATCATCCGCGTGGTCTATGCCGCGCGAATTCCGGCAGAGGCGGAGATCGATCCCAGCGTCCATTTCAGTCACAACGCGCTAGCCGTCGTGGTGACAAAGAAGGCGCGGATCGGGCCGCGATGCCAGATCGGCATGCATGTGCTTCTCGGCAGCCGCTGGCCGCTCGAAGGCGGCCCCAGGCTCGAAGCCGACGTGATCGTGCATGCGGGCGCCAAGATCATCGGGCCGGTGACCGTGGGCGCGGGCAGCGTGGTGGGTGCCAATGCCGTGGTGCTCGAGGACATCCCGCCCCGTTCCCTGGCGGTCGGCGTCCCCGCCGTCGTGAAGCGGAGCAATCTCTCGATCGACGATTACCGCGCCCCGGCCAATGCCAGCGACGCCGACTGAGAGTTCGAGCCGCCGGTGAGCTCATCGAGGAGCGTGCGATAGCGGGCGGCGATCGCCGGGCGCCGCAGGGTTTCCAGTGCGCCGGCAGCCTGCAGGCGGCGGATCGAGCCCTTGAGATGGGCGCTGTTGTCCAGCAAGTGGCGAACGCCGCCCGCGACGTCGTCGACCGATTCCGGATCGCAGCGATAGCCGACGTCGAGACCGTCGAGATAGCCGTCGATGCCGCGGCCGCGGGACCACAAAATCGGCACGCCGGCGAGCAACGCCTCGACATGGACCATGCCGTAGGTTTCGCGCCGGGTCGGCATCACGAACGCCGCATAGCGATTGATGGTCTGCTGCACCGAGGCATGATCGAGTGGACCGCACAGGCGGATGCGTCCATCATGTCCCGCGCCGCGGATCAGCCGGTTCACGGCAAGGAGGCTTTGCGGGTTGCCGCGGCCGTAGACGTCCAGGCGAACATCCGGCACATGCCGTGCCACCTTGTTGATGGCTTGGACGAGCGTGTCGAAGCCTTTGCGACGCCAGGAATCGAACGCGAACACCGTGATCAGATGGGGGGCGTTCGTTTCCGTCGGTGGAAGAACGGCATCCGCAGCGGTCATGACGGGTAGCAGCCCGAATTTCTCAGACGGCAGTTCGAGCACGTCCGCGAAATAATCCTGTGTCCACGGTGCTGCGGGCAGCAGCCGCGCCGCTTGGCGAGCGATGGCCTGGTATGCCGGGCGCAGCCCCCGTTTGGCCGCGACGATTTTGATGTCGGTGTCGCCCCACAGGCTGGCGACGAACGGACGGCCAAGGCGCTCCGCGACGGCGGCCGCGACAAAGCCTTCGACCGAAAACTTATGGGCGTGAATGAGATCGGGGACGCGATCGCGCGCGGCGAGATCGGCGAGGATGACGTCGGCGACCGGCCGCAACGCGCGCGCCAAGGCGAGGCCATACGGCGGCGCGCCATAGGCGATGGCGATGCGATCCGGGCCGAACGGCAGCGTTGCGACATCGCGCTGCCAGCTGACGCGGTTCAGTGAGTAGACGAGGTGACGATAGTCGCCCACCGCGTCGATCAGGCTCGCGACCGCGCGTGTCTTGGCCGGAACGAGTGGGTCAGGAAAATCGGCGCTGATATGGACGATAGATTTCATGAACACGCCGCTCGGGAGGGAGGGTGACGGCCATCGCGAAGGCGATCGAACAGATATTCGCCAATGTGGTGAAGCCGCTCGATTCGGTGATGCCGTTGAGGAGGACAAACGAGAGGATGGCCAGGGTGGCGCGATCGCCGAGAATAATGGCGCGCAGGCCGACGCTGAGGATCGACAGGAGAAACAGGCCGACGCCGACCCAGCCTGTGGTGAGGAGCAGTTGCAGGACGACATTGTGCGCGTGGGAGGTGAGGAACCCGACCTCGCGCTCGTGCTGCGGCAGGACGAAAACGGAGCTGGCGTAGCCGAATCCGGTCCATGGCTTGGCTTCGGCGAGCTTGGCGACGGCGTACCAAATGTCGGTTCGGCCGGTGAAGGATGCGACTTCCTCGATGCTGCCGCTGCGCGAAATCACCCGCAATGCATCGTCGCCGGCAGGCAAAATCGCGGCGAGCGAAACCAACGCCAGGGAGACGGCGAAGACGGCGATATAGAGCCGCTGTCGTGTTAGTAGGTGGAATGCACCGAGTATGACGACCACCATCATCATGGAGGTACGGGAATTGGTCATGACCAGGGCCGCGGCCATGATCAGCGCGCCGACCGGGACGAACCAGCGGTTGGCCGCGTGCAGCTCGCGCGCGTAGATGCCGATAATGACCAGACCGAACGCCGCCAGGCGGCCCATATTGTTGGCGCTGCCGGCAATGCCGGACAGCCGGTTGCTGACATAACGCTGCTCGTTGAGCCAGTAGACATAGCGGCCGAATTCGGGGACGGCGAAGTAGAGGACGATCGAGATGAGGCAGAACACGACGATTGCCGCGATGACGGCGGAGAAGATCGCAATCCGGTCGATCGTGGCGAAGGCATAGGCGCAGAACAGGACGCAGGCGAGGATCGAGAAGGCGGCGACGGCAGAATAGGCCGGGCTCTGCGATACGGCTGCCGTGACGAACAGCCACGCCAGCAGCATAAGCCACGGCAAATTGGTCGGCGTCAGAATCGCGCCGACCCAGCGCTTGGCGTGGCACAGGGCGACGGCCGCGATGGCCGTCCAGACCGCGAGCTTCAGGAGGACCTGGAAATCGACGTCCTTGTCCTGGTACTCGCGGACGCGGAATACCGCGTCCGTGAGGAACACCATGGCGAAGACGAGCGCCAGCGTTGCCAGCGGCCGACGGTTGAGCGCGCTCCAGGCAAGCACGGCAACGGCAACGGCCGCGGGCAGGGCCGCGACCGCGACGACGGCTTTGGGCTCGATGGCGACCACGGCAAGCGTCGCCAGCGCCGCCGCGACGAGGAGCACCAGCGGATGGGCGCTGACGCCGCTCACGCAGCCGTCCCGCGCTTGATCACCAGCGCCGTTCCGATCACGGCGAAGAGCCAGCCGCTGGCGCAAGCGATAACCGCCCCCACGGCGTCGCCCAGGGTGATGAAGGGCACTGACAAAACGAGTGCCAGCAGCGAGCCGATGCCGCGGGCGAGATAGTAGCCGCGGAACGAGCGACGCGCGTAAATGAGAGACTCCAGCGGCATGCTGACGCTGATCAGCGCATAGACCGGGATCCACGCGATCAGGGCGTCGGTGAAAGGCGTGAATTTCGTGCCGTAGGCGAGGGCGAGGAGCGGCTCGGCCCACCAGGCGACCAGAAGGCCGAGGGCGAACGCGATGAAGCCGTAGAGCGCTGCGAGCCGCATGGTCACCGCCAGCGCGCGCGGTCCTGCGGAGTCGCCGGCGCGGCGCGCGAAAGCCGCCTTGTCGGCAAGGTCCAGGCCGCGCAGCAGGATTTGCAGCGGTTGCAACAGGCTGCGGGTGGCGACGAACGCGGCGGCATGGATGGGCGCCGCCATGGCACCAAGGACGAAGAGGGGAGCGTGATTGTAGCCGGCATAGGTCCCGGTCGCGACCAGGGCCCAACCTCCATAGCGTTCGACGTCGTAGCGCAGCAGGCGGGCCCCGCCGCGCCAATCGATCGTGCCAATGCCGAAAATCAGGACGGCGGCGTGCACCAGCATGCCGGCGGCCAGAGCAAACAGGACAATGGGGAAAGACCAGAGTCCCGCCAGGGCAGCGCTCGCGGCAACGGCGGCGACGGCCGCATACCAGGCGGCGCTGAGAAACAGGAGGCCCGGCCGGCCGATCTTGATCATCAGGGCGCGGGTGAGCTCGAGCTCGAGATAGGTGATCAGACAGGTTGCGCTCGCGGCCGCGATCAGGACGGCGAATTCCGAGGCCCCGAGGACATGCATGAGCAACCCCGCACCGAGGCTCAGCGCCAAACTGATGAGGAGCACCAGCAGATGACTGGCGAGATAGGCGCCGCGGCGGCGATAGGCGCGGTGGTCAGCCAAGAGCGCAAGGGGGATGACGATCGCGTGCCGCTGCAACGCCTGCACCAGCAGCGCGATCGACAAGCCGATACCGTAGGCGGCAAGATGTTCAGCGGCGAAGGCACGGCCAATGACGAGCGTCAGGCCGAAGTTGGTCGCGGAGACCAGTACCTGGTCCCCAACCGTCGCGGCGCGAACGAACATGGCTGCGCGCCGCATCTTACCGCCGCGCAGCGTGGCCTTGTCGACTTCCGCGGTCACCGCGCTCATGCCGCCTTTATCCTGCGCGGTACCGCCAATCGGGCGCCGTCAGTTGGTCGGCCGATGGCAGAGGAAGATCTTCTCGCCACGGGCCAGGCCGTAGCGCGAGACGTCGGGTTCCACTGCCGTATATTCCTCGACCGTGAAGCCTGGCTCGGCCAAGCGCATCCGTGCATCTCGGCCGAAATAGCGAACGTGATCGCGTTGGCCGAAATATAGAAGTCGGTCGTTCTGGGTGGTCTTTGAAGGATCTTCGTAGGTCCGCTCCCAGCCTTCAATGATCGGGAACATCGCGATCAGCAGGCCGCCGGGCCGCAGCACGCGATAGAGCTCGGCGATCGCCGCGCGATCGTTGACGTGTTCGAGCACATGGAGACAGACGATCACGTCAAAAGTCTGATCGGGGATCGTCAGCGCCTCGATGTTCTCCTTGCGATCCACGCCTTCGGCGAAGAGATCAGCCGTCACATAGGAGTTGGGGGCGTGTTTCTGGATCAATTTGCGGATGGCGACTTCAGGCGCGAAGTGCAGGACGTCCTTGCCGGTGAAGAAGCGCCGTTCCTCGGTTGCGATGCAGAGCAACCGGTGCCGTTCCAGCGAGCCGCATTTTGGGCAGTAGATGTCGCACACGTAGGGATAGCCGTAGCCGAGGAACTTTCCCTGATAACCGCAAAGCGGGCAATCGCGGGTGAACTTGCCCAATGCGCGTCTTACGGAGATCGAAAGATATTTGAGGGAGCGATAGTAAGTTCTCAACATCCGCCGCACCTCCACCCGATTACTGACGATTGTTGATCTTATCCGCATGAGCCGTGGCGAAAGTTCGGCAATCGCGACATCGCTGTGAAACGACGTGGCGAAGATGTGAGCGGTGTGGCGGGCGTGCACCGCTGCGGCTCAACGACAACACGCGCGTGGCATCCTCGTCATTAACCGGCCGCACTAACTCCTATCGTGGACACGCGTACAGGAGGAGCCGATGCGAACTCTGTTTCGTGCCGCCGCCGCGGCGTGCGTGCTGG
>Ga0182741_1002507_pt1 | contig 21168 bp, 19 predicted proteins | sample eDN5th37CBELigOP_FD_128874 | JGI IMG/M metagenome (GOLD analysis project Ga0182741, IMG submission 128874) | Enriched Organic Plus compost microbial communities from Emeryville, California, USA - eDNA 5th pass 37_C BE-Lig OP (version 2) (version 2) ... | reverse complement strand
ATGATCGCTGCCGCACGCGATTGGCGGAGCGCCGTGCAATGGGCATCCATGACTCTTTGATGCGAGGCCGGACGTGTTTGATTTCGTCACTGAACTTTTGAGCCACGTGTTCAGCCTGCTTGGCCAGGCAGGCAGTCGACATGCCTGGGCCATTCTCGTGGGCTTGCTCGTCTTGATTTCAGTCATCTGCGCGTTCTTGTTCTGGTCGAGCCGAGGTTGATGCCTCCGTTTTTGCATGCCGGTTGCCTGGCGGCCCCCGTTTCTCCATCGATGACACGCCGCTGGCGCGGTTCCCCGGACGGCGCTGGGATGCGCTGGCGGCACCGGCCGGTTCACGGGAGAACGTGATGGGCCTGGTGCAACCTGATGGCCGGCGCCGCTCATCCTGTTCGGCCCATCGATGGCGGTCGGCCTGCTCTACAAGGGCCTGCGCTGGCGCCGGCGCGGCGTCAACCAGAACTGGAGCCTGTGCCTGTTCGTGAGCGTGGCTGGCCGTCATCACCGTCCTGAACAAACTGCGCCGAACCATGGGTCGGGCCGCTAGACTGGATGGCATGTTCGCCCTGCCGCCCCTGCCCGCCGATGCGCCGTCGCTGCTGATCGGCTTCAGTGGTGGACTGGATTCGACCGTGCTGCTGCATCGCGTCCGGCACGATCCGGCCTTTCGCGGCCACGGATTGCGCGCCATCCATGTCCATCACGGCCTGCAGGCGATGGCCGACGCATGGGCCGCACACTGCCAGCGCGTCTGCGACGCCTGGGACATTCCCTTGCTGATCGCGCGCGTCGAGGTGCCCGCCCCTGCGGGCCAGGGCCTGGAGGCGGCAGCCCGCGCGGCCCGTTATGCCGCCTTTGCGCGGGCGATGGCCTCCGGCGAGGTACTGGTGACGGCCCATCATCTGCAGGATCAGGCGGAGACCTTCCTGCTGCGCGCGTTGCGCGCCTCCGGCGCGGACGGACTCGGTGCGATGCGCGAGTGGCGCCCGTTCGCCACGGGATGGCATTGGCGTCCGCTGCTGGATACTCCGCGCGCCGAACTCGAGACGCATGCGCGGCGACATGGGCTGGACTGGATCGAGGATCCCAGCAACCTGCATGTCGCGCACGACCGCAACTTCCTGCGCCATCACATCATGCCGCTGCTGGAACAGCACTGGCCGCACGCCTCGGCCGCACTCGCCCGCAGCGCCGCGCTGGTCCGCGAAAGCGCCGGCCTGCTCGAGCCGGAGGATGCATGCGCACTGGCGATGGCGTGCACGCTGGATCCGGCGGCGTTGTCGACCACCGCCCTGCTCGCGCTGCCGCCCGCGCGTCGGGCCCGCGTGCTACGCCGCTGGCTGGCCGGGCTCGGGCTGCCTCCGTTGTCTGCCGAGGGCGTGCGCCGGATCGAACAGGATCTGCTGGTCGCCGCGGCGGACGCGGAAGCGGAGTTCGCCTGGCAGGGTGCGGTCGTGCGCCGCTGGCGCGATCTGCTGCACGCCGGCCCCGCGCGCGCGCCGCTGCCCGCGGATTGGGAAACCGAATGGGATTCACGCGCGCCGCTGCGCCTGCCGACCGGCGATGTGCTGGTCCTGGAAGGCGCGACCTGGCCAACGCCCCTGCGGGTCGCCGGACGCCGGGGCGGCGAACGCCTGCGGCTGCCCGGCCGAGCGCATTCGCACGCGCTGAAGCACCTGCTGCAGGCCGAGGGCATCCCGCCGTGGGAGCGCCGCCTGTTGCCGCTGGTGTGGGATACCGGCGGCGAACTGCTGGCCGCCGGTGATCTGCTGCCGGGTGCGCGCCTGGACGACTGGCTGCGGCGGAACGGCGCCACCCTGCGCTGGGAACGCGCCGCCTGAACACCGCGCGTTGACCTTCCCGCGGCGGCTCCGCACACTTTCGCGCATGGTCAAGAAAAACACCCCCGACGCATCCCCGGTGGCGAACTTCGAACAGTCGCTGGAAGAACTCGAACGCCTGGTCGACCGCATGGAACACGGCGAGCTCAGCCTCGAGGATTCGCTGGCCGCCTACGAACGTGGCGTCGGCCTGTACCGGCAGTGCCAGGCCGCGCTGGAGCAGGCGGAATTGCGGGTGCGCCTGCTCAGCGATCCCGCCCAACCGGACAGCGCCGAGCCGTTCGCGCCCCTGCCCGATGGCAACTGAGGCCCGTTTCGCGGCCTGGGCCGCACGTACCGAAGCCTCGCTCGAGCAGGCCCTGCCTTCTCCGGATCAGGCGCCCGGCCGGCTCCATGCCGCCATGCGCCACGCGGTGCTGGGCGGCGGCAAGCGGATGCGCCCGCTGCTGGTCTATGCCGCCGGCACCGTGTCCGGCGCGCCGGAAGCACTGCTCGACGCGCCCGCCGCGGCAGTCGAGCTGATCCACGCCTATTCGCTGGTGCACGACGATCTGCCGGCGATGGACGACGACGACCTGCGCCGTGGTCGTCCGACGGTGCACGTCGCCTTCGACGAGGCCACCGCCATCCTCGCCGGCGATGCCCTGCAGACGCGTGCCTTCGAACTGCTGGCGCAGGCGCCGGCCGATGCCGACGTCCGCCTGGCCTGGGTGCAGGCGCTGGCGAGCGCGTCCGGTGTCGCCGGCATGTGCGGCGGCCAGGCGCTCGACATCGATGCGACCGGGCGCCGGCAGAGCCTGGACGAACTCGCGCACATGCATGCCTGGAAGACCGGGGCGCTGATCCGCGCGGCGGTCCGCCTCGGTGCGGTGGCCGGGCGCGCGGAAACCGAAATGCTGGAACGCCTGGATGGATTCGCCGCGTCGCTGGGGCTGGCTTTCCAGATCCGCGACGACATCCTGGACGTGGAAGGCAGTTCCGCCCAACTCGGCAAGACCGCGGGCAAGGATGCCGCGCAGGCCAAATCCACCTATCCCGCCCTGCTCGGCCTGGACGGCGCCAAGGCGCGGCTGGACGAACTGGAAGCGGCGATGCAGGCGTCGCTGTCCCCGTTCGGTGATGCCGCGGCGGCGCTGCGCGCCCTCGGCGAGCTGGCAATCCGCCGCAACCATTGAGCGCGCCTGCACGCGGCCGTCGCCATGAAAAAGGCCCGGTCAGACCGGGCCTTTTTTCGCGATACGGAACATCCGCTTACTTGATCAGGCGCAGCGCGAACGGATAACGATAGGCTTCGCCGTTGTTGGCCTTGATCGCGGCGATGATGGTCAGCACCAGCCAGGCGATGCCGATGATCACCATCAGCGGCAGCGTGATGAGGGCACCGATGCCCAGGGTCACGATGGTGAGCAGGAACAGCGCCAGGAAGACGATGCCGACGGTGATGTTGAAGTTCAACGCTTCCTTGCCCTGATCGTTGACGAACGGCATGGTGTCCTTCTTCACCAGCCAGATGATCAGCGGGCCGATGAAGCAGCCGATGCTGCCGGCCCAGCCGGAGGTGACGATGCCGCCCAGCAGCGCCGACAGGTGGGCGAACAGCGCCCACTGCCTTTCTTCCGCGCTGGGTGCGCCGGAAGTCGGTGGCGGCGGCGGTGTGGTGACGTTCTCGAACTCGGTCATGCGCGTATCCCCATTCCTTGTTGACGTTGACGGTATGGAACAACCCCGGGCGCCACTTTCGGGGCCGGGGCGATCCCTGTCAAGACACGTCAATCGGCCCCGGCAACGGTCATGCGTCCCAGCAGGATGGAACCGCATGCCACGTGGGAACGCGGATCCACGTCGCTGCCCACCGCCTCGATGCCCGCGAACATCTGCTTGAGGTTGCCGGCGATGGTGATGCCGTCGACCGCATGGCTGATGGCGCCGTTCTCCACCCAGAACCCGGCGGCACCGCGCGAGTAATCGCCGGTCACCGCATTGACGCCCTGCCCCATCAGTTCGGTGATCACCAGACCACGTCCCATGCCACGGACGAGCTCGTCGAAACCGCCCGCATTGGCCGCGACCTCGAGGTTGTGCACGCCGCCGGCGTTGCCGGTGCTCCGCAGGCCCAGTTTGCGCGCCGAGTAGCTGCCCAGCAGATAGCGTTCCAGCACGCCCGCGCGGACCAGCGGGCTGTCGCGGGTGGCCACGCCTTCGGCATCGAAGGCGGCCGAGCGCCAGCCGTGGCGCAGGAACGGGCGTTCCTCTATGCCGAACCAATCGGGAAAGATGCGCTGGCCCGCATGATCGAGCAGGAAGCTCGCGCGCCGGTACAGCGCCGAGCCGGAAACGGCTCCCAGCAGATGGCCGATCAGGGAACGCGCCACTTCGGCGGCAAACAGCACCGGATACTCCCCGGTCGGCACGGTGCGGGGTTGCAGGCGCGCCACCGTGCGCTCGGCGGCGCGCCGGCCGACCGCCTGCGCCGCTTCCAGCGTGGAAGCATCCAGCGCGGTCGTATACCAGCCATCGCGCTGCATGCCGTCGCCTTCGCCGGCAATCAGGGCACAGCCCAGCGTGTGCTGGGTGCTGCGCTCGCGCCCCACGAATCCATGCGAATTCGCGTAGACCGACAGGCTTTCGGAACTTCCCACCGAGGCGCCGTCGGAGTTGCCGATGCGACTGTCGGCCGCGCGCCCGGCCTCTTCGCAGGCCAGCGCCAGATCCAGCGCCTCGTCGGCCTGCACCGGCCAGGGATGCCAGAGATCGAAATCCGGGAAGGTGGTCGCCATCCGGTCCGCGTCGGCCAGCCCGGCCGCCTCGTCGTCCTCGGTGTAGCGGGCGATGGCGCAGGCCTGCTCGACGGTCGCCTCCAGGCTTTCCTCGCGCAGATCGGCGGTGCTTGCGCTGCCCTTGCGCCGGCCGAAGTAGACGGTCACGCCGATGCCGCGATCGCGGGTGGACTCGACGGTCTCGACTTCGCCCAGACGGACGTTGACGTTGAGCCCGCGCTCTTCGCTGCAACTGACCTCGGCCTGGCTGGCGCCGCGCGCCCGCGCGGCCGCCAGCAGGCGCTGCGACAGCTCGGCCAGGGTGTCCAGCCGGGCCAGACTGTCGTCGGCGGAAACGGTGATGGCGTTCAATGGCTTATCCTTATGCAATGCAGGAAGCCGGACCTCCCGGCTTCCCCCGTGAAAGATGTCCCGGCGCGCCCCGCAGGCGCCGCCGCGTGACCGGCAACCGAGATCGACCATGCGCGGACGCGACCCCGAAACCGGCGAATTCTATAGCCCCAGCCGCACCCGGCAGCGCGAGGACGCGCTGGAGGTGCGCAGCCTGGCCGAACAACTGGTGGCGCTGACGCCGGCGCGGCTGGCCAGGCTGCCGATTCCCGAGGACCTGATGCCGCACATCCTGGAAACCCAGCGCATCACCTCGCACATCGCGCACAAGCGGCAACTGCAATACCTCGCCAAGCAGATGCGCCGCGAGGACGACGAAGTGCTGGCCGCGATCCGCGACGCGATGGACGAAGGCGGCGATGCGGCCCGTCGCGAGGCCGCGCAGTTGCATCGCGCCGAGCATTGGCGCGAACGCCTGCTCGCCGACGGCGACAGCGCGCTGGGCGAGCTGCTCGAAGAATTTCCGCAGGCCGATCGCCAACGCCTGCGCCAACTGATCCGCAACGCCGGCGAGGAACGCGCGAAGAACAAGCCGCCCCACGCGTTCCGCGAATTGTTCCGCGAGATCCGCGAGCTGCTCGCCGCGGACGACGACGCGGTGCGCGACGACACCGGCGAAGACTGAGCCGCGTGCCGGCGCCCGTGCGGCGCCGTCCGCCCGCCCGCGGTTCACGCGCGGGTGCCGCCCACCGTCAGGCCCTCGATCAGCAACGATGGCTGGCCGACGCCCACCGGCACGCTCTGCCCGTCCTTGCCGCATACGCCGACGCCGGCATCCAGCGCGAGGTCGTGGCCGACCATGCCGACCTTCTGCATGGTTTCCGGCCCGTTGCCGATCAAGGTGGCGCCCTTGACCGGCGCAGTGACCTTGCCGTCCTCGATCAGGTAGGCCTCGGTCGCCGAGAACACGTACTTGCCGCTGGTGATGTCCACCTGGCCACCGCCGAAGTTCACCGCGTACAAGCCCTTCTTCACCGAGCGGATCATCTCTTCCGGATCGTGCTGCCCGGCCAGCATGTAAGTGTTGGTCATGCGCGGCATCGGCAGGTGCGCGAACGATTCGCGGCGACCGTTGCCGGTCGGCGCCATGCCCATCAGGCGCGCGTTGAGCGTGTCCTGCATGTAACCGACCAGCACGCCGTCCTCGATCAGCGTGGTGCAGTGGGTGGGCGTGCCTTCATCGTCGATGTTGAGCGAACCGCGCCGGCCCGGCAGGGTGCCGTCGTCCACGATGGTCACGCCGGGCGAGGCGACCCGCTGGCCGATGCGGCCGGCATAGACGCTGGTGCCCTTGCGGTTGAAGTCGCCTTCCAGGCCGTGGCCCACCGCCTCGTGCAGCAGCACGCCCGGCCAGCCCGCACCCAGCACCACCGGCATCACGCCGGCCGGCGCATCGATCGCGTCCAGGTTCACCAGCGCCTGCCGCAGCGCTTCGCGCGCCAGTTCCTCGGGTTGCCCGCCGCCGAGCAGCTCGGCATAGGAATAACGTCCGCCCATGCCGGCGTAACCGGATTCGCGGCGACCGTTCTGCTCCACCAGCACCTGCACGTTCAGGCGCACCAGCGGACGCACGTCGGCGGCCAGCACGCCATCGCTGCGGGCCACCAATATCGTGTCCAGGCCGCCGGACAGGCTCACCGTCACCTGCTGCACGCGCGGATCCGCCGCGCGCAGGAAGCGATCCACCGCGCGCAGGGCTTCCACCTTGGCGGCGTTGTCCATCGCGTCGATCGGATCATCGGCGCCGTACAGGGCACGCCCGCCGCCACGCACCAGCGCGCGCGGCGCGTGCGCGGCGCCGTCGCGGGCGATCGCGCGGGCCGAACGCGCGGCGTCCAGCAGGGCGACCGCGTTGATGTCGTCGGAATAGGCGAAGCCCGTCTTCTCGCCCGAGATCGCGCGCACGCCGACGCCCTGTTCGATCGAATGGGCGCCGTCCTTGACGATGCCGTCCTCCACCGTCCAGCTTTCGCGCCGTGCATGCTGGAAATAGAGATCGCCGAAATCGATGCCCGGCCCCAGCAAGGCGCCGAAGGCGCGGTCGAGGCCGTGTTGATCGAGGCCGGCAGGCAGCAAGAGGCGGGTTTCGGCGAGCGTGAGCGATGCGGTCATGGCGGGGAGATGGGGATAAAGACAGGGAGACGCAAGGCGGACGGCGTGCCCGGGTTCAGGGCAGTCCGGCCTGCACCGGGGAATGCGGCGCTTGCCCGCGTGATTGTTCGCGCGAGACGGCCTCGACCTTGGGCTGTTTCCACGGGCCGGTCACGCGATAGGTTTTGGCGCCCATTTCGCCCAGCGGCCGCTTGAGCACCGCGTTGGCCACCGCGCCGACCGCCGCACCGAGCGGGCCGGCCGCGACCGCGCCGACGGCGGTGAGCACGTTGGCGGACTTGGGCAGCACGTCGACCACCTGGTCGAACTGTTCGGCGCGCAGATCGGTCGTGCCGCTGATGCGGATCTCGGCAGCGGGGCCATCGATCACCAGCGCATCGGTGCGCGCCAGTCCGCTGCCGAGCGCGACCTGGCCTTCCATCCGGTTGAAGGCGAATCCCTTGGAGAAAAAGTCGCTGAAATCCAGGGTCAGGCGGCGGCGCAGTTCGGCCACGCTGAGCAGGCCGAGCACGCGCCCGGCGCCGGGCTCGAATTCGAGCAGGTGCCCGTCGCGGGCATCCACGCGGATGCTGCCTTCCAGATCGCTGAGCCGGAACGCGCCGGGACTCCCGCGCCATCCCAGGTTCGCCTGCAGATTGCCGTGGCCACCGCGGATGCGTCCGTCGTAGCCGGCATCGGCCAGCAACGCGCCGAAGTCGCGGCTGTCGACCCTGGCCTGCAACTGCGTCCGCGCCTGCGCGCCGCGTCCCAGCCAGGTGCCCGCCACCTCGATGTCCTGCTGAGCGGACCGCAATTGCAATTGTTCGATGTGCATGCCAGCGGGCAGTTGCCGGGTGCGCAGGCGCGCGCTGCCCAGCCGCGCTTCGCCCACGCGCAGTTCGTCCACGTCCAGCGACAGCGGCGGGATTCCCGCGGGATCGATGTCATCGTCGGGCGCGGATGCGGCGACGGTCGCCGTACCGCCGCCCTGCGCGCCGGTGCGTGGGGCCGCCACCGGCGCGGTCCTCGCCGGATCCGCCGGCGAAGCAGTCCGCCAATGCAGCCGCGCCAGCCGCCCCACGATGGCGCCGCCACGTGTCTCCGGCACCAGCAGGCCGCCGGACAACGCCGGACCTTCCAGCGTCACCGCCAGCGCGTTCGGCGCGGGCGCCAGTTGCAGTCGGGTATCGGGAAACACCGAACCGATCAGCAGCAGGCGCGCAGCGGTGATGTCGACATGACGCAACGCAAGGCCCTCGCCGTCGCCTTCCCCGCCGCCCTTGAACAGCGCGATCCAGTCCAGTGCGTCCAGTTGCCGGGTCCGGCCACTGACGATCAGCCCGGATGCAGGGGGCGCTTCCGCCACGGTGTCGCTGCCCAACACCACCCGCACCCCTGTCTGCTGGCCGTTGTTGCGCGCGCGCAGCGCCAATCGCTGGCCGAACGCGACCTCGATCTGGCCGCTGCCCAGCGGCATCGAAGTGCGCACCACGGTCGGCAAGGCGGCGAAGGCCGGCTTTTCCAGCGGCGCCGGCAGGTTCAGCGCGGTACCGACCAGTTGCGAGCGCAACTGCAATTGGCTGGGCGCATCGCTGGCCGCGCCGCGCGGGATGGTGACGCCGACGTTCCAATTCGAACGTCCGTCGATATACGGTTTCAGCCATGCCATTTCCGGAGCGCGGTCCAGCAGTTCCTTCGCATCAAGGCGAGCGGCGAGTTCGGCTTCGAACGCCTGCTGCGGATCCCGCACGCCGCTGCCCGCGCGCAGCGACAGCAGGCCCGGCTGTCCCTGCAGCATCACCTTCATCGGCTCGGACGCGAAGCCGCCATTGTCGTAGCGTGCCTTGCCCGTGACCTCGGTGAAGGCGAGATTCCAGCGTTTCCCCGCCAGCTTCGCGGCGCTCAGTTCCACCTCGCCTTCCAGTCGCTGGCGGGTGGGCGAATCCTTCTTCAACGGCTGCAGCAGATGGAAAGTCGCGCGGGTGCCGCCGGAGGCTTCCAGATCGGCCAGCGTCTCGCCATAGGTTTTCTGCAACGGGCTCTGGCGCAGCATCGCCAGCAGGCGTCCGGCATCGATGCGGGTCGCGGCGTCGATCAGCAGATTGGATTCGTGGAAGTCGGCGATGCCGGCGCTGAACTTCTCGACCGATACGCCACCCAGGTCGCCGCGTCCGTCCAGGGAGAAGCCATTGCCGATGAAGGCGATGTCCGCGTCCACGTGTTCCAGCACCGGCCAATCGGGCTGGAACTTGAAACGGCCGGCATCGATGTGGGCGACCGCTTCGAAGCGACCGTTGTTCCCGGTGAAAGGCCAGTCGTCGAGATCGCCGGAGACGATCGCGCGGCCGTTGTTGACCTCGCCGCCGACCAGCGCGGCGTTGAGCCAGTCCACCGCCGCCTTCGGCATCTGGTGGTGGATCCAGAATCCCTTGGCGGCTGGCACGGGTGCTTGATCCAGTTCGGCGGCCAGATCGATCCAGGGCCGGCTACCATCGTTCTGGAACCACATGCCGCCGCGGACACGGGCGCCATACTCCTTGCCGCGCACCCGCAGCGCGGCCGTGCCGACGCGCCAGCCCGCGCCTTCGCGCCAGCCGACGATTTCACCGTCCAGGGTGACGTCGTGGACCACGCCGAAACCGCTGGGCCAATCGAACTTCAGCCGGGAGGCCGGTTTCAGGCGCAGTCGCATGCCGTCGGCGTCGCCTTCGAAATCACCAGCGAGCCCGCTCACGCCCGGCGCATGGCCGACCGGCGCGAAGCCGACTTCCACCACTTCGCCATGTCCGCGCAGGCCGCCCTGGCGGTTGCCGGCCACTTCCAGCCGCGCCAAGCGCGCGCTGGGCCGGGCCTGGCCGAGCCAGCGGCGCATGTCGTCGTCGACCCGATCGCTCAATCCCAGCACGGCGAACAGCGGCGCGGCGTCGATCTGTTGCGCGACCAGCGCCAGATCACGGCCGCCCGCCAGCAGCAATCCGTCCAAGGTCTGCGCGCGTCCGGCACTGCCCACCCGCAGCAGCGGCGCGTCCAGCCGCCAGCCCCCACGTGCCAACCGCCATCGCAAGCGGCCATCGAGTTGATCGAACGCCACCCGCGGCAGCGTCCCGCCGCCCACGAGCGGTGCGCCGCGCAGGCCCAGTTTCCGCACGTGCGCCTCGGCGGTCACCATCACCACCCGGTGCCGGTAAAGCGACACCCAGCCCTGCACCTGGCCGTTGCCGCGATCGGCCACCACGCCGGCATACCGCAGCAGCGGCGACCACGCGCCGATGTCCGCCGCGGTGACTTCGGCGTAGGCGCGGCCATCTCCCTTGCGGCGATCGAAATCGACCGCGACGTTGAGCGGCGCGCTGTCGGCCCGGATGCGCGCACGCGCGCCGACGCGCACGCGGTCGCCGTTCACCCGCAAGCGCAGATCGATGTCGGGGATCTGCAATTGCCAGCCGATCGAAGGCGCATCGATGGCCAGCCGGCCGTCGATGATCTGCAGTTCGCCCAGGCCTTCGAGGCTGGAGAGCGGATCCCCGCCGGCCTGCTGCTGTCCCGGCAGGCCGCGCACCGACCAGATGCCGTCATCGGCGCGCTGCAGTGTCAGCGACAGTCCGCGCAGGCGCAACTCGGTGAACGAATGTCCCGGCAACAGACCGCCGTACATCGAGACCAGCACTTCGGCCTGCCCGATCCGGACTCCACCCTCGCCCTCGCCAATCCGCAGCCCATCCAGTTGCAGCAGCGGACCACGCCGCGTCCATCGCGTCTGCACGCGGTCGAACGCCACCGGCCGCCCGGCCCGCTCGCTCAACCACGCCGCGACCCGCTCCGGATGACGTTCGGCCAGCGGCAATACCTGGCTGGCGATGCCCAGCACCACGGCCATGCACACCAGCACGAGCGCAATGCCGTAAACAGCACCACGTCGGGCCAGGCGCAGGCGGCGGCGCATCGGGGTGGGCATCAGCGGCGAACCGGGATTGGAGATTGGGGATTGGGGATTGGACGAATCACGAATCCCCAATCCCGAATCCCGGCCTCAAAGCAGCACGACATCGAACTGCTCCTGCAAGTATTGCTCGTCGGCCTGGAAGCGGATCGATTTGCCGAGGAATTCCTCCAGTTCGGCGACCGATTGCGATTCCTCCTCGGTGATCCGCGCCACCACCTTGGGCGAGGCGATCACCAGCAGGCGCGCGGCCTCGAACTGGCGCACCGCGCGGGTGATCTCGCGGAAGATCTCGTAGGTGACGGTTTCGGCGGTCTTGATGCTGCCGCGCCCGCCGCACTCCGGGCACGGCTCGGACAATTGCCGCTCCAGGCTCTCGACCGTACGCTTGCGGGTCATCTCCACCAGTCCCAGCGGCGAGAATTCGTACACCGTGGTCTTGGCATGATCGCGCGAGAGCGCCTTCTCCAGCGTGCGCAGCACCTGGCGGCGATGCTCGGGATCATCCATGTCGATGAAATCGATGATGATGATGCCGCCCAGGTTGCGCAGGCGCAGTTGCCGCGCCACCGCCTGCGCCGCCTCCAGGTTGGTGCGGTAGACGGTTTCCTCCAGGTTGCGCTGGCCGAGGAAGGAACCGGTGTTCACGTCGATGGTGGTCATCGCCTCGGTCTGATCGATGACCAGGTAGCCGCCGGACTTCAGTGGCACTTCCTTGTCCAGCGCGCGGCCGATTTCATCCTCGACGCCGTACAGATCGAAGATGGGGCGCTCGCCGCTGTAGTGTTCGATGCGTTCGGCCAGCACCGGCATGTACTTGGCCGCGAACGCCTGCAGGCGTTCGCTGGTCTCGCGCGAATCGACCCGGACCTTCTCGACATCGCGGCGCATCAGGTCGCGCACCGCGCGCAGCGGCAGGGTCAGGTCCTCGTAGATGCAGGTGCCGACGGCGGCGTCGCGGCTGCGCTGCTCCACCAGCGCCCACACGCGCGCCAGATAGGCGATGTCCTCGGCCAGCGCTTCGGCCGGCTGGCCTTCGGCGTTGGTGCGGATGATGTAGCCGTGGCCGCCGTGCGCGGCCGCCAGATCCGTCACCAGCGATTTCAGGCGCTGGCGTTCGGCCTCGTCCTCGATCCGTGCCGACACGCCCACCACCTTCGACTGCGGCAGCAGCACGAGGTAACGCGAGGGAATGCTGATCTGGGTGGTCAGGCGCGCGCCCTTGCTGCCGATGGGATCCTTGACCACCTGCACCACCACGTCCTGCCCGTCGCGCAGCAGGTCCATGATCGGCACCGACGGCGGCGGCGGCAGCGGTGCTTCGACCGCCTCGCCGTTGGCGACCGGCGCCGGCCGCACGATGTCGTTGGCGTGCAGGAAGGCCGCGCGATCCAGGCCGACCTCGACGAATGCCGCCTGCATTCCCGGCATCACCCGCTGCACCTTGCCCTTGTACAGGTTGCCGACCACACCGCGGCGCCAGCCACGCTCGATGTGCAGTTCCTGCAGCATGCCGTTCTCGATCACGGCGACACGGGTTTCGCGTGGCGTGACATTGACCAGGATTTCTTCGCTCATGTCACCGTCCGACGGAAAGGAAAACGAACGGAAGCGGCCGCAGGGACCGTTTCCATGAAAGCGTTCCGGGAAAAACGCGACGTTGGCGGCGCGCGGCCCTGGCCGCCGCTGCCGTCACGCCAGCAGCCCGAACGCGCGCAGCAGGCGCGCGGTCTCGTGCAGCGGCAACCCCATCACCCCGGAAAAGCTGCCCGACAACCGGGTCACGTATTGCTCGGCGCGGCCCTGGATGCCGTAGGCACCGGCCTTGCCCATCGCCTCGCCGCTGGCGACGTAGGCGGCGATGTCCGCGTCCGACAGCTCGGCGAAGCTCACCTCGGACACCGACACCGCCTGCTCCTCGCGCGCCGCGCTCACCACCGAGACGGCGGAGATGACCCGATGCGTGCGCCCCGACAGGCGCCGCAGCATCGCCGCGGCATCGGCGGCATCGGCCGGCTTGCCGAACACCTCGTCGTCCAGGATCACCTCGGTGTCCGCGCCCAGCACCACCGCGCCCGGCACGGTCATCACCTTCAGCAATCCGGCCCCGGCCTTTTCCCGGGCCACCCGGCGGACGTACCCTTCGGCGGACTCGCCCGGTTGGCGATGTTCGGGGATGTCCAGATCGATGCGGCCGAAATCCAGGCCCAGTCGGGTCAGCAGTTCGGCGCGGCGGGGGGATTGGGAGGCCAGGTGCAGCATCGGGAAAGGATAACCTGAGGCAACTGACTGAACGCCGGTTGAGCGCGCCCGTGGACGGCGAAACCCGATCCGGCTCACAACGCGTTCATTGTCCACTGAACACGCTTCATTCCCACTGGCCTCCGGCCACCGACGCATACAAGGAGATCCCATGCGCCACCACCCGCTTCGCCCGCTGCTGCTCGCCCTGTCCCTGGCCCTAGGAACCGTCACGATGACCGCCCAAGCCCAGACCGCCCCCGCCTACACCGTGCCCGCCGACGGCACCCTGTTGAACGTCTCGGCGCAGGCCGAAGCCTCCCGGGTACCCGACGTGGCCACCCTTTCGGCGGGCGTGGTCACCCAGGCCGCCGACGGCAATGCCGCCATGCGCCAGAACGCCGAGCAGATGGCCAAGGTGGTCGCCGCCATCAAGGCCGCGGGCATTCCCGAGAAGGACGTGCAGACCAGCGGCATCAGCCTCAACCCGCAGTACCGCTATGCCGAGAACGAGCCGCCGAAGATCACCGGCTACCAGGCCAGCAATACGGTCAGCCTGAAGGTCCGCGACATCGCCAAGCTCGGCAAGGTGCTGGATGCCCTGGCCGCGGTCGGCGCCAACCAGATCAACGGTCCCAGCTTCGAGATCGACCAGCCCGAGCCGGTCTATGACGAGGCCCGCCTGGCTGCGCTGAAGAAGGCCCAGGCGCGCGCCGAAACCTACGCCAAGGCGCTGGGCCTGCGCGTCCGCCGCATCGTCAGCATTTCCGAAGGCGGCGGCGGTTTCCGGCCGGTCCCGATGATGGCGATGGCGACGGACGCCAAGGCCGGCCGGATGGAATCCACTCCGGTCTCTCCCGGCGAAACCACCCTGTCGGTCAACCTGGACGTGGTGTTCGAACTGGGTCGCTGAGCCCCGCTGCATCGACGTACGCAACGGCGCCTTCGGGCGCCGTTGCCGTTTCCGGCTGCGCTCCCGCCGCATTCGACCTTGGTCGGTCCCCTCTTGCAGCGACCACACGGCGGAGTACAGTCTGGCCCTGCGGCACGCGAAGGCGTTGCAACCCCACTCCCCGCGGCCGAGCGTTGTTCCTGTCACAGCCCTTCAGGAGGTGGACCATGGTTCGCGCACTGCCCTTCCGCACCCCGACCCGCCTGGACCTCGGCCGCATCCTGGCCATCGCCGCGGCCATCGCCCTGCATGTATTCGCCCTTCTGCTGCTGCTGATGCCGATGGCAGCGCCGCAAATTGCGCCGGCCGCCGCGCCCAAGCCCGTCATCCGCTGGATCGAACGGGAAAAACCCGTCGAACCGATCACGGTACCCATTGCCAAGGAGCAGCCGGTCACCGAAACCAAGCCGCAACCGTCTCCGGTGGTACGGCCGAGGGAGACCACGCCGATCACCGACACGCCGGTCATCGTCGATGGCGGAACCGAACCCGCCGTCATCGCGCAGGTCAGCGACGGGCCGGCGGATGCAGTGGGGCCGGTGATTCCCAGCGGCCCGATCGCAGCCAGCCATCTGGAATACATCAGCGCGCCCGCGCCCCGCTATCCGCCCGAACTGGCCCGCATCGGCGTCATCGGCACGGTGATGCTGCGCGTGCTGGTGGATGTGGATGGAACCCCGCTCGACGTCACCATCGAAAGCAGCAGCGGCAACCGCAAGCTGGATCGCGAAGCCAGCCAGCACGTGCTGAAGAAATGGCGCTTCAAGCCGGCGATGCAGAACGGCGTTGCCGTGCAGGCTTACGGCATCGTGCCGATTGCCTTCACCTTGCAGTAGCGGCCACAGTCGTTACGCCTGAAAGAAAGGCCCGCTTCAGCGGGCTTTTTTTTGCCGACCAGAAAGAGATATCAAGAACGCTTCATCGCGAAAATTCGGTTGGCACACCCGACTTCCAATCAAGTCCGCGAGATGTCGCGCACGCGCTCAGCCAATGTTAGTTGACCGTGGACGCGACGCGAAATAGAACGCATTGATGCGAAGAAAGACCTGGCTCCGCGTCATGCACTTAGGAAATGCAAGCGTGAAGGAGAATGCTCTCTACAAAACTTTATTACTTGTCACACTTCCCGCATTTACGGTCGCATGCAATCGCGAACCTATTGAACCCGAGATCAATGACACGGCACGCGAAGAATTGTCCTCGTCACACGACCTGGCCAACACATCGCCGTTCCAGATAGAGACCACGTCATCCGCGACCTCAGGCTTGGTGGGCGCTCAAGAGCAAGCAACTCCTCCGGCAAAGATCCCTTTCCCGGAAATTCCTCGAAGCCGGAGAGGTCTCGATTTTGAAAGCGATCCGTTCGGACCGACGAGCGAAGCCGAGCAAAGATGGCTGGACGCCCACGGATTCCCCAACGCAAGGCAATGGGAAACCTACACCCTCGCTTCCGATTATCTACTTGAGCAGGCCGCGAACGCGGGCGACCGCATCGCCAGGACGATGCTTGATGCGCGCCGCCTTACCGATGATCCGGAAGCAAGAACACGGCTCTTCTCCGCCGGCGCGGAAGGAAACATTTTCGCGCTGAGCATGCTTGCTGCATACATGATGGGCAGCAAGGATGGAAATCTCCAGGTCGGATACTCACTTTCGCGCGCGGCAGAGATGCGCGGAGATTCACGCATCGCAATGACGCGCGAGGTCGGGATGCCCAGGAAACTGGATGACCTTGAAAAGATGCAGGCAGAAGCGGACGCCATCAGGATGAACAACCAGCTGGATCGGATGTACCGGGAAAAACACGGCGCGCCTCCCCCTCCGCCCGTTCGCAGACCGGTGGTCGAGTTGGAGGACTGAGGTTAAAAAAAAGGAAGAAACTTCCTGGACTCTCCTTGATGCCGGTTGCCTGCGTTGGACTGGCCTGCTCCTCCAATGCGATGCCACCGATGGGCATCATCAAGGTCAGCACGCTTTCGTTCCTCCGGGAAATCAGGTCCGGCGGCGCCAAGGATGCGCGTACAGAGCATTTCTGAGTTCGCTGGACAAAAGAGCCGAAATTCTGCCGGGAGCGGACGTCTGGCGCGACAATGCCTGGAAAGGCTACGCAACCTCATCACAAGGCGGCGGCCTCAACATCGTCTTTCTTGGGAAGACTGCGGACAGAAGGCATCAGACAAAGCGGGAAAGCGCCCCCCGGCCTCCGTGGGCGGAGGCAGCAGTAGTGGCGGTGGTAGTACCGGTTCTGGAGGCGGCTCCGTGGTGATCGGAAGTGGTTGTTACGGACACTGTGGAGGAAAGACGCCTGTTGTCATCGTCGGCGACATCCAGAAGATGTAGATGCCGGCACCTGAAGTGATTCAGGCGCGATGGTAGGGATGATTCGCCAGCATCGCCGCGGCGCGGTAGATCTGTTCGGCTACCACCAGCCGCACCAGCATGTGCGGCAGGGTCAGCGGGCTCAATGACCATTTCTCGTGCGCGGCGGCCAGCACGTCCGCCGCATGGCCCTCGGGACCTCCGATCAGAAGCGCGAGATCACGCCCCTGCCCGCGCCAGTGTTCCAGGCGCTGCGCCAGTTGCTCGGAGGAATACGGTTTTCCGGTGACTTCCAGGGCGACGATGTGGGCGTTCTTCGGCACCGCCGCCAGCACCCGTTTCCCCTCGTCCTCGATGGCGCGCTGCGGATCCCGGCCCTTGCCGCGCAGGCCGGGCTCGATTTCCACCAGTTCGAACGGCAGCCAGTGCGACAGGCGCTTCTGGTATTCGGCGAAGCCCTGCGCCACCCAGGCCGGGGCGCGTTCGCCGATGGCGATCAACCTGCTCTTCATGCGGCAATGATACCGGCGCCACGCTTTCGCCGCGCCGCATGCAAGCGTCATGCCTTTGTCATACAGCGGTTACACGGAGTGCCTAGCGTCACCGGCTCCCCGCCAGCTGGAGTCGCATGATGACCGTCTTCGATCCTGCCCGCCGCAACGTCCTCAAAGGCAGCGCCGCCGCCATGGCCATGGGCGCCGTGGGCAGCCTCGGCGCCCTGTATTCGCGCCAGGCCCTCGCCGCCGCCGAATCGGTGCGGCTGTCTCCCATCCCCAGCCGTTACGGCCCGATCGCGCCGGTTGCCGATCGCACCACCGGCTTGCCGCTGCTGCAGTTGCCGCGCGGTTTCAGCTACCGCTCGTTCGGCTGGAGCGGCGATCGCATGGACGATGGCCAGCCCTGCCCGGATCGGCATGACGGCATGGCCGTGGTCGCTACCCGGCTCTCGCGCGGACGCGGCCACGGCCGGGGTCGCGGGCATGGCCACGGCGGCCTGGAGTACGTGCTGATCCGCAATCACGAACGCGGCGCGGGCGCGCCCATCCGCGCCCCCGGCATGTATGACACCGGCACGGTCGACGGCAGCCAGGTGGCCGGAGGCGGCACGACCACGCTGACCTATCGCGTCGGCGACGGCTGGAACGCGCTGGAGCCCAGCCTGGGCGGCACCCTGGTCAACTGCGCCGGCGGCTTGACCCCGTGGGGCACCTGGCTGAGCTGCGAGGAGATCAAGACCGATGCGATGTCCAGTACCGGCCGCAAGCATGGCTACGTGTTCGAAGTGGATCCGGACAACGAACGCACGACCGGGCGCCCGCTGGTCGGCCTGGGCCGTTTCAGCCACGAGGCGGTCGCGGTGGATCCGCGTACCGGCATCGTCTATCTCACCGAGGACGACCGCAACAAGGCCGGCCTGTACCGCTTCATCCCCAATGATCGCCGCGGCCGCAACGGTTCGCTGGAGAACGGCGGCCGCCTGCAGGCCGCACGCGTGCGCGGCAAGCGCAATGCCGACCTCACCGTCGCCACCATCGGTGATCGCTACCAGTTGGAATGGGTCGACGTGCCCGAGCCGGATCTGGATACCATCGCCGCGCCCGCCGGTTTCCCGGACATCTCCGCCGGCGAGACGCTCAGCGGCCCGTTCGCGCAGGCCTGGGCCGACGGCGCGCTGCGCATGAGCCGGGGCGAAGGCATCTGGTACAGCTACGGCAAGATGTTCATCGTCGACACCAGTACCGGCGTCGACGAACGCGGCCGCAAGGGCCGCGGCAACGGCGCGGTGTGGGTGCTGGATCTGTTCACCCAGCAATTGAAGGCGCTGTTCGTCAGCGGCCACCAATTGGCCGCGCACAATCCCGACAACATCACCGTCAGCGCGCGCGGCGGCGTGGTGCTGTGCGAGGACGGCGGCCAGAGTCCGGACGAGTATGGTCCCGGCGCGCGCCTGATCGGCCTGACCCGTGCGGGTGAATCGTTCTACCTGTGCAAGAACAACGTGCAGCTGACCTCGACCGAGATCGCCAACGCCGGCAAGACGATCGCCGAGGGCGACTATCGCGACAGCGAGTTCTGCGGCGCGTGCTGGGATCCGATGTCGCGCACCCTGTTCGTCAACATCCAGACCCCGGGCATCACGTTCGCCATCAACGGGCCGTGGGAACGCGGACCGTTGTAGGCCCGCTCGCGGCGCACCGCGAAAACGACAACGGCGCCCTCCGGCGCCGTTGTTCCATCCGGATTCCGGGACCGCTTACAGCCGATCCTCGGCGCCGGTTTCGACTTCATCGTGCTCCGGCGGCTGGTCGCCAACCGTCCACAGGCGTTCCAGCGCGTAGAACTCGCGCACGCGCGGCAGCATGATGTGGACGATCACGTCGCCCAGATCCACCAGCACCCATTCGGCTTCGCGCTCGCCTTCCACGCCGAGCGGCATGACATCGAGCTTCTTGGCGAACTTGACCACCTCGTCGGCGATCGACTTGACGTGGCGGGTCGAAGTGCCGGAGGCAATCACCAGGAAATCGGCGACGCTGGATTTGCCGCGCACATCGATCTCGACGACATCCTTGGCTTTCAGTTCTTCGACCGCCGCGTGCACGTTGGCGAGCAGGACCGGCACGGCCGGCGGGGGGCTGGGAAGACGGGTCTTGATGACTTGTGCTTGGCTGGACAAAGGTCTGGTGACTCCGGGAACTCGGCCGGGATTATACCGGACCGTCCTGGGCCGCCGACGTGAAGTACAGCCGTTCGTCCGCGATGTAGGCGGCCACGGCGGGCGGAACCAGCGCTTCCCAGGGCTGTCCTCCGGCGATGCGCCGGCGCACGTCGCTGGCCGACTCCGGTTGCAGTGGCTGGTGCAGGCGGTGTATCCGGCCAGCGGGAGACGCACGCAGATCGCCCGCTTCCCGGGTCCAGCGGCCGGCGGTCGCGGCGGCCAGGCCGGGCGGCAGTTCGCCATCCAGCGGACTGCCGGGGCGTTCGGCCACCACGAAATGCGCCAGGTCGAACAGCACTCGCCACTCGTGCCACGTCGGCAGGCCGACCAGGCTGTCCGCGCCCACCAGCCACGCGATCGGGGTCCGCGGGCCGAGCGCTTCGCGCAGTTCGCGCAGCGTATCGACGGTATAGGAGCGACGCTCGGGATGGCGCAGGGCGCGCCGCAGCTCGCGCCGGTCCACGAGCAGGCCGGGCTCGCCGTCGATGGCCAGTTCCAGCATCCGCGCGCGTTGCGCGGCGTTGGCCCCGGGTGGCGCACGGTGCGGTGGATCCGCCGCCGGCGTCAGCGCGATCACGGTGTCGAGTTCATCGCGGGCGGCACGGGCGATCGCCAGGTGGCCGTTGTGGACGGGATCGAAAGTGCCGCCGTAGAAGAGATGGAGCATGCGGTGTCTGCGGGCGCTCGCCGGGAACCGGAAACCAGTGTGCGGGGATTGTCGGCGCCGGGAAAGACCCGGCTCAGGCCACCAGCAGGCGCACCGCGCGCGCTTCGGCGACCGCCAGCAACAGGCGTTCCAGGGCGACCCAGGCATCGCCCGGCGCGCGTCCCTTGGCGATGCGATCGATGCGCGAGGCCTCGGCGACGAAACGCTCCCAGCGCTGCGCCGCGGCGTGCCGCTGCAACGCGCGCTTGAACGGCGCCTGCTTGGATTCCCAGATGCCCTGGGCCTTCATCTCCGCGGCCAGGTTGCCGCCGGCGGCCTGCACCCGCGCCAGGTGGGCCGTGCGCAGCAGTTCCTTGACCACCATCGGCATCAGCCCGGCGACCACTTCGCCTTCGGCACGCAGGCCGTACAGCATCCGCGAAACCTGCGGCCCCTGCCCCGCCAGCATCGCGTCGGTCAGACGGAACACGTCGTAACGCGCGGCGTCGGCCACCAGCGATTCCATCGCCTGCGCCGACAGATCCCCGCCCTGCGCCAGCAGGGCCAGCTTGTCGATTTCCTGTGCGGCGGCCAACAGGTTGCCCTCGACGCGTTCGGCCAGGGTCTGCACGGCGTCGCGGTCGGCCCGCAGGCCGCGCGCGCGCAGGCGGCTTTCGATCCAGCCGGGCAGTTCGTGCGGCTTGATCGCCCAGGCCACCGCGATGATGCCGATCTGCGCGATCGCGTCGGCCCACTTGCCGTGGTGCGCCTTGGACCACTCGCCCGCCGTGATCAGCAGGACGACGTCCGGCGGCGGATTCGCGCAGAACCGGCTGATCACCTCGGCGCCGTCCTTGCCCGGCTTGCCGCCGGGCAGGCGCACCTCGACCAGGCGGCGGGCGCTGAACAGGCTGGGCGCATTGAAGCTGGCGTCCAGTTCGTTCCAGTCGAAATCGCGGCCGTCGGCATCGAAGACCTCGCGCTCGCCGATGCCCTGTGCACGTGCCTGTGCGCGCACCGCGTCGGCGGCTTCCAGTACCCGCAGCATTTCCGGCCCGGCGATCAGGTACGCCGGGCGCAGCGGTTCGTCGGCGCGGCCGGCGATCTGTTCGGGTTTAAGTTCCATCGGCCGCCGGCTGGACCATCTGGCCGGCACGCACCACGCCGTCGATGCGGCGCAGGATGGACGCGGACATCTCGCGCCGCAGTTCGTCGGCGAGGATTTCGCGCTCGGTGGTGGTGCCGGTGGCGTTCT